>Ga0334722_10003101_pt1 | contig 18163 bp, 19 predicted proteins | sample C3_bottom_MG_FD_207210 | JGI IMG/M metagenome (GOLD analysis project Ga0334722, IMG submission 207210) | Sediment microbial communities from Yellowstone Lake, YNP, Wyoming, USA - C3_bottom | ecosystem: Environmental > Aquatic > Freshwater > Lake > Sediment | place: USA: Wyoming | collected...
GAAGCCATATACTATTGAAGGGCTGAGAAAACTACTGGCTGAACTGATGAGGGTGCCTCCTGTTTGATTCTCCCCAGCCTTTCTGTTTCGACGCCATGAATTTCGGTCATCTAATTATCATAATATTCGATCGTCAGCATGTAGCGGTCCCCCTTATGTGCGACCTCGCCTGTTGGCAGTTCAATTTTTTTCAGAGAATCCGAGGGCTATGGTAAAGATGGGCAACTGAAGGGAAGGACTTGACCTTATGTCCTCACCTCATGAGTAAGAATAACTCTTCATATTGGTTCAGGGTGGCCTGCCACATTCTGAGGGCGCGATAGTCATCCAGCCAGTCAATGAAATCTTTATTGCCGGGGGATAGTTCTCCATGACCGGCGCGCGCGACAAACGCCTCGGTTGTCAGGCTGAACTTCCGTTCCATGCAGGTCAGGTTTTTCTTCAAGGCATGCACCTTTGTTCTGCAGACATCTATTTCGCGCGAGAGTGATATTTCATATTCGTCTGTATGCATGAAGTGCCTCCGGCCTCTTGGCAGCAGATGCAGGAAGGCATATGCCTTCCTGCATCTGCACATTGTTTAACCGTATCAGTGCCCGCTTGGGAAGAAGGTTGCGCTTACCCAGTAAAGACAAATGAGCAGCCCGGTTCCGAGGCCCAGACTCCATCCTATCAACTTTTTCTCTATAGGAAGGAGCGGTTCGTATTCCATTTTTTTCAGTTCTTCAGCTAATTTCGGTTTTTCTGCCATATTAAACTCCTTAATAGTACATAGATTTTCAATAAGTTAGCTGATGTCCGTTAACCCGCGACTGGCGGCATGACCCCATGGAAGAAGAGCCATGAAATAAACAGGCCGACCCAGATTATGAATCCGAACAGGCAGAGGATATAGACCGCTGCCAGTTTTCCGATGCCTTCTTCCCAGAGTTTCTTGAAATTAGAGACTATCCCTATCGTAAAGAAGGTGAAAACAAAGAACATCACCCTGAAGACATTGCTTTCCGCTGTTGCGGTACTTGCCGCAGCCATGGTCGCCCTCTGGCTCTTGACCTGGTCATTCAATCCTTTTATCTTGTCCTTGGCTGCCTTGATTTTGTCATTGAGGAGAGTTAGGGCCGCAGAATCAGAATCTGCTGATGCCATCTGTTTTTCTACAGAAGCGATCTCTTTTTTCAGACCCTTAATCTCCTGATCAACTGGACCGATAGCACGCGATGCAGGCCAGCAGACGAAAAGAAGTATGATGAATGTCAGGACATACCCGATGACGAACTTAGGAAATCTGTTCCATATTTCGATAGGCTGGGCCTTCTGGCCTGGCTTGCATTCAATCTTCGTGCACCATAATATCGCAAGGATGAATGCCCATATACCGATAAAGATATCGATGAACAGCTTGACTGTCGTGGCAGTCATGGTTATCCAGCCGGATTCGTAGGCCACCCCCGTCATCTCGAGGTTTTTTGCCACGATCAGCGCGTCTGTCATGGCACCGCTTGCAACAGCACCTCCGTCTGTCTTTACTGCCAGACCCATCCAGGCGCCGGCTACCAGAGGTTCATTCCAGAGGAACGTCTGAGCAACAAAGGGGAGGATGACCATCTCGACCACAGCAAAGATAACGACCAGAGAAGACACCATAATCGGTATGACCGGCCTTGCCCGGATCGCCCCACCGGTAGCTATGGCTGCTGATACGCCGCAGATCGATATGCCGGATGCAAGAGGGGCAGCCCATTCCCTGTTGAATTTGAAATACTTACGGGCAACATAGTAGACAAATGCCCAGTAGATCAAATATGCCTCAGCGATCGCGCAAAGTCCCCTGAACATGATATTGCTTGCAAGGCTGAAAGACTGGGCAGCCTTCAGTCCGAGCAGGGCGCCCATAATGACAATAGCTGTCTTTATGTAGAGTTCAGGCCGGGCAGCTTCTTTGAGCTTATCCGCAAGCTTTGGGAAGAAATTCCCGATGACAAGACCGGCAAGGAGCGCGATGATAAACCCTGACTCACCTGTAAGGCTTAACGACCAGGGTATCTTGAAGGCCGTAAGCTTGTCCTTGGTGGCTGCTATATAGGCATAATGCCCTGCAAACCAGCAAAGATAGCTCATCCAGAATATTACCGTAAAGCCCAGCGCAAATTTCCCGATATTCGCATTCAGGAATTTTGCTCCCACAGTCATTATTATCAGCATGGACAGATACGTCAGGAACAGGGAGACAAATCCTGAGACCCCCTTTTTCTCATAAGTGTCTCCGACCTTGAGTGCCGAAGTGTCCTCTTTTACGGTAACAGTATCTTCCTTGCCGTCTGCCTTCTTAAGCGTGATTTTTGCCCCGTCAATCTTTACGATTTCACCCTTTACCCCCTGGAATGTCTTTGCCACGGGTGCCATCGCCTTTGATGAATCGGTCCATACCTTTGTGTTTATCCCCCAGCCAAGGATATCAGTACTGCTAAAGACCCCAAGGGAAAGAACGAAAATAAAAAGACCGAGCCATAGTGCCAGCCAGTCCTCGCTTATGCCTTTCTTCTTTTCCACTGCACATGTCTCAGGGCTGTTGCATAAACCTTCAGTCAGCTTGTCTTCGTCAATACGTTTGACTTCATCCATACACTTGCCTCCCTCCGTAAAGGTTTAACCGTTGGTAAGACTGACCCAAAATAATTATTCAGAACGACCGGGCAGTAATCCCCGGTCGTTCTATGATAACGAATGCGGGTTTCCAAGAAACTGCCAGCTATTCTTTTGCTCCCTCTTTCTTCGGCATGGCCTCTTTAATAGTTTTGGTTTCGTCCTCGACCTTCTTGAGCCTCTCGAAGTTGATCCACTGCTCGTTGGCCACCGGGTATTTAAGATTATTGCCCCAGACTATCCAGGAATCGTCCCAGTTTGCAGGCTCCTTGAATCCAAGCAGTCTCATTTCAAGATAGGTGAGCGTCGATCGCGTGCCGGTATGACAATAGCCGATAGTACGCTTGTTCTTGTCAAAACTCTTATAGAACCAGGCAACCCGGTCAGGGGAAAGATAACCGGTGTCAACATCCTTGCCTGTCTTCGGGTCTTTCTCCTGGTCCATCGTGTTTTTATGGGAAATATTGACGGTGGTATTCGGCACATAGCCGCCCCGGAGTGAGCGGATATCTGTACCATCATGCTCTTGCTCTGTCCTGGAATCGATGAGGGTGATCCCTTTTTTCTTGCCCTGCGCAATCTGGAGTATTTCGTCAGAAGTGGCGATCCTGCTCGCTACGACTTTTGCCTTAAATTTCTTCTCCGGCTTCATCGCCGGCTGATTGGTCAATTTCTTCCCTGCCTTCATCCATGCGTCGATGCCGCCATTCAGGACATGTGCCTTGTCATGACCAAGATACTCCAGCAGCCAGAAGGTAACGCTGACATCCTTGAAAGTGTCTGTTTTTTTGTGCTCTCCGTAAATAATGACATGCGTATCATTCCCTATGCCGGACTTGCCGAAGATAGTCTCATATTTCTTGGTATCTTTGAAAATCCTCGCTGTGCCATCCCGCAAGGCCTTCTTGCACTCCTTGCCCAAGCTGATCGAGCCCGGGATATGCCCCTTTGCGTAGTCCTTGAGATCCCTGCAGTCCAGAATTACCCAGTCAGCCTTGCCTACGTTCTTCTCGACATCTGCCGGTGTAACCAGCAATTCAGGATGCGCCCAGGTTGCAGCCTGCGAAAGGCCTGCTGAGACCAGCAGGAACATCGTTAAAACCATCAGATGCATAATTCTCTTCTCCATTGCTCGTTTGCCTCCCTTTCAGTGTTTGTTGTTTATTAAGAAGCGGATTGTGCGGAATTCGCCTCATGCGCATTGCCTTGCCGGGCCTCATTTCGCAAGAAGCACCGGTATGTCTGATCTGGTAGCCACTTCCTTGCTGACGCTTCCCATGAGTAGGTTGTGCATTCTTCTGCTGCGGGACCCTATGATAATCAGGTCAGAGCCTTCCTCCTTAGCCGCAGTAAGTATTTCATCTGCAGGATGACCCTCCCGGACCAAAGCTATTATCCCTCCGACCCCCTTTTCCTCAAGTAATTTACGGTGATAGGAAATAACCTTCTCAGCTTTTTTGTCCAGAATTTCCTGATATTCAGTACCTTTCAACGTCTCCTTCAGGGTCGACATCTCTGCGTCCCCAAGCATCTCGTCCATAAGGGAGCGGCCTTCGATTTTCTGGATATGGAGAAGTACTACTGTCTCGGGCCAGTTTGACGAGAAGAGATCGATGAAGGTGCAAACAGCTGCCTCTGACCCCTTGCTGTCGTCAACGGCGATAAGGACTTTTTTCATGCATCTGCCTCCCTGAGCAATCTGATTTTATATGCCCGGTAACTCTTTCTGGTGTCTGGCGGTTTCTTCATCACTCCGCCTTGTACAGATCTTTATAATGTTCCTCATATTCCTTTCCGAACTCGGAGCCAATGGCCTTATCTGCTGAAACGCCGTAGGCAGGCGCCTCTTGCTTTTCAAAATATCCGGGTTGGATCGGTATGCTGTACGAGGTCCTGAATCCCAGCAACGCTCCGAACATGAAGATGACAATAATGACGACAAACCATTTTTTTTCCATCAGAACGCCTCCCTGAAATGACTTTGCAAATCTGCGCTACTTCTCATCACTTTTGTAAAGCTCCTTGTAGTGTTGCTCCAGACTCCTATCGATCTGCGATTCTACTCCCTTTTCCTTCCGGCCGCTGAAGACCCCGGCCTGGATAAAGGGCGGAACGCTATAACCGATCAGGAACCCCGTAAAAATAGTCACGACAAGAATGACGATGATAAATGATCTGTCCATGTTTACACCTCCGGCAATAACACTGGTTTCATGCCGCCTTCCTTATCTTGAAGATATATTTGCCGCCCTGCTGGTTGCGCTCAATTATTTCGTTGCCCAGCGACGCGCACATGGCTGTGATCGATTCGCCTGAAGAAGGATTATCAAAGGTCACTTCCAGGGTGTCTCCTTCCCTGATCTTTTCGAGCATCTTCTTGGTGTAGATCTGTGGGTGCGGGCAGACATACCCTGTGCAGTCAAGGGTATAGGTGCCGTCGGATATTTTCTCGAATTTTACTGCCATGACATATTTCCTCCTTTTTCTTTTTGTATCATATTTCCATCCCGGCAAGTTCTTTGGCCATCTTCCTCTCTGTCCACCAGTTGAAGAATTTCACTCCGACAAAGGCGCCGCCGATCATGCCGAGGCCGAAGAGCCAGCCGCCGACATCGCCGTTCGAAACCCTCACGAAAAACGCTCCAACATTGCATCCGAGTCCTAGCCGCGAACCTATTCCCATGAGAAAGCCGCCGACAATAGCCCAGGTAGCGAGTTCCATGGTCGGCTTTTTGAACTTGAACTCATTGCTCAGGAGGGCCATAACCGCTGCGCCGCCTATGAGCGCCAGGGACATCCAGTCAGCAGGGTTCAGGGCGGGATTCGGGATGCCATTGACATACCCGAAAAAGATATTGTCCATATTGTCCCAGCCAAGCTTGTGCATGACCCATCCCACCCATTGTGCTTCTTGCGTGGTCACGTACCAGTAGCCGGGATCGAAGACGGTTCCGCGCACGGAAAGGCCGAAATCCGAGCCGAGCCTGGTGAGGATCTCGCCTGCATTCCTGACGCCGAACTTTATGCGCAGACCCTCGATGACAAACATCTGCAGACCGCAGGCTACGCCGAGAATCAGTCCGGCAATTGAGGTCCTCTTTGAGGAGAGAATCATCTGCCAGAAACCTGCGAGATGGTCACGGAGGCTGACACTTCCTTTTTCCTTCAGCAGGTCCCGTACAAATGCCTTCTTTCCCCAGATGAAATAGACCACCGTCAGCATGAGAAGTGCAGGGATGACGACGCCAACAAGCATATTCCCCACAAAAGCGCCTGAGGCTGATTCATTCTTCAGGCCGAGCAGTTTTGCGAAGGTGACCGTTGGATAGTTCCAGACATACCCTGCAAGGTACTGGTCAAGCCAACCGTCTCCAACATTAATCACGGCCGGAAGGTTTTTTGACAGGGCTGATTCGTGCCAGGAAGCCGGGACCAGGTAATTGAGCCATCCGCCAAGGGATGCGAAGGACGACTGCGTCACGCTGATGGACAATATGACGAGCGCGGCAACCCCATTACCCTCTCCCGTTTTATACAGGGAGCCTGAAGCGCAGCCGCCTGCAAAGACCATCCCCACCCCGAATATAAGCCCCGCGATTGTTGAGTGAATCCCTGAAGGCGATGCATGGAATGTGCTGAATCCGGTTGCAGTCACAAACGAAGAGACAAATCCGAAGAATAATGTGGCGGTCATAATGCCTACTACCATCCTCGGCACGCCCACAGCAAACAGGTCCCTGAAAGCCGAGGCAAAACAGAACCTGCCATATTGCAGACACATGCCGTATATGAGACCGAACCACAGATACGCAGAAAGGTAAATATAATAATCGTTGTATGCGTATGTCAGGACGCTTACGAGAGCAAAAAAACCGACTATCATGAGCGCCCATATTTTTTTCTTTTTTGCTTCATTTTCCATCTCTATTAGTTCCACTTTTACCTCCACCAATTGAATTTGCCTCTGTCAAACAGCGAATTGTCTTATGCAGAGTAATAGTGCAAATGGCATACCATGATGGCCCAGAGGAACAGGACAGATGAGAACTATGAAATATGCTTTGATTTCAGGGAGTTGAAAGAAGGGTGGCTTAAAGACATACGATAATGTGAATCATGAATTGGCCAAGACCGGACAATCATTTTTGCCAGCTGGCCCGTTTAGGACAATTACTCTTTTTCATATATGGTCACAATAGTCTGATATTTAAAGAACTCCGACAACTGGTTGAATCTTTTCAACTCCCGAAGAAACCGCAATCCCCTAACGGCCGATTCCTCTGGAATTTTGTCAAGCACCTCACTTGAAATGACAACGACAGCGCAACCCTTGGCCGAGTCAGCAGGAGAATACAGTTCAGGCCTTTCTGTCTCCCAGGTGAACCGCAGGGAAGATTTCTGCGTTGCAGCGCCTTGCGGATGCCCGGGCCATTCCTGTGGGGATACGATCCTCCTATCCGTATAGTAATCGAGTATCGGTATTGCTGAGAAGGTACTTCCGGATGAGCTATTCTGCTGCAGCGCGTAGACTTCGACAGGGTCACAGTTAAGGGTGTTGAGAAACCGTCCTGCTTTTTTCAGGTTTACCATGCCGGTCGTATTCAGGAAGGGCAGATATACGCTGTATACGATCACCAGAGACGAGGCTACAATGCATAGAGAAATAAATAGCTTGGCACCCTTGTCTTTAATCAGCTGAAGACCGTATGCCGCCATGAGACCGAAGAGCGGGAAGAGGGGTATGATATACCGTATTCTCTTGATCTGAAAGACGAGCACTAGTACAGCGAACCATGCTGCGATGAGAAATCGGATATCCCTTTCCCTGATAGCCCTGTATAACCCGCAGAGTGCGAGAATGGTCACAAACGGATGTGTCTGGTACAGAAATGTCGAAAGAAATCCCTCCTGCCAGCGGCTGAGACCAGACCACTGATACGTCCTGAGGATGATGATCTGGTCCCTGATAAAATCATACCGAAGCAGAATGAGCACCCCAGTCAGCAGGCCGCTCATCAGAAGAATGGAAGACATCCTGCCGAGGATCTTCTTCGGGTCCCTTCTTATAAGAACGGCAGAGATGACCGGGATAACCGAAAGCATCAGCCAAGTTGAATACTTTGAAAATACAGCCATGCATATCGCGAGGGAGGCAGCGGCTGTCCAGCGGAGTCCTCCCTTTTCAACAGCATGTAGAAATGCATAAATGGAAAGGGTCAGAAAGAACATTGTCGGCACATCAACAAGCATCAACGGCACCTGCGTGAGGAGGTAGGGTATGCCCAGTAGGAGCAGGCCTGCATGCAGCCCTGTCTCCTCATCCCAGATCTTTTTGCCTATGAGGAATGTCAGCACAGCGGTCAGTGCGAAAAAAGACGTGTTGAATAGCTGAATAAAGAGCCTCGCCTCTCCAAACGCGGCAAAAATGAGCCCATAGAGAAACGGCACCAGCGGCATGTCTGTCCAGGCATGAATCGCATTCCCCCATTGATCAAGGAAATACCGTATCCCGTACTCTCTCAGAGATTTTGCCTGAACAAAGTACCTGGACGCATCAATGATTGACTCGGGCTCCTGCCATAGAGGAATGATGGATGCGAAAGCCAGTATGTAGATGAATGCCGCTGCATGGCGCCCGGAAAACCTCAGGCGCGACAGAGCGTAGGCGCAGAACAATGCGGGAAGAAGAAACATGAATGCCTGAAGGATACCCGTCCGGGAGAAGACCCATCGCCAACTGGTGAACGTATTGTTGTCGGCAAAGCGGAAAATATATAAAAGGGGGAGTGCAAGGAGGAAGACAAATGAAATGCCAAGGACTCGCCCTAATTCTTCCGGCGTTATCGCATCTCGGGGGTTCCTCGCAATCACTGTCCGCCTCTAAACGGCATAAGGTTCCCTGCTTGTAATTAAACCGTAAACCAGTTTATGCTCTGATCCAGTTCCCTTCCCCGGCTATTCAGCCTGCGCACAATTTCCTTAGCCTCCTCAATCATGGTTACCGTTCTATTGATATGTGCCACGATATCCTCCATGGTATGAGTAATTTCTTCAGATGCGGATGACTGTTCCTCTGTTGCCGCCGCAATCCGCTGTATCATATCCATAGCCTTTTGCGTTGCAACAACTATTACCTCAAGGGCCTTGGTCGCGTTTTCGGCAAGTGCCACCCCGCCTCCTGCATCTCTCGAGCACAGTTCCATTGCTTTTACCGATTCTCCTGACTTGACCTGTATGGCATTGATCTTCTCGGTTATCTCTTTTGTGGCTTTTGAAGTTCTCTCGGCAAGTTTCCGCACCTCATCAGCGACTACGGAAAAACCTCGGCCCTGCTCTCCTGCCCGCGCGGCCTCTATTGCTGCGTTTAACGCCAGGAGATTTGTCTGGTCGGCAATGTCATTTATGACCGCAACGATCACCCCGATTTCGACAGAACTTTTGCCAAGTTCTTCAATCATAGCGGAGGATTCCTTCACCGACTGTGCAATAGTGACCATAGCGTCAACGGCGCTTTTCACCGCAGCCTTGCCCTTGTTTGCTATATCAGTCGCCTCTTTTGCAGATTCAGCCGCATAGGAGGCATTTTTTGCAACGTCATTGATCGTCTGAGACACCTCGGTCGTTGAAGACGCGATCTGATCCGCTTTTGAAAGCTGCTCTTTTGATCCATCAGCTACCACTTCCATACGATCCTTAAGTGAGATGACATCCTGCGACATTTCTGTAACAACACCGCGAATCTTTATTACCGTTCCTCTCAGCGATGCAAGTATCTTGTTGTAGCTGTTTTTCAGGAAATTTTTATCATCACTGATGGCGGATTCTTCTTTCAGTTCTCCGCGCTCTAAAGCAGTGAAACAGGCAAGGGCATCTGAAATATTCTTCTGCATGAGCCTGTTGATGATGATTAAGAAAAACGAGAAGCCGATGAGTGACAATACAATAATCGCGGCAACCTGCATTGTTCCTCTCTCCATCGTCTTGCGGTCTTCCTGCAGTTTTTCCTGGAACGTGCCACTTTGCCCCTTTATCATCTCAAGAATGGCGCCCCGAACCTCTCTCCATCTGGAGGTTTCCTTCTGGGTCAGAAGTGCGACAGCATCGTCCTTCCTGCCCGCGACCGCAAGGGTCTGCACTTCCTGCTTCAGTCGGTGGTCTTCGTCCCATAGGCTTTTAAGTTTCTTCAGTTCCTCCTGCATTTTTCCACGGGATAATTGAATAGCTTCATCATTTGCCTGAATAAACTCTTCATGTGCCTTTCCGTAATTTTCCTTTGCCTTCTCATCGTGCGGATTAATCAGTACATTCCTTGTTGCCTGTCCTGTCTGTAGACCCTGTGCATACATATCGTTCAACCGCAGCAACAGAGTCTGATCAACAGTAATCATTCTCTCGGTTCTGACGTTCATTTTTTTATTATGCAGAATAAAAAGGGCAAGAATTAAGCCGAGAAGAACGGCATTCGCCAAGCCGACGATGAGCAGCATTTTTTTAATATCCATATTCTAGCCTCCTATAGCAATCCTTATCGGCAATAGAAAGGAAAAACTTTAAGAGCTCATAAATTCCTTAAGCATTCGGCAGCACATGCGCATGCTCGTCCATTGCCCGGCATTATCCCTCTTCTTCGGCGTCTTTTCTAAAACACCAGAACCCTGTCCGATTCATGAACCATTATTGCATTATTATACTGGCTACCGCACTGGATCTCAGCAGGCAGCACTTCCGTTAGTACTTCACCCTTATGTGCACTCAGGTCGCAGAAGCTCATCGAAACTCCGCGAAGGAGACATAATTCGGAAAAAGCAGGATTTTTCAACAGAAGTGTGCCGGTGTCCATTACAAATATCGCAATCTCATGGTTTCTTGAGCGGGCGGCCTTCACCATCCCGATAATATGGCTAAGGTGTTTGTCTGTATTGACCAACATACCAAGTTTCATTTCTCACGCCTCCTTATATTACCAGCACATGACCCTGTCATGCGTTTCCAGCAGACAGATGATATACTCATAATCCCTGTTTTCTCTGAGATCGATGACGGTTACCTGGCTGCTCGTTGCCTGCTCCAAAATGAGCGCGCCTGTTGTCGTGTCAGGCTCTTCTTTTACTATATGCAGTATATTCATCTATTCCTCCCCGGTGAGATCTGTTAATACGGAATCACGATATCATAGCCGAGAAGCATCCTGGCCATATCTGCAGTAGAATGATATTCCATGCCCCGGTTTTCCGCTGAATTCGTGTACATCTTCATGTCCATCAACTCCATGGTTTCGATATTCAGCCTGTTGTTTTCGGAATCCTCAAGTTTCCTGTCAAGGACAAAGACATCGATACTGTCATCCATAAGAGTAAGCCCCACAGCCATCCTCAAGGCCTCTTCCTGCCTGTCACGCGCAACAACTGCAACTTTTTTCTTCACTCCATTCCTCCTGATATCTGGTCTTATTGAACTCCTCCAGACAGCGAGGCAGGGGGGGCACGCCCGGTCCTGGCACAAGCAGATACCGGGCGTGCGGGGAGAAAAATTGCGCTGCATTTCACTTTTGTATGGTGAAGCAGATGATTCCTCCATCTTCTTCCGTGGAGAGCAGTCTATATCCAGAATACTCGCACAATAAGGCAATGGCCCGTCTTGCTCCTGTATCGTCAGCTATGACCCTGAGTATCTGCCCTTTTGCCATAATGTCCAGAACGTCCGTTGTCACTTCCTTCGGCCTCTGGTCAGTAAGTCCCTTGATATCAAGTGTCTTGTCTGCTTTCATCTTTACTCTCCCGTAACGCATAAGCAGCATTGCATTAACCGTCCTCCAGCTATCCAGGTACTGGGATAGTATTTGCAATTTAAGGACCAGAGCCGCACCCATTGAAAAATAAGGAAATTCAACAAAGCGGGCCTTGTCCGTTGTCCGGATCGGGCCAGGCAAATTCTCCACTCTGTCCTGTTTGCGACAGTAATGAGAAAAAGGTTTTCGAAGATAGAAGATAATTGTGTTAGGATAAAAAATGAGGCGAACTCTTTTGCCGTTAGTTATTGTTACTGTGTTTTTTTCTGTTTTCCCAGCTGCGGCCGTGCCTGCACAAGGCTTTAAATCAGGCCCTGTCACAAACCTTACCCCGCTGGTCTTCATAATCCTTCCTGTCGAAAATGCAGCAGTGATGTACGAAAAGTTCCTCCCGTTGAAGGATTACCTTGAAAAGGCAGTGGCAAGAAAGATTACATTGAAGGTTGCCCGGAACTACCAGGAAGCTATAGAGGACATCGGCACCGGACAGGCGCATCTGGCATTTCTCGATCCGTCCGCATACTGTGAGGCAAAACAGAAATACAGAGTGACCGCTATTGCCAAGGCAGTACTCGAGAGATCATCCACATATCGCAGTGTCATAGTCACCAGAAAAGATTCACCTATCAATAAGATTGTAGAGGTAAAAGGCAAAAAACTCGCCTTGGGAAATATCTCGTCATCCTCGTCTTATCTCATACCGGCAGTCATGTTTAAGGAAGTCGGCATCAATTTGAAGGATTTCAGTGCTGTGGATTATCTGGAACACGAAGACAGAATAGCGTTGTCCGTGCTATCAAAAAAGCACGACGTCGGAGGTCTGAGCGAACGCGTCGCGGCGAAATATGTCAAAGACGGGCTGCGGATTATCAAGACATCAGAAGCTATCCCCCAGTATTCTGTCTGTGCCTATACGGGCATGCCTGAAGCGCTGCGCACGAAACTAAAACAGGCGCTCCTGTCTGTGAGCGCAGCGGGAACCCCTGAACTGATTCACCGAATGAGGGACATCACCGGTTTTTCATTTGCAGAGGACAGGGATTTCGATGTCATGAGGGTTATGATAAAAAACCTCACAGGGAAAAACTATCTTGAATACGGAAAAAATACGGTCAGGGTGGCGATCCTCCCTCTCTACTCTGCTATCACCCTATTTGACCGGTTCAATCCCCTCATGAGATATCTCTCACAAAAGAACGGATGTGAATTCAAGCTTGTGATCCCCAAAGACTTCGAGGACTTTGCCGATATTGTGAGAAAAGGAGCGGTCGATTTTTCATATTCAAACCCATACATCTACTCTGAGCTTGCCGATAAAGGGTTCCTTGCGGCGTTTGCCAATACTGTCCACAAGGAAGGCGGTGATATCTTCAGGGGCATAATCATAACACACAGGGACAGCCCGATCAGATCCCTGAATGATCTGATCGGCAAACAGGTTATGGTCGTGTCTTTTAAGTCGGCGGGCGGTTTCCTTGCGCAGAAGCTTTTCCTTAGTGAGAACAATATCGATGTCTTCAGGGACCTCAGACTCATCGAGGGAAAACGGCAGGAGGAGGTAATACTGAATGTCTACCGAAAAAAAGTAGACGCCGGCTTTGTCAGGGAATCTGCACTTGACGTCCTCAGGGAAGAGCTAGATCTCGGGAGGTTGCGAATAGTTGCCAATACTCCGTACATCGCAAACTGGCCGTTTGCCGCAACACCGAAGACCGATAAAAAACTCGTCGCGATGGTAAAGAAAAGCCTGCTGGAACTTAAAGATGACGACGTTCTCTCTGCAGCACACATAACACGGTTCAAGGCTGCCCTCGACAGCGATTTCGACACCCTGAGAACATGGATACACCGACATGAGACCCCTTAGTCTGAGCCTTGCACTGAAATTCTCTATCGCCGTTACCATTCTGATCGTCCTGTCCATGTCCGCTGTCGCTGCCCTCATCATTACGTATCAGAAAGAGGCCTTGAGTCAAAGCGCCTTTGATAGCAATCTTGCTATGAGCAAAAACCTCGCACACGACTCTGCCGAATCCCTTCTGACGTTTGACCCGCTTAGACTTGACGAACTGGTGAAGACGGTTCAGGGGGCAACCTCCTGCAGGTATGCGATGATCATAGACAAAGAGGGGACCGTCGTAGCTCACACACAAAGGGACAGACTTGGATCAACTATACCGGAAAGGGATAGGTTGGCCATGATCAAACATCCTTTTGACATGAAAGGCTTTGTGAAGGAGCATATCTCCGACAATGAGCTGGTAAAGGAATTCTCTCATCCGATCGCAATCGGCAGCGAAGGGCTCGGTATGGCCTCGGTCGCATACTCCATTAAAGCGATGGATTCCGTCATTGAAGGCAGACTGTCGCGACTGAAGAAATATATCTACATGATTATTGGCGTCCTGGTGTTTGCCGGGATTACCGGTGCTATTGTCGTCTCGAATTATCTTACCAAACCCCTGAAGAGGCTCAAGGACAGAATGCTCGATGTCCAGTCAGGCAATCTGGATGTGGAAGTCGAAAACCCAAGGCTGATAAAATGCTGGGAACGGCTTGACTGCGCAAAGGAAGACTGTCCTTCATATGGCAGGGACAGGTGTTGGGCTGTGGCAGGGACCTTCTGCCATGGCGCGGTTCAGGGCTCCTTTGCGCAGAAGATCGGAGACTGCAGAAAATGCATCGTATACCGGGAGTCCTGTGGCGATGAAATACATGAGCTTGTGGAGGTCTTCAATCAGATGCTGCGAGACCTGAGGTACAACCTGCGGGAGCTTGAAAAGGTAAATTCTGAAAAGGCACGGATGGAGCGGCTGTCGGCTCTTGGTGAAATGGCAGCAACCGTCGCACACGAAACCAAGAATCCGCTGAATGCCATAAAACTGGCAGCTTCGTATCTTAGGCATAATTTTCAGGGAGAACTGCTGACAGAGTTTCTCGGCATTATCGAGGAAGAAGCTGCCCGGCTCAATGAGATATCATCAAACTTCCTCGACTTCTCCAAACCCGCGCCTCTGAACCTGAAACCGTGCAGCATAAACGCTATCGTGGAGGCAACGGTCAAGCTTATACGCCAGGAGGCGACAGAACGGGACATGGAGGTTATCATGCTCACGGACGGGAACATCCCTCTGGTTCAGTGCGATTATTCGAGGGTGAAGCAAGCGCTTTTGAACCTGCTGATAAATGCGATGGATGCATCCACCTCAGGGGATACGATCAGTGTTTCCACCGAGGCAGGAAAAGGTGCTGTATGCATTATCGTGCAGGATACGGGCAAAGGAATGAGCGCAGAGGAGACTGAGAAAATCTTCAAGCCCTTCTACGGCACAAAGACGCGGGGGACCGGCCTTGGACTCGCCCTGGTTGACCGCATTATTAAGGAACACGGCGGGGAGATTGAGGTTGACAGCATGCCGGGCAAGGGGACAAAATTCATCATGACAATAAAGGTGCATGAGTATGCAAAAGCATAATATCCTTATCGTGGATGATGAGAAGAATATCCTCAAGGTCGTCTCTATGACCCTCAAGAGCCTGTATGATGTAGACACTGCCAGGTCTGCTGAGGAAGCAATCGAAAAATTCAACCAGAACACCTTTGACCTGGTGATCAGTGATCTCAAGCTGCCCGGCATGAGCGGCATCGACCTCCTCGGGTATATCAAGACAAAGGAGCGTGACGTCCCGGTAATCATGATAACCGCATTCGGCACAATAGAGAATGCCATAAACGCCATGAAGAAAGGGGCCTCCAACTATCTTACCAAACCGGTGAATCCGGACGAACTGCTGACTGTCATCAAAGAGGCAATAGAAAAATATGAACTGACAAAGGAGAACATCTCCCTTAAAAGCGAGCTTAAACAAAAATATACTTTCAGCAGCATTATCGGCAAGAGTTCTCCGATGCAAGAGATCTTCGACACCATCCGAATGATCTCAAAGACACAGGCAAATATACTTATTATGGGAGAAAGCGGCACAGGCAAGGAACTTGTTGCGCGAGCCGTCCATTTTGATTCCAATAGAGCTGAGAAGCCTTTCGTCACTATTGATTGCGCCGCAATACCGCCGGAGATCATGGAGAGTGAACTGTTCGGTCATGAAAAAGGGGCCTTCACCGGTGCGCATGAAAGGAAATATGGACTGCTCGAACATGCTCATAATGGCACGGTTTTTCTGGATGAGATTGGCGAACTTGATATCAATCTGCAGAAAAAACTTCTCCGTTTTCTCCAGGAAAGAGAAATTCTGCGGGTAGGAGGAACGATCAGAATAAAGGTCAACGTGCGCATCATCGCAGCAACCAACAAGGACCTTGAAAAGGAGGTGAAAGAGAAAAGATTCCGTGAGGACCTCTTCTACCGTCTGAATGTGGTGACGATAACCATGCCTTCCCTCCGGGTGAGAAAGGACGATATCCCCCTGCTCGCCAATCACTTTCTCGAAAGGTTAAACCAAATTGAGGGCAAACTAATTACAAGCTTTGAAGACAAGATTATTGACGCCTTCCTCAGATATGATTGGCCCGGCAATGTCCGGGAGTTGGAAAACGTAGTGGAAAGGGCGTATGTCTTATGCCCCAACATCACCATAAACCTGAAATATCTTCCGGAGAGAATAAGCCGTCTCGTGACAGAAAACACAGGATCTTTTGATCAGATGAACCTGCTGGAGACCGAGAAAAAACTAATCATCAAAGCACTGAACGGGACAGATTGGAACCAGACCAGAGCTGCCGAGGTGCTGGGCATCTCCCGGAAGCAGCTGCGCACCAAGATGAAGAATCACGGCCTGCTGACGGACGAATAGCCCTCACGCATTCTGCAGCGCTCTGCGGCTTGAGTTATGCGTGTCCGCCGGAGCACCACGACTGAAATAGCGGCTCTTAATCTCTTGAATGCAGACATATCTTCAACGGGAGTTCTTCAATCTTGTGTCTGAAGCTTCCGAGCCTGACTATGTCGGGTCTTGCCACGCCGTCTTTCAGAATCTCGAAAGTAACACAGTAATCAAGCCCCGTTGGCCTGGCCTTAAAATCAAAGCCCTCGATATCATTGCCGACAGTATCCCCCTGTTCGATCTTGAACACGATCTCATTTTTTATGGAGCGCAGGTCACCTGTTGGGTTGATTCTATGCCTCTTAACATCAACGAGTGACGCCCCCTTGACCTGAACAGTCCCTGAGTATACGGAACCAAAAACTGCACGCTCCTTTACATCACCTATCCTTCTGGCCACCCGGACTGACCATGAATTGCCGCGCCTCCAGATGTATATACCCCCTTCAAGTCTTAAATCCATGTCCGGCTTACCCTGAACATATCTGTTATAAAAAGACGACACCGCATAGGTCTCGGGAAGAGGGACGCCAGGCGGCGGCTCATCCTCCTCGGTGCCGATGATAGTTGCACATGATACAAGGAATAATGACAGGAGCAGGAGAGTGCACGTTCTGCATATGGCAATCAAGTTCATCTTTGTCACCTCACGATAGTCTGTACGCTACGATCATTTTATCACAATTGCGACAAGAATGATCTTTTGTGCCAGGTCTGTCCCCCGAGGATGACAACTTCTTACCTCCTGGAATTTTATCAGAGACTGTTTTTGTCCCAATCTGGACAATCATTTAAACCTATTGTGCCATTTAAGCCAATCACCAGAAGGACATCACTGGACCTATCGTCTCCAGCCGTGCCTTATAGGCCGATAAATTATTTTTATGATCGCCGCTAGTAATGGCATACCTATTGCAACTTTGCGCATAATCTATATAAACTTATCACGTGACGTACTAAATTCAAAGGAGGAGTGTATGAAGCGATTCCTTGTTGTGTTCGGACTCATAATTCTTGCTGCAGTAATCGCCGCAATCCAGGACGGGGCCTTTGCAGAAAAGCCGAAAGAAGCTGCCCCGCAACAGGTACAAAAAACAGAAGCAACGCCGGCACCGGCGACTGCCACCGAAGCTGCCGGCGCCCCAACGATCCAGATCGACAAGACCAGCCTGAACAACGGGGGGACGATCACCGTCACCGGGACGGCCCCGGCAGGCAAACCCGTCTATCTCGAAATCTGGTCTGACAAGAAGGTGAAGGCCTCCCGTTTTGATGCTGAGAAGGACAAGGAAACCGGCAAGCGGCCCTATGTCCTCTATATGACGCTGGAGATGCCGGCCTACTATAAGATCTTCATGCCGAAAGAGCAGAAAGAACAGCTCGCCAAGTTCAAGAAAGAGGGAAGCAAATGGTCCTATTCCCAGGCCCTGAAGGATATGGGAGCTGATATAGCCTATTCCGCGCCGGCCAAAGAAAAGATCGACCGCTATCAGGCTACCCTGATGGGCAGCATCATCGGCTCCAGGGGGGAACTGCTGCAGCAGATGGATGAGAAGGAGAACAAGAAGCGCTCCATGCAGCTGGTGAAGGCCAGGTTCAGAAACCCGGACAAGGTCTTCAGCGCCGACGTAGTCACAAACCCCGACGGTACGTATAAAGCAGAGATCAAGATCAGGAAGGGCGTTGCTGACGGCAAATATACCATCGTTGCCGTTGCCGACAAGAACGCCAGGAGCCAGCCGGTTTCCTTCGAAAATACAATCGCCTTTCCGAATCTGTACCTGTCTAATGCCGGTACCAGCCTGAACCTCATCGGGCCGTTCTTCCTGTCCCTCGCCATAGCGATTTTCGGGGTCCTGATGGGCGCAGGAGGCGGCTTTATCATGA
>Ga0334722_10003102_pt1 | contig 18159 bp, 17 predicted proteins | sample C3_bottom_MG_FD_207210 | JGI IMG/M metagenome (GOLD analysis project Ga0334722, IMG submission 207210) | Sediment microbial communities from Yellowstone Lake, YNP, Wyoming, USA - C3_bottom | ecosystem: Environmental > Aquatic > Freshwater > Lake > Sediment | place: USA: Wyoming | collected...
CCCATTCCCTCCAGGGAGACTATCATCCCGGTACGGACGAGCAAGTGACACAATCACTGCCCACTTGAGGTGACAGATTCACTGCCCTACGACAGCCGCTTGTCGCCGCGCGGGCCGCCCACTAGCATGGGGGCGCGTGAGACACTCGAACCGGCTGCTCCCCCTCGTGCTGTGCTGCGCGCTGTTCGCCGCCTGCGGCGTTCGCTTCAGCTCTGGCGACGAAGGCACGGAGTTCTTCAAGTCGCTCACGGTTACGGGCCCACTCAAGGCCGGGGCGACGCTGACCGGGTCCGTGTTCTACGCCCAGCGCAACCCCATCGACGTGCAGGTCAGTTGCGAACTCCGGCAGGGCAAACAGCTCGTGAAGCCGATCGGTTTGCAGAACGTGCCGGCGCTCCCCGGCGGCGGCCCGGAAGCCACGCCGACATCCGGCCGCTACACCTTCGACTTCACCGTCGATGCTCCCGGCACGTACAAGGCGGAGTGCTTCACGCCGGCCGACGAAGACAACTTCATCCTCCGCACGTTCACGGTCTCGCAGTAGCTCCGGTCGCGCTCTCAGACCGACGTCGATGGGAGGCGCCGGCGTTCAAGCTGCATCCTCTGGGTAGTGTTATGTCGAGCACCGCGGCACTCCCGTCCGGCGGCCCTCCCCGTCGCTCAGCCCAAGATCCGGCCGCCGATCACGATCGCCAGCCCCGCCGCCGTCACGAACGCGAACTCCAGCAGCACGTTCCGGTCCAGGTGCTCCGTCAGGTAGTGCGAGATCACCCCCGTCGCCAGGTAGAACACCAGCAGGATGAACACGCCCGCCAGGAAGCCGTCGAGCGGGATGAAGTACAGCACCCACCGCGCCTCCGCAACGATCACGCCGATCACTGCCGCGAACACCAGCGCCCGCGCCGGGTCCGCCTCCGCCTCGCGGAAGATCTCGATCGAGAGCAACATGCTCACGAGCCCCACCGCGAACGCCGCCGGCAGCAGGTCGACGTCGAACCCGTAGACCACGGCGTAGAACCCGAACGCCGTCAGGTAGGTGACGACGTTCAGCACGAAGCGCGCCGCCGGGAACGACCCGCCTTCCGGGTCCACAGAGACGTGCTCCGCGTACAGGGCAGCCCCCATCAACACGCCGGCGCCGATCACCGAAGGCACCGCCCAGTAGCTCAGGACCACGTCCTCGAGGAATAACCCCGCCGACAGCGTGAACAGCACCGGCACGAACAGGTACGGCGCCGTGTCCGCGATCGTGTGGAACTCGCCGTGCGGGTGCGAGCGGATGACTCCGTCCGCGCCGATCGCGACGAGCGCCGTCAGTACCAGCAGGATCCACGGCTGCACCGGGTCGATCGAGATGAACAGCGCCAGGCCGGCGGAGAAGACGAGCGCGAACAACGGGATCCGTCCGACGCGCGCCGTCGCCGGTACGGGCGCTCCCTGTGGCCCGGGAGCGGGTAGCGCCGCGCGTTCGAGTGCCGGAGATGTTGCCATAGGGTCGATGCCCTCGCGACAAGCGAACGCCCCGCATGCGGGGCGCAGCCGGTCCCTTCAGGACTCGCCGATCTTAGCCTCGGCCCCCGAAGGTGTCAACTTTCGCCCGCCGATCGAATCTGCGAAACGGGTGTTACGTCGTGCGCCGCCTCGTGCGCGCCCCCGCCGGGCGGACGCGTCCGTTCGCCGCGCCGGCCTGCTTCGCAGCGCTCCGCGCGCCGTTCCCCGAAGGCGCCGTCACGCGCACCGCGGCCGCCGCCCGCTTGCCGCGGCGCTTCTTCATCCACGGGATCGGCTCTTCCCCGTACAGCTCGGCGCCGTTGTACCACCACATCCGCTCGCGCGCGTCGTCCGGCACGTCGAGCAGGTCGAAGATCGTGTCCCAGCGCCGGATATGGTCCGCGATCTTCTCCGGCGCCGTATCCGATCCGAAGATCAGTTTCTCGAAGCCGATCTCGTGCCCGATCAGCCGCCGCTCCACGGCGTGACGCTCGATCGTCGTGCCGCCGCTGAAGTCGAAGTACACGTTGTGCCGCCACCGCGCGACCGACGCGGCCTCGTCGTAGTTCCCCGTCCCGCCCAGGTGCGCGCCGATCAGCTTCAACGACGGGAAGTTGTTCGCCAACGTGTCCAGGTGGAACGGCCGCATTCGCGTTGCCGACATATTCCGCGCGCCCGCCGGGAACGACGACCAACGCCGGTACGTCTCTGCCGCCGTCGCGTCCCGCCGCGGGTGCGTGACCGAATAGTCGATGCCGCCGCCGACGACGCCCATGTGCAACAGGACCGGCCACCCGAACTCCTGCGCCTTCGCGTACACCGGGAAGTAGTCCTCGCAGTCGTAGTCGCGCCGCACGCCGATCATCTTCAGGCCCCGGTACCCCACGTCTCGCAGCTCGCCCAGGCGCTCCGGCGTCGTCGTCTCCGGATCGATCATCGCCGTCGGGATGAACAGGTCCGGGTGACGCAGGGCGTGCTTGATCGACGCCTCGTGCGAGATCCCGAAGCGGCCGCCGCACAGCAGGTTCGCCTTCGTGATGCCCGCCGCCACCGCCTTCGCGTAGAGGTTCTCGACGAGCGGCTTCGGGTCTGAATCTGGCTTCTCCCAGTTGCGGGGGAAGTGCATGTGGATGTCGAAGATCTTGCGCACGCGTGTTTCCCTCTCGAAGCTATGTCAATTGCCTGCGATGAAGCGTAGCGAGCGCACGGGCCATAATCACAGCCGCGGGACCGCCGCCGGCTCCCGTGCGTCTACTCGATCAGACCTTTGCTCCCCGAGTCCTTGAACGCCTTCCGCTCCTCGGGCGTCGACATCGGCCGGTCCAGCTGATACTTCTTCACCAGGTTGTCGAACGAGATGTCCGGGTTCGACGCGTCGATCATCTTGTCGTACTTCGGGTCCAGCTGGTCGAGCTTCGACTTCATCGAGAGGTGGAACGCGAATGTGCTGATCATCCGCGTCATCTTCTTCCCGCCGCAGTCCGGGCACGCCGCCGCAAATCCCCGTGGCGGCACGCGCCGCGTGATCACCTCGACGAACTTCTTGCAGTCGTGGCAGGCGTATTCGTAGATCGGCATCGCATCGACAGTCTAACAGGCACGCGGGCGCTCGCCTCTAACAACCGCTAACCGCTAACCACTAACAGCTCACCCCTACGCCCGCCGCTCCAACACGTAGTCCGCGATGTCCTCGAGCGACCCCCTCGCCGCGGAGTCCGGCAACGTCCGCAACGACGAGACGGCGCGGTCGCGGAAGTCGCGCGCGACGGCGTACGTCTCGTTGAGGATGTCCGAGTCCAGCACCATGCGGACCGCTTCGGCGACCGTCTCCGTCTTCGGCTTCCGGCCGCGGAACGCCTTCCGCACCGGGTTGGCCTTCGGGTACCGCTCCATCAGCAGCAGCGAGGGCAGCGTCAGTGTCCCCTGCATCAGATCGCTGCCGATCGGCTTCCCCATCTCCGTTTCGTCGCCGGCGAAGTCGAGGATGTCATCGACCACCTGGAACGCCATGCCGACGTTCAGCCCGTACGCCCGCAGCGCCTCGCGCTCCGAGTCCGTGCAGCCCGCGACCATCGCCCCGCCCTCCGCCGACGTGGCGAACAGCGACGCCGTCTTGCCCTCGATCCGGCCGAAGTACTGCATCGTGTCCTGCCCGTACTCGTAGGCGCTCATGTCCTGGTGCAGCTCGCCCCCCGCGATCGCCATGATCGTGTGCGCGAATAGCCGCACCACCGCTGTGCTGTCCGTCCGCGCGATCAGCTCCGCCGAGTGCGCGAACATGTAGTCGCCCAGCATCACCGACGCCGAGTTGCTGAACAGCTCGTTCGCCGTCGGCCGCCCCCGCCGCGACGGCGACGCGTCGATCACGTCGTCGTGCACCAGCGTCGCCGTGTGCAGCAGCTCGATGGAGGCTGCCAGCGGCACGTGCAGGTCGATGTTGTAGTCGCCGAACTTCCCCGCCAGCAGCGCGATCGCCGGGCGGATGCGCTTGCCGCCGCCATCCAGCACGTGCGCCAGCATCTTCGACAGCGCCGGGAAGTTCTCCACGTGCTTCACGCGGTCCAGCGTGTCTTCCACGAGCCGCAGGTCCTCCTGCACCGGCCCGTAGATCGATGAGGCGACCTTCATCGCTCGCCTCCCGCTGCGACCGCCAGCCCGAGCAGCCGCAGCGCGTTCGCCGTCGTCTGCTCCGCCACGGCCTCGACGCTCGCGCCCTTCAGCTCCGCCACCCGCGTCGCCGCCTCGATCACATACGCGGGCTCGTTGCGCTTGCCGCGATGACGCTGCGGCGCGCCGTACGGGCTGTCCGTCTCCAGCACCAGCTGCTCCAGCCCGATCTCGCCCGCCACGTTGGCCAGCACCGCCGCCTTGGGGTGCGTCACGCTCGTGTGGATCGAGATCAGGAACCCCAGCTCGATGTACCGCCTCGCCAGCTCCGGGCCTTCGCCGAAGTAGTGCATCACGCCGAGCGGCCGCCCGTCCGGAAGCCGCCCGCCCATCTCCCGCGACCACGCCGCGAGCGCGGGCAGCATCTCGTCGTGCGCGTCGCGCGCGTGCACCGCCACCGGCTTCCCGGCGCGCCCCGCCGTCTCCAGCTGTCTTCGCAGTACGCGAAGTTGCACGTCGCGCGGCGAGAGGTTGCGATAGAAGTCCAGCCCGATCTCGCCGACCATCGCCACCCGCGGGTGACGCGCCAGCTCCTCCAGCTCGGCGAGCTGTGCCTCCGTCGCGTCCTTCGCATCGTGCGGATGCACGCCTGCCGCCGCCACCACGCAACGATGGCTCTCCGCAAGCGCCACCGCCGCCCGGCTATTCGCCGCGTCGACCCCGAGCGCGACGATCAGCTCCACGCCGGCTGCGCGCGCCCGCTCGATGGCCGCCTCGCGGTCCGCGTCGAACTCCCTGTCATGGAGATGGCTGTGCGTATCGATCAGGCGCATGTCAGGCAGAAAGCCGGGTCTCCCCTTCGCCAGCCGGAAGCTCGATCTTCTTGAACAGCGGCTGCGGCTGCTGCAGCAGCGTGCCCGGCACTGGCGGCCGCGCCTCCCAGCCGCCCGCGGACACGTCGCCGGCCAGTCCGAGGTACTCGTGGATCTTCTGGCTCGAAAACGGCAGGAACGGGTAGAGCGCGACCTTCAGCGCGTTTATAACACAGAGCGCCGTGTAGAGGGACGTGGCCGTGCGCGTCTCGTCCGTCTTCGCCGTCTTCCAGGGCGCTGTCTCATTGAGGTACGCGTTCGCCTCCTGCGCGGTCGCCATCGCCGTCGCGAGCGCCGCCTTCAGCTTCACCGCCTCGATCTGCGCCCCCGCTTCGTCGACGGCCTCCCGCGCTCGCTGCAGCATCCGCTCGTCGCGCTCGTCCAGCGGTCCCGGCGCCGGCACCCGCCCCGCGAAGTTCCGGTACGTCAGCGCGAGCACGCGGTTCACGAGGTTGCCCCATGTCGCCACCAGCTCGTCGTTGATCCGGCGCACCAGCTCCGCTTCCGTCAGGTCGGTGTCCGCGTTCTCGGGCAGGTTCGCTGCCAGCCCGTAGCGGATCCCGTCGGGCTCGTAGCGCTCCAGGTAGCTCAGCACCGACTCCCCGACGCTCTCGCTCTTCGAGGCCTTCTCTCCCTTGAACGTCACGAACTGGTTCGCCGGCACGTCGGTCGGCAGGTTGAGCGACCCGTACCCCATCAGCACCGCCGGCCAGAAGATCGTGTGGTAGAAGATGTTGTCCTTGCCGATGAAGTAGTACGTCAGCGCCTGCGGGTCCTCCCACCAGCGCCGCCACGCCTCCGGCTCGCCCCGCGCCTGCGCCCACTCCCTCGAAGCCGACACGTACCCGATGAACGCCTCGAACCAGACGTAGATCCGCTTCCCGGCGCCCAGGTCCTCCACCGGGATCGACACGCCCCAGTCCAGGTCCCGCGTGATCGCCCGGTCGTGCAGCCCCTCTTCCACCCAGCCGATGCTGTAGTTCTGCACGTGCTTCCGCCAGCCCTCCCGCGTCCGCAACCACGCCAGCAACGGCTCCTGGAACGCCGAGAGCTTAAAGAAGAAATGCTCCGTATCGCGCATCTCCGGCGTCGCGCCCGTCAGCTTGCTGCGCGGGTCGATGAGCTGCTCCGGGTCCAGCGTGCGGCCGCAGTTGTCGCACTGGTCGCCGCGCGCCTTCTCGTAACCGCAGTGCGGACACGTCCCCGTCACGTAGCGGTCCGGCAGGAAGCGCCCCGCCTCCGGGTCGAAGAACTGCGCCGTGATGCCCTTGTAGATGTAGCCCTTCGCCAGCAGCGTGTTGAAGAAGTCGTGGACGACCTCCTCGTGGTTCTTCGTGCCCGTCGTCGTGAACAGGTCAAAGGAGATGCCCAGCTCGCGCCAGTAGCGCAAGAACTCCGGGTGGAACTCGTCCACCACGTCCTGCGGCCTGCGGCCCTCGTTGTCCGCGCGCACCGTCACCGGCGTCCCGTGCTGGTCGCTGCCCGACACCATCAACACGTCGTTGCCCGCCATCCGCTGATACCGCGCGAAGATGTCCGCCGGGAGGTACGCGCCGGCGATGTGCCCCAGGTGCAGCGACCCGTTCGCGTACGGCCACGCGACCGCCACCAGGATGCGACGTGCGTTGTGTGAATGCTCCGTCAATGCGGCGGTATTCTAACAGTTGTTACGCGTGCGGCAGCACGCCCCGAGCCAGCGGAAGGCGGCCACCTGTGGGTCTCGCTGAGGCATTCGACGCCGACTCGCAGATCTACGACGCATCGCGTCGCCTCCTGATCCCCCGCTTCGACGACTTCTACCGCGTCGCGGTCGATGAGGCACGCGCAGCCGCTGCGCCGGACGCGCACATCAATGTGCTCGACCTCGGCGCCGGCACGGGCCTCATGACCTCCATGTTCGCGACCGCGTTCCCGAACGCCCGGTTCGTCCTCGTCGACGTCGCCGAAGGGATGCTGGCTCTCGCGCGTCAGCGCTTCGCTCACGACCCCAGGTTCCGCTTCGTGCTCATGGATTACGCCCGCGGTATTCCCGCCGGCACGTTCGACCTCGTCATCTCCGGACTCTCGATCCACCACCTCGAGGACAGCGGGAAGCGTGCGCTGTTCGCGCGGGTGCACACCGCGCTCCGCCCCGCCGGTGCGTTCGTAAACGCCGACCAGGTGCTGGCGGCGACCGCTGCCCTGCATCGCCGGCACGACGAGCTTTGGCTCAGCGAGGTCCGCCTCCTCGGCGCATCAGAAGACGACATCGCCGCGGCGCGGAAACGAAGCATGTACGACAGGCTCGCAACCCTGGAAGACCAGCTCGTATGGTTGCGCGAAGCCGGCTTCGTCGACGTCGACGCGCCCTACCGCCATTACTTCTTCGCCGTCATGAGCGCACGGCGGATGTGACGGCCATCTCGCCCGAGCAGAAGGGCGCACCGCGGGGCGCCCGTTCAGATGACCCTGACGTCGACGCTCAGTCGCCGCCCGCGCCTGCCAGCTCGTACGCCGCCGCCGGCGCCCGCCGCCCCGCCGTCGCCGGCCACTCGGCGCTGATGCGGGGCAGCCAGCTCAGCCACGACGGCAGGTACCAGTTCCACTCCCCGAGCATCTCCATGCTCGCCGGCACCAGCACCGTCCGCACGATCGTCGCGTCCAGGAACACCGCCACCGGATGCCCCGGCGAATCACGCCTCCACGGCGCGGTGCCACGCGGCGTACGCGGCCCGCCGCGACAGCCCGAACCGCCGCGCGACCTCCCGCACCGCCACGCGCGCCGGCACGCCCTCCGTCCGCATGGCCGCGATCGCCGCAGCAATGTCCCCGGCCGTCGCCGGCTCGTCGCCGGCCTCGGCCGGCGCGCCGCCCTCGATCACCAGCGTGAACTCGCCCCGCGGCTCCGCGAAGCGCGCCAGAGCGCCGCTCAGCGTCCCGCGCCAGATCTCCTCGTGCAGCTTCGTCAGCTCGCGGCAGACCGCCACCCGCCGCTCGCCCAGCGCCGCCAGCGCGTCCTCCAGCGTCGCCCGCACGCGGTGTGGCGACTCGTACACCACCAGCGTGTCCCCGGAAGCCGCCGCCGCCATCAGCGCGCGGCGTCGCGGTCCGCCCTGCCGTGGCAAGAACCCCAGGTAGTGGAACCGCCGCGATGACAGCCCGCTCGCCGCCACCGCCGCCACCACCGCCGACGCGCCCGGGATCGGCGTCACGACGTGCCCCGCCTCGATGGCCGCGAGCACGAGGCCGTGCCCCGGATCGCTGATCCCCGGCATGCCGGCGTCGCTGATCACCGCGACATCGCCCGCCGCCAGCGCCGCCAGCAGCAGCGGCGTCTTCGCGCGCGCGTTATGGTCGTTGTAGCTCGTGACCTTCGCCCCGATCTCGAAGTGGTCCAGCAGCTTGCGCGCGCTGCGTGTGTCCTCAGCCGCGATCAGCGGCGCCTCGCGCAGCACGTCGAGCGCGCGCAACGACACGTCGCGCAGGTTGCCGATCGGCGTGGCGACCAGGTACAGCGTGCCCATGCGTCCCTCGGAACCAGGCAACTGCTAACGCCCTCGCTTAAATCTTCCCACACCCTCTTGACCGCCGTGGATTCCGGGCGCTAGACTCCATGAAACCCACGGACGCCCGCGTGGGCGCTCAACAGACAAGAGAGCAGCCGATGTAGTGAACCGGTAGGAAACCCTCCGCCGGCCTCGATCTTGGCATACCCGCGGGGGTGCGGGAAGCGGGACGGGGACCAGCAACAAGCCTCAAGGCGGGCAGGCCCGGCGGCATAGTTGGAGGTACCCGAACCATGTCACAACCGCAGTTCAAGCAGATGCGGCGCGCCTACGGCTTCGATGACGTCGCCATCGTCCCCGGCGGACACCACACCATCAACCCCGAACTCGTCGAACTCACCTTCAAACTCGCCCACCTCGATTTCCAGTTGCCCTTCGTCGCCGCTGCCATGGACGGCGTCACCGACGTGAAGATGGCCGTCGAGTTCTCGAAATTCGGCGGCCTCGCCGTCCTCAACCTCGAAGGCGTGCAGACCCGTTACCAGGACCCCGACCCCGTCCTCGCCGAGATCGCCGCCGCCCCCAAGCACGAAGTCACCGCCCTCATGCAGAAGGTCTACTCGGCGCCCATCCAGCCCAATCTCATCGGTGAGCGCGTACGCCAGATCAAGGCCGCCGGCGGTATCGCCGCCGTCTCCGCCACCCCCACGAACACCAAGAAGTTCGCCCCTATCGCCAAGGACGCCGGCGTCGATGTCTTCGTCGTCCAGTCCACGGTCACCAGCGCCCGCCACGTCTCCCGCTCCGAGCGCGGCCTCATCTTCGACGAGCTCGTCGAGAGAATGGGCGACGTCCCCGTCGTCGTCGGCAACACGGTCACCTTCTCGGCCACCAAGGAGCTGATGGAGACGGGCATCGCCGGCGTCCTCGTCGGCGTCGGCCCCGGCGCCGCCTGCACCAGCCGCGAGGTGCTCGGCATCGGCGTCCCCCAGGTCACCGCCACGATCGATGCCGCCGCTGCCCGCGACACCTACTACCGCGAGTCCGGCCGCTACGTCCCGATCATCACCGACGGCGGCATCGGCAACGGCGGCGCCATGTGCAAGTCCTTCGCGGCCGGCGCCGACGCCGTCATGCTCGGCAGCATCCTCGCCGCCACCGAAGAGGCCCCCGGCCGCGGCCACCACTGGGGCATGGCCAATCCCCACGGCGAACTGCCCCGCGGCACGCGCGTCAAGGTCGCCATCGACACCACCCTCCACAAGACCCTCTTCGGCCCGACCTCCCGCACCGACGGCCGCGAGAACCTCGTCGGCGCCCTCCGCACCGCCATGGGCACCTGCGGCGCCCGCACCGTCCGCGACTTCCAGAAGACCGAGATGGTCGTCGCGCCCGCCATCAAGACCGAAGGCAAGTCCTACCAGATCGAACAGGGCTAACGCGCCGCAACGCTGCCGGCGAACGGAAACGCACGAAGGACGCCCGCGGCATCCTCCTCTGCATCCTCGATCCCTCAGCCCCGCTAGGACTCGTCGGGCCGGAACGCCTTGCCGATCAGGTTCACCACCGAAGCCAGCAGCCCGGGCCGCTCGTGGCCGTTTCCGTTCGTACTTTCCTGCACGAGCTCCCGGTCGTACTTCAGCCGCCGGTGCGGCGTCCCCAGGATCTCGTACGCCTCGTTGATCGCGCTCAGACGCCGCGCCGCCTTGCGCGTCGGCTGCTTCTTCAGCGCGTGCGCCTGCTCCCAGTACGACTCCTCGATGACGCGCACGTGCGCCCGGTGCGGGATGCCGAGCACCTCGTAGTAGTCCTTGAACTTGGCCACGCGCCCGACCTCCTGACCGCCACGCCGCTGCCATGCGGCGGCCCAGTCCCTATCGCTATCATCGGCCGGATCCCCGCCCGTTCGCAGCCCCGGATCGGCCTGAAGCGGCCCCTCTTTGCGTTGCCGGACGGCGGGTCGAGTCCTATAATGCCACCGCCTGCGGAAGTAGCTCAGCGGTAGAGCACGTCCTTGCCAAGGACGGGGTCGCGAGTTCGAATCTCGTCTTCCGCTCCACCCCACGATTTGGCGCACGGCTCAGCTTCAGAATCCGGGTTCCGGCCCGGGGAGAGGAGTCGAGCCGCCCCGCTTGCCCCCTTCGGCCAGCATCCCCCGGCTCCTCTCCGATCCGCGACGCCTCGGCGGTTGGCCGCGCGTCGAGGGTCGAACGCCCACCGATCCGACGGAACATTTCGGCGGGAGGACACGTCTTACGCGATATGAGCGGACGAGCCATCGGAACACCGCGCACGCTGTTGGCCGTTGCGGTCTTCGCCGTGTCCGTAGCATCGTGCAGAAGTCAGGATGGCGGCGCGGCGCCCGGCTCTACCAGCCCGCCGCCCTACGAGACCGCCACCGTCACGTCGTCCGATCCCTTCGAGACCAGCGTCTCGATCGAGTGGGGTGAGGCGGTCGACCTCATCGAGGGCTGTCGGGCCACGGGCGTGTTCCAGTTACACAATCGGGCCGTGCTGCTGACGCTCCGCGATGGATCCGAGCGGAAGACGCGCGAACCAACACTCGATGTCGTCATTCAGATGGCGTTGAGGGCGTCCGAGCGATGCGGCATGGAAATCGCGCACTACACCGAGTGAGCTTCCGCAGCCCCGATCAGTGGATGAGAGCGTCTCGTCGGCTTCCCGGGATCGGCCCACACGACGCCCCGGAGCCGCACACGCACAAACCGCCGCGTCGGTCTCGCCGTCGGGATCAACCGCCACTGGTCAGTTGCCGATACACCACGGGGCGATTCCTGATATGTCGGCGGTCTTCGAGTCTTCCAGCTACACCTTCAGCTGGTTCGCCGTGCCCGTGTTCGCGGTCGGCGTGCTCAACTGGCTGCTGGGCCTCGCCACCCTCTATCGCGAGCGCGCCTCCCGCCCCAGCCTCACCCTGATGGGGATGACGCTCGTGATTGGCGTCTGGCTCGTCGGTCTCGCCGGCGCCTACGCTACCCACGACCCCGATGTAGCCCGCATCTGGATCAAGGCCTCGCTGATCGGCACCGTCTTCGTTCCCGTCAGCGCGTTCCTCCACGCCGCCATGGGCACCTCGAAGCTTCACCTCATGCGCTTGTTCACCCTGGGCGGTTGCATCTTCTCGGCGGTCCTCGCAGTGCTCGTCCTGGAGACCGACCTCGTCCTGGGCAGCGTGCATCGCTACGCCTGGGGCTACTACCCGATCTACGGGCCGCTCGGCCCCGTCCTCATCGTCTACTACGCGGTCTTCTTCGTGAGCGGCGGCCTCCTCTATCGCCTCGGCCGGCGGTCGACGAAGTCCGTCGTCAACCAGCGGCGGATGAAGATGCGCCTCGCCGCACTCGCCTTCGCCGTGCCCGCCACCATCGACTTCCTCGCCACCATGCACATCGCCGTGTACCCCTGCGGATACGCGTTCATCATGGGCTACGTCGCGCTCTCGATGTTCAACGTCTGGCGCCATCGTCTCGTCGACATCACGCCGGCGCTCGCCGCACGCCAGATCATCGACACCATGGCCGAAGGTCTGCTCGTGTTGGACCGTGACGGCGTCGTCCGCGTCTCCAACGCCGCTGCCGACGCCCTCTCCGGAGCGCGCCGCAGCCTCGTCGGCCTTGGCGCCGCCGAGGTGGACGCGCACTGGCTCAGCGGCTCGCTCGCCTCACTGCTCGATCCGGAAGACCAGTCGCAAGCCGAGCTGAAGTTCCACCGCAAGGCCGCCGACCCCGGTACCGCCGTCGTTTCGTCGTCCAGGCTGCGCGACGCGCGCGGCGAGTGGGTCGGCACCGTCTGCATCCTCCACGACATCACGGAGCGCCAGCTCTCCGAGACCGCCGTCCGCGCCAGCGAGGCGCTCTACCGCGCCCTCGTCGAAACGTCGCCCGACGGCGTCATCGTCACCGACCAGTCGGGCCAGGTCGTCATGACGAACGGTCGCGCCGCCGACCTCATCGGCATGCGCCCCCAGGACGGCATTCGCGCCGGCGCCCTGCAGTTCATCGCCGAAGAGGACCGCGAGCGGCTGCGCGCGAGCATCCGCGGCGCCACCGGCTCGATGGTGACACGCGACGCCGAGTACACGCTGATCAAGAACGACGGCGCACGCCTCCCCGTCGAGCTCAGCATCTCGCTCATGTCCGGCGCCGGCGAAGACTTCAGGATCATGGCCGTGATCCGCGACATCTCCGAACGCAAGCGCAACGAAGAGGAGATCCGCTACCTCGCGTTCCACGATTCCCTGACGGGCGCCGCAACCCGCGCCGTCCTCCTGGACCGCCTGGCGGCGTGCCTCAGCCGCGCCAGCCGCGACGCCTCACCCCTCGGCCTCATCTTCGTCGACCTCGACCGCTTCAAGCAGGTCAACGACAGCGCCGGCCATGACGCCGGCGACGCAGTCCTGCGCCAGGTCAGCGACGTCCTGCGCTCCATCCTGCGCGACGGCGACACCCTTGCGCGCGTCGGCGGCGACGAGTTCGTGCTGCTCCTGCCCGGCCTCGCCGGCGATGCCGCCCTGCGCGCGGTCGCCGAGCGCGTCCTCGCCGAACTGCGCCGCGCCGGCGCCGCCGGCGCGCTCCACGGCGTCGCGGCCAGCCTGGGCCTCGCGCTCTTCCCCTCGGACGGCACGCAGGCGGACCAGCTCCTGCAGCGAGCCGACCACGCGATGTACGTCGCCAAGAACCGCGGCGGCGACGGCTTCGTGCGTTGGCACGACGCCCGCCCCGACTCGGCGCGGACGGCCGCCGCTTGAGAGCCGCACGCCTCCCGGCCCCGCGCGATCGCCCACGCCACCACAGCCGCCTCCGCCGTGCTCAGATCCTGAGCGCGCGCCCCTCCCGCTGCGAACGCGTCGCCGCCAGCCCGATTGCCAGCGCCCGCACCCCGTCCTCCCCGCTCGCCCGCGGCTCGGCGCCTTCCGCGATGCACCGGACGAAGTCCGCCAGCTCGTTGCGATACGCCTCGGCGAACCGCTGGCGGTACGTCTGCGGGTACGCCACCGTGACGCCGCCGGCGCCGTACCTCCGCAGCCCGGCGCCGTCTTCGCCCCTGATCGCGATCTTGCCGCGCGATCCGTACAGCTCGGCGCCCGCCTCGTACCCGTACCCGCTGCGGAGCGAGTTCGTCACCGTCGCCAGCGCTCCGGACGCCATCCGCAGCAACGTCACGCTCGTGTCGATCTCGTACGGCCCCTCCCGCTCCGGCGTCACCAGCGACGACGCCGTTGCGTACACCTCCACCACTTCCTCTCCTGAGAGGAACCGGATGCTGTCGAAGTCGTGGATCGCCGTATCGAGGAACATCCCCCCACACGAGGCGAGGTACCCCGGCGCCGGCCCCGTGGGGTCGCGCGTCGTCGAAGCCAGCAGCTCGATCGCGCCCAGCTCCCCGCGCACCGCCGTATCGCGCGCCGCCACATACGCCGCATCGAACCGGCGCTGAAAGCCGATCTGCAGCACCGTCCCGCTGGCCACCGCCGCGCTCGCCGCCCGCCGCGCGTCCTCCAGCGTCAGCGCGATCGGCTTCTCGCAGAAGACATGCTTCCCCGCCGCCGCGGCCGCCTCGATCAGCTGCGCGTGCGTGCGCGTCGGGCTGGCGATGACCACCGCATCGATGCCGGCCTCCGCCAGCACCGCCTCCGCGGAGGGCTCGATACGCGCGCCCTCGCTCCAGGCGGCCGCCGCCCGCGCGTGCGCCTCGACCGGGTCGACGACAACGGCGAGCAGGCCGCCACGTAGATAAGTTGCGATCGTCTCGGCGTGGAGCCGGCCGATCCCGCCCGCGCCCAACAGCGCGAAGGTGACGACCCCGGCGCTCATGCTCTCCCTCGCATCACGCGCCCATCATGGTGCCGCGGTTGTTTCGCCGCCGCGCCTCGGGCACCGTATGTGCCGCGTCGGGCGACACTCATGCGCACTGTCATCCGCCAGCGTCCCGGTTTGATCGGCTGCAACATCTCGCTGCACATCGCGATCGGCGACAGCGACCCCGCGTCGAGCGTCCCGTCGCCTCCAGACCGTCCGGGAGTTCCGGATTGTAGATCGGGACAGGGCAGGGCGGAACGCGAGGGCGGGTTCGCCGGCACCGGTTCGCGGACCAGCCCCATTCCAGTGACGGCGCGCGCCTCCCCGCATCCGCGGTGGCGCCGGCACCGCCGCCGTTTCTTGACGTGCGAGCAATTTCCTTGATTGACGGCCAACCGCGCCCGATCCAGAATACGGTTCACTAGACTCGTTATCCCGCACATGCGAGTCCCACATCGAGGGCATGTCTGGCGCCGGTCCCCGCCGGCCGAAGCGCTGTCGGCGCGTCTGTGCGCGCCGTCAGCAGGACGCGTCGCTGCCCGTCTCATGGCGCACCGGCCGGAAAGACACGCGATTGGTCCGTTCACTCAATCCCAGCCTGTCCCTTGTGGTGCCGACCCGCAACGAGGCCGCCAGCGTCGCCGCGCTCGTCGCCCAGATCTGCCACGCGATGCCCGGCAGCGACAAGGAACTCATCTTCGTCGACGACTCTGACGACGAGACACCCGGACTCCTGCAGCGCCTCCTCCGCGACGCCGATTGCCCCGGGCTGGTCGTCCAGCGCTCCCGCGGCAGCCGCCAGGGCGGCCTCTCGACCGCCGTCGTCCGTGGCTTCATGATGGCCAGCGGCGCCTACATCTGCACGATGGACGCCGACCTCCAGCACCCCGCCTCCGCCGTGCCCCTCCTCCTCAACGCCGCCCGCCGCCAGCGCGCAGATCTCGTCATCGGCAGCCGCTACCTCACCCGGAACGGCCGCGCCGACGGCTTCGAGACGTCCGGTCGCCGCTTCGTCTCCTCCACCGCCACCCGCCTCGCCGGCGTCGTGCTCCCCGCCGCCCGCGTCACCACCGACCCCCTCAGCGGCTTCTTCCTCCTCCGCCGCAGCGTCATCGAGGGCGTCCAGCTCCGCCCCCTCGGCTACAAGATCCTGCTCGAGATCCTCGTCCGCGGCCGCTGGCAGCACCTGGTCGACGTCCCCTACCAGTTCCACTCGCGCAACGCCGGCGTCAGCAAGGCCACGATGCGCGAGGGCGTCCAGTTCCTCCGCCACATCGCCACGCTCAGCCGCGCCGGCGCGCCCCCTCCCTCCGCCGACGTCAACGGCCGCACCCGCGAGGTCTGGTTCCCGCCCCCGTTCGAGAACGGCACCACCGTCGACCTGAGCGCCAACGGCCGCTCCGCCAGCGAGCTCATCGGCACCAAACGCCGCTAACGCCGCGCGCCGGCCGTCCCGCTCGCCCTTCCTCCTTCCTTTTCCCTCTGCCCTCCTCTCTGCCTCCTCCGCCCTCTCTCCAACATCCAACATCCAACATCCAACATCACCCGCCCCCCGCCCCCGCCTCCTCCATCATCCTCGCGTGGTCCGGCATCCCGCTCGCCAGCGGCTGCAGGTAACGCCGGATCGCCAGCGCGACCGCCGCGCCCTCACCCGCCGCCGACGCCGCCTGCTTCGTGCTCCCCTCGCGGCAGTCGCCCGCCGCGAACACGCCCGCCATGCTCGTCTGCAGCGCCGCATCCGTCACGATGAACCCCCGCTCGTCGAGGCGCACCGCGTCCGCCACAAGCCCCGTGTTCGGCGTCAGGCCGATGAACACGAACACGCCGTCCGTCATCACCTCGCGCAGCGCGCCGCTGCTCGTGTCCCGCAGCACGACGGCGCGCAGCTTCCCGTCGCCTCGGAACTCCGCCGGCGCCGCGCTCGTCACCACGTCGATCTGCGGGTGCTCCTCTACCTTCTCCACGATCACCTTGCTCGCCGACAGCGCCGCGTCGCGCGTAACGATCGTGACGCGCGACGCGAACTTCGCCAGGAAGATGCTCTCCTCGCCCGCAGAATTGCCGCCGCCGACGACCAGCACATCTTTCCCGCGATAGAACGCCCCGTCGCACGTCGCGCAGAAGTGCACCCCGGCGCCGATGAAGTCTTCCTCGCCCGGCACGTCCAGGCGCCGGTAGGTCGACCCCAGCGCCAGCAGCACCGCCCACGCACGGTACTCGGTGCCGTCCTCCGTCCGCACGGTCCGGTAGTCGTCGTCCGCGCCGATCGCCGTCACCTCCTGCGCCGGCAGGATCTCGACGCCGAAGCGCTCCGCCTGCTGGCGCAGCCGGTCCGCGAACTCCCCGCCCGTCACGCCCTCCGGGAAGCCCGGGAAGTTGTCCAGACGCTCCGTCACCCCCGCCTGCCCGCCGATGCCCGCGCGCTCGATGACCAGCGTCTCGATCCCCTCACGCGCCGCGTACAGCGCCGCCGTCAACCCCGCCGGCCCGCTGCCGACGACGATCAGGTCGTAGAACTGGCTCTTCGCCGCCGTCTGCAGCCCCAGCTTCTTCGCCAGCTCCGCGTTCGACGGCTCGATCAAGGCCGTCCCGTCCGCGAACGTGATCACCGGGATGATGTGCTTCCCCCCGTTCGCCTCCTCCACAACGCGCAGCCCCTCCGCGTCCGCATCGACGTCGATGAACTCGTAGTGCACGCGCTGCTCGCCGAAGAACTTCTTCGTGCGCTTGCAGTCGCTGCACCACGGCGTGCCGTAGAGCTTGATCTCCGTGTGAGCCACGTCATCCTCCTCGCGCCGCTCCCAATCGGCGTCCGCCCGATCACCTTAGCGCCTCGCCGCGCCGCGCGCCGTCGCCCCTGCCTCCTCCATCCTCACTCCAACATCCAACATCCAACATCACGCCTCCGCCTCCGCATCGACCCCGCACCCCACACGCAGTATCGTGCGATGAGTCGACGCCGCCCGTGACGCGCGCGTCCAGCCCGCGCCGCCATCGCCCGCACAGGAGCGACACACATGACCGCCGACCCTCCCCCGCCCGACGACCTCCCCCCACCTCGCGTGGAGGAGGTCTCCGACAACGTCTTCGCCTACATCCAGCCCGACGGCACCTGGGGCCTCAACAACACCGGCTTCATCCTCGCCGATGACGCCGTCCTCGCCATCGACGCCTGCATGACCGAACGCCGCACACGCGGGCTCCTCGACGCCATCCGCCGCCACGCCGGCCCCCGCCCCGTCCGCACGCTCGTCAACACCCACCACCACGCCGACCACACCTTCGGCAACTGGCTCTTCCGCCCCGAAGCCACGATCGTCGCCCACGAGCGCTGCCGCGAGACGATGCTCCGCGAAGGCGCCGCCACGAAGGCGTTCTGGCCCGACGTCGACTTCGGCGAGGTCCGCATCGCCCCGCCCGACATCACCTTCGATGGCCGGCTGTGCCTCTGGGCCGGCGACCTCCGCCTCGACCTGATCGACGTCGCCCCCGCCCACACCGACAACGACATCGTCGCCTGGCTCCCGCAACAGCGCGTGCTCTTCGCCGGCGACGTCATCTTCAACGGCGGCACCCCCTTCGCCCTCGCGGGCTCCATCGACGGCTGGCTCGAAGCGCTCGATGTCATCCGCGCGCTCGGCGCCGAGCGCATCGTCCCCGGCCACGGCCCCGTCGCCGGCCCCGAAGTGATCGACGATGTCGCCGCCTACCTGCGCTTCGTGCTCGACGCCGCCCGCGACGGCTACGCCGCCGGCGCTGCCCCGCTCGACGTCGCCCGCGCCCTCGACCTCGGCCGCTTCGCCGCGTGGACCGACCCCGAGCGCCTCGCCGCCAACCTCCACCGCGCCTACAGCGAACTGCGAGGCGACCCCCGCGCCACCCCCA
>Ga0334722_10003103_pt1 | contig 18149 bp, 26 predicted proteins | sample C3_bottom_MG_FD_207210 | JGI IMG/M metagenome (GOLD analysis project Ga0334722, IMG submission 207210) | Sediment microbial communities from Yellowstone Lake, YNP, Wyoming, USA - C3_bottom | ecosystem: Environmental > Aquatic > Freshwater > Lake > Sediment | place: USA: Wyoming | collected...
GTGCCCAAGCATCATCTACATTTGGGCCTTTCCAATGAGGCTGAATCCAGATTGTTTTTCGGGATTGTCTTTTTTCTCCACAAGGCTGGAGCCTGAAGTGTCCACGAACTATACACTCGAGCTTTGACTCCGCGTTTACATGTTGTAGGGAGGTTTTCACGAGAACACCTTTTTCAGCGATTCAAAATCATACAACGCCCTTCAAAGATTCCGCAGGAACTTCTTTGGAAGCTATTTCGGTTTTCGCTTTCCACTCGTCGCGCTCCCTCAAAGCAACACCTAACTCAACCTCTATCTCATCTCGCTCTTTCTCGGCCTTCAAAGTATGTTCATGCCATTCATAGACTTCCTTATGAAGGTCATTCCGTTCCTTCTCGAGCAAATCAACTCGTTCCTGTAATGCGTCGCGCTCTTTTCTATATTCCAAGGAACGAGTGACCACTTCCGAGTCAAACTCCTCGCGCATCTTTTCCTTCGCGCGATCGTTCGCTTCTTTCGCTTCCTTCGCTTCCTTTTCGTGCGAGTGCAATAAATCACTCATTTTATTACCTCGGGATGTTTCTCGTCGAACTCCCCGAGCAGCATGAGCGCCCGGTTCAATGCGATCGCGTCCGCCATGTCGATTTTTCCAAGAGACTCTTCTTTAAATTCTTCAACAGCATTATTCAAGAGTCTGTACCGTTCGAGCAAGAGCTTGCCAACGTCTGTACCATCCGATTTATCATATTGCCGTCCAAAAGCCTCTTCCGAAGCCTGCTTTAGAACCGCGATACTACCTTCAGCTTTGGCGAGACGTTCTTCCGCATTCAAAGCGCGCTCGCGCCACGCTTCACAATCGGCCCAATGGGATTGAGTTATTTTCTCGGTCATTCGCGCACCTGAGCAATCACGCGCTCCAATTGACGAATGCGATTCTCGGCTTCTGCGAGCTTTGTTTTCAGATCGTCGCGCTCGCGCGCGGCCGTGATCGCGCCTTTCTTCCACTCGTCGCGCTCATTTTCGGCTCTCACAGCGCGCTCAATTAGATAATTGTTCCTCGAAGACCCTCCGGTCCCCTTCTCAAGCGCCGCCGCGTACGCGGCATGCTTCCAAATGCCCATTTTCAGCCCCTTTTTGGCCCCGAAAACCTCCTCGGGAACCGTTCGCAACTATCTGTAACTACAGGTCTTTTTATTCCGGTACCCCTCCAAAAACCCTGTGAACTAGGTGTTCACTGAGTAACGGGTCCCACCGAAACCATTACTAGGCCGGCCGCCCCCTGTCAAGGGCAAAAGTGATTCCCCTCGGAAAGGTTCGTGGGGGAGGTTCTTGAGGTAGAGAAGAGGAGAGTAATAAACGAATAATTGTCATTTTTTTATTGACATTGTTTCAGGGGAACGGTAAGCTTTGATCATCAAAAGGCAATTCACAGTCGGAGGAAATAAATCCTCCACGGTCGAGAGCCCGAAAGGAAGCTGATGAATATTTTCAACGCTCACAATCAATGGTCCACACGCCCCGCCGATGAAACCTTCGCCAGCGTCAAAGAGATGCACGAGGCCTGCTCCGCGTATCGCTCCATCGCGTCGCAAGCGACCGTTTCTCTGGACACCCTCCGCGTAGAGGCCAACGAAGGAGATCTTCAGCTCGTCGGCCGCGTAGGAGTCCCTGCGAAGCTAACAAACTGGGCCTTTTCGCAGCTTTCTCAAAGAGCAAGCGCTCCCGCTGGCTACCTTCGTGACCTCCCCGCGACTCTGGCCGCCCAGAATTTGAACCACGGGCTCGCCGCCTACGCACGATCGACTTCGGACGAAGAAGCCAAAAAGGTCAACCTTCTCTTCCACAAGAACGGAAACCTCGTCTTGAGGGCCGCGACCTCAGAAATCTACTCCCGGATCTGGAACAACGAAATCACGGGCCGTTTGATGGGCCTCCAGGAAAATCAGCCGAATTGGACCCTCCCCCAAGCCTACGTGCGGGAGTCGGGGTCGAAAGGGTTTGATGGGTTGAACGGGCAAATGGCCCCCCGAGGAGCCTACGCCTCAGACCACGATATGTTTTGCTTCCTCGTGGATCAGACGCGGCGTGTGGATGTCCCCGGCACCGAAGGCGGGCTGTACCGAGGGTTTTTCGTGTGGAACTCGGAAGTAGGGGCGTCGAGTTTCGGAATGTCGCTGTTCCTGTTCGATCACGTGTGCGGAAATCACATCGTTTGGGGCGCGAAGAAAATCGCGGACTTCCGCATTCGCCACGTTGGCGATGCTTCCCCGAAGGCCTTCGCGGGGCTCGCGGTCGAGCTTCGCCGTTTTGCAGAATCCTCAACCTCCGATATGCAGGCCAAGATCGGCAGCGCGCGGAACCTCATCCTGGGAGGCACGAAGGAAGAAGTGTTAGACGCACTGCTCGGGAAGAGAATCCCGGAGCTTTCGAAGAAGAGGCTTTCGGAATCCTACGACCTCGCGGAGAAAGCCGATAGGTACGGTTCGCCGAGAAGTGTTTGGGGCATGGTCAATGGAATCACGGAGCTTTCACAGCAAAGCCCCCACATGGATGCACGAATCAGCCTCGATAGAGCGGCCGGGAAGCTTCTCGAGATAGCTTTTTAGGGTTTCCACGGAACCTCGACAAAAGTCGAGGTTCTTATAGAGGGCCTAAGAAAATGCGAACCATAATCCTTGCTCTACTATTGGTCGAATGTAATTCCAGCTCGATCCCCGAAACGGACGCCTCGATCCAAGACGCTTCGAACGATATGGTTTTCGACGCGGTTTCGATCGACGCGACTCAAGACGCTCTTCCTTGCGGCCTAAAAGATCAGAGATGTTGCGCCAACTATACCTGCTCCGAATCCTATCTTAGCTGTCAATATCAATACATCAACCAAGGTGGGTACTGCGATTGTGGGGTCTTTGGCTTCGCTTGCTGTTCCGGAGTTCCCGCTGAGGAAGAGTGCGATTTTGGATCGATCTGTACCTCTGGAATTTGCGGAGGTTGTGGAACGGTTGGAGAGGTATGTTGCCCTGGAAATCGTTGCTTTGCCCCTGGAAGCTGCTCTGCTGGATGCAGTCGAGGAATTTGCAAAGCATGCTGAAAAATAAATGTCATTTTTTTGTTGACAATTATTTCTAAGGGAAGTAAAGTTGAATCATGAAGACAAAAAAACGAGAAAGACAACGAACAGTAACTCCTAGCTACGAATGGATCGTGGTCTCAAACACACATAAAACATTGGTCACATGCCGAGCACCAAGCGAATACGGGGCCTATTGTGTGGCAGAAGCCGAATATCCAGGCGTCCAATGGGCATACGCTTCCCGTCGCGAATGTTATTGCCACACCCGAATAGATTGCATTTATGCATTTGATGTCTGTGCGGCATGCGAACGCCCGACGCAAAACATCGACATGTCAACGATGGCGGGGCCGAACGGTATAGCCGGCCAACGTGTCTGTGGATTATGCTATCGACTACCGCAAGCAAAGTAAGAGAATCAACAACGAAGGAGGTCGCGATGAAAACCACCTGGAACGAAGACGGACTTTGCAGGTTTCACGGACTGACTCCCGAAGAAGACGGAGGATGTGCTTCCTGTAAAATCAGAGAACTTGCTTCAAAACCGGCTCCTTCTCAGATCGAATTAGCTTGGGCAAAAGATACAACTTCAAGAATGTCTCCTGGTGGAGACCTCTTCCGTGGGCGGAAGTCATGAAAAAGCCTAGCCTAAAAGCCATCGACAAGAGGATCGAGCAAATCTACTACAAGACCTGCTCCGGGGTTCAGATCGACGTGATGGACATCGGCCGCGTATTCGCCGTCGGCCGCCAAGCCGCAGCCGAAGGCGCGAGCGATGAAACTCTAGCGTCGGCCCTCGTGGCGTTCGTCAACTCGATTCGGAAGGATAACTAGTCGTGACCAAAAAACGACTCAAAGAAATCTGTGACATTCTCAACAATCTCACCACAGAATTACGGGACACTCCTCTTTGTGACTATAATAAAGAAGAAAAAGGCGCTTCCTGCGTCCGATTACAAAACAGCAAGACCAGCTCTAAGAACCTTCACACGTTTGATCCTTCAAAAATGTGCAACCCTTGTGCAACCTACTGGCATGCGATTTGTGGATTTGGACGAGCATGTTTGATCGACATCAAAAACGAGAAAGCCAAATGACCGAGCCCCTCTCGACCGTGAAACGGATCTATCTAACGTTGTGTCAACACTGCGTGTGGACTATCCATCCCCACATGCTCACCGGCTATTGCGTTCGTTTCGTGACCTGTCATCGATGCAAATATCTATCTGATTGCGCGCTCACGTACGTGCTGGAAGAAGAAAAGGCGGCCCTATGACCGAGCCCCTTTCGACCTTCATTTTCGTGCGCTGTCCGCTTTGCGGCTCGACGGTCATGACCCAATTCGATGTGATGCCCGTTCACGTTGGGCTTCAAGGAAAAGAACTTGACCTTTGCCCCGGAAGCCTTTGCGCGGCCGAAGATATTGAGAAAACTTTCCAAAATAATGTAAATAAAAAAATGACAATTCCGTCCGACATAGGAGACAAAAAATGAAAACTCTCTTCATCGAAGCGGACTCCCTGAAAGAAGCCTTCTCAGAAATCCCGCAAGACAAAGGCAAGAGCCCCCTAAGGGTCATGTGGGCGAAGGACATCGCGGCCGTGATTTATCTGACCTCAAGTGAGTCCCGGATCCTCGAAGCCCATCTCGACAACTTGAGCCACGACCTTCGAAGCACGACGCGCCCCGAGAGAGTCTTGCTCTACGCAATCCTGGAAAAACTTCAACACGACATATCCAAAAGAGAATCCCACAAGGCCCTAAAAAACATGGAGGTGCTACCGTGATCTCAAATCAAATTTACCGATTTTTCGGATTCCTACTCGACGTGATCGATGGCCGCTGGCCACCGTTCAAGAAACCACTCAAGAAAGAAGGGAGGTAAGCCATGTTCGCGAATACCTTAGCCCAGTTCCTTCGAAGCTACCTTCAACAAGCGGTCGCCAAAGGCGATCTCCCAAAAGCCGAGTACAAAGTGAGGGTACATCAAGAACCCGGGCATGGAAGTGCAGTTCTTGGAGTCGTAATCCAGGGAGAAACCTCGTTCCCGATCCTCAACCCTTATGCCGTAATGGACGAAACTTTTGCCGGGGACTGGCACACCCCCCAGGCCAGGAAAGCGCTAGAGAAAGTGCGTAAGATCGTCCGTGCGGTTCAGATGCAATTTGACAGCAATGCTCTCGACGACCTCGAGCCCCAGCACGCCTTCGACTTCTACGTAGAATTTGATTGGTTCACGGAGACGAAGGAAGAGGAAGAAATTCTTGCAGCGAGCATGAGGCTCGAAGCGATGGCGGCGTAAGCCGCGAGCTAGGAGGCGAAACCATGAGCCGCAAAGAGCTTCGAAGACTTTACTTAACCCTGGCCCCGCTCGTCAAGGAAGCGACCTTACTGGAATCGACTCGGGTGGCGGTCTTGAACACCCTACTCATGCTCGACGTAGAGATCGCGCAGAAACCTTCTCGGGGAGACTGGGAAGAAGAGTCTACGGTTCACTAAGAACGTTCACTAACCGCTTCAAAATGTGCTTGGAACGAGAAGGGGTTCGAATTAGCATGTAGCCATGAACGAAAATCAGATGTACTTCCGAGAAATTCTCGAAAACCTAGAGTGTGACCATGAGAAGTTCGCAAGCATGCGAGTCTGCGGGGAGTGTCGCAGACAGAAAATCATAGAGATCATCAAAGATCCGAAGTTCTATGAAGATGAAACCCGCTACGATAAAGATACAAAGCAAGCTCTCCCCGCTCCAGAATTTGCTCCAAGCGTCGAAGATCAAGCGCGCTTTCGAGAGATGCTCGAAGCCTTAAGATGTGCCCACGAAAAACCGGCTTCTCAAAAAGCCTGCACGAAATGCCGAAGCCAGATGATCAAAAAGATCATCGAATCCTATACCGGAAAATCTCCTGTACCTGAAAGAGATGAGACCCTACAGAACATTCCAACGAAATCCGCTCCTCCTCGCCCCCCAAGAAAACCTTCGACCCTGCTTGTTCCCCAGGGACTCAAACCGACAAGAAAATTTTGGCAGATCCCGAGCGAGGAAGCGATCGAAGAAGCGAAGAACAAAGCCCCCTTCTGCCCAGCATGCGAAGAGCGAGGGGTGCCTGGACAAAAAAAGATCAAACACCGTCTGACTTGGGCGGACAACGGCATAAGCACTTTCTACTGTGACGAGTGCCTTTCGTACTTCCGAGAGAACTTGGAACGGCTAGAAACCCCCCTCGAAGCGTAATCTTTGTAGTCGTCCTTACTTTCATTTCATCGAAACGGAATAAATGTACGATAATGTAATTGTCATTTTTTTGTTGACAATTATTTTTGAAGCGGATAAAGTTGAAACATGAACAAGACGGCTCCCCGAGAAATAATTCCCGAGGAACCTAAAAAACAGAAACAAGGAGAGACGACAATGAAAAACATGATCACAGCGATGGTTCTCACACTCGGACTCGGTGCAATAGGATGCGGCGGGGAAATCTCGCCCACGGAAGAGCAGGGAGGATATTCGGAATCAATGGTGGGACAGAGTCAGGAAGCCATCACAGGAACCGGATGGTGCATGGTGACCTACAACCCAATCCTCAAGAAATGGAAAGAGAACGGCAAGTGCATCAATTATGAGAACGTCTGCTATCCCCCCACAGCACTATCAGGCTGCACCGTCGGGCTTGTGGCTTCCGTCATGAATAACATCGCCTGCGTTGACACGATGCAGCAACGCAGCATCGACAGCCATACCTGCACGTACTAGGTGGCCAGCCAAACGCAGACTAGCGGCTAGTACAAAGGTTCCCGGCCAACTTCCGCAAAGATTCTATATACTGTTGTGCCCCGGCTTTTTGTGTGGAATTTTCTATCTCATCACAAATAACCTGTAAATTATCTGCTAACTGTCCAATAGCGATTCGAGATTGCAGATCAAGCAACGATTTACTAGACCCAGGCTTTACCATGTTTTTCTCCTTTCAAAAAACGGGGGATGACTTCTCGGGCGCCGTCGTTATATTCTCTGAACTCTACATCCGTTGTTTTCGGTAAACCCTGCTGGTGCCCCAGCAAGTGCAGCATATGTGAAAATTGTTCCACCGATTCTTGTATTCCCTGCTACGCCTGTGACCGTTGTTCCAGCATTCAAAACTAGATCTGAAAGTAGCACATCTTGAATTCCCACGCCTCCATTATTAGAACCAGAAATACCGAGTAGCCGTACACGGGATCTATCTAAAACAACTGCATCTCCAAAACAGTTTTTGATTTCAAGAGCAGATAAACTCCCAGAATGAGATGTGTTAAGAAACTGAGCACCTAAACCAATAAAAGAAGATCCGTCGATATATGGTTTCAGCCCCCCAGCAAAAAATGAAGCGGGATCGTTACCAATATCTCCGTCATTTTGACCTGTAAACGTTGAAGCGTATGCCCATGTAAAGCCAATAAAAGAGCCTGGTCCGAGTGCTAACTGTATAGTCCTCACGGCAACTCCTGATGCAAAAAGACCTCCGGCATTTGCAGCCGTAACATTTACATCGTGCACATATATTGATATAGTTGGCGCAAAAAATAACACGCTTAATAAACAAAAACAAAACGGGGTATTTGAATCATTTACAAAATGATCTTCACCTCCATCTATTATTCTAACCTTATCAAGAACTAATAGTTGCTGCGGGCCGAATGGTCCAATCGTACCCGGATCAGTTTCAAACTCACAAAACTGCATGGTCCATTGCGTATCTTGTCTGAAGACCAATGGCGTAAAATTGAGAGAAAACAACAAAGAGAATTTGATGTTCAAACAGGCTGCGAACATTCCATCTGACGTAATAAGCGCAAACGGAGAAGGATCGCCAGGTTGAAAAGTTGTTCCTCCCCCGCACTGAAATACGGTCCCAGGACGAGTAATTATGAAAGTGTCTCCAGGTACAATAGCAAAAATAATTCCAATCGGTTGCGCCATCGTAATCTCTGTTGGGGTACTATTCACAATTAAAATAGACCCCCCATTTGCAGCCCCAGAAGTAAATGTGAGCATTGCACCAGTATAATCCGCTCCAAATACTCCTGTTATTACTTGTCCACCTGCAATTGCACCAACCGATGTAGTGGTTTCTAAATGCGGTGTCCCTACAATCTCAAGCGGAACCGAACTACACCCAATTGGACCTCCAAAGAAGATGTGGCCAATCAACGAATAGTTTCCTGCTGCAAAGTTCCCACGAGCCCGCCTTCGCCAGTGAGCAGGAAGACGCCGGCAAAACTCCATGAATGTCTTGATCGGCTTGTGCTGCGTTCCCTTGTTCGTGTCTTTCCCGTTCACTTCATCAACGTAAATAATCACATCATCATCCGCACAGCACTCTTTTTCCCAAGCTTCGAGTTCAGAATACTCTTTGTCCCACGGGGCCGGAATGGCTCGATGTCGATCTGGGTTATGCGGAGGAGTAGAAAGATTTTCAGTATTGCTTCCTGATCCGTATGCCATGGTTAGAATCCTTTCGGTTAAAAGATGACCCTCTAGGCGTTCCCCCGAACGGGCCTCGTTGGTGACAATACACTACAATACGTTACCATACGTAGACCCTACCCTATCATTTTCAAAAGGAAGATGTCAAAGAGTTCAAAGAGTTCAAAATAACGTCATTTTTTTATTGACATTAAATCCTCCCATGAGGTAAGCTCAAATCAATGAGTTTCAGCTCTTTAGACCGGGAGAAACGTTTTCATGAAGAATCTGAAAAAGAAAACAAAGCCTCAACAAGATGGCCCGCTTTCCACCCGTCGTACGCCTGCACTTCGAAAAGAAGCGGAACGAATTTTGAAACAGGAAGCAAGCCGCAAAATCCCTACTCAAGATGGTTCTCTTTCCACTCTTCGTAAGGACGCCGAACGACAAGGAGTCAAAGACGCCATCGCTAAAACCAGAGGTTCCCTCACCGACGCCGCGAAAGCCCTCGGCATCACACGCCAAGGTGTTCACGTCCTCCTCAAACGACACGGCCTTCTAGAATTTGCTCGTGGACTTCGAATAAAAAATGACGACTACTCCGACTCAGGAATAGGGAGACGCTATGGAACGTAAACTAGAAGATGAAATGGCCATAGGAGTAATTGAAGGCGCTGCGTGGTTTAGACAGATTCGTAGCGAAGCGACCAAAGCAGCATACCTAGCCCAAGGATCGGATGGCCTTGATCCGCTTTCGAGCCTGCTCAGTGTCTCCCCGCGAGATTTTGCACCCGCCGTGGAAGCTCTTCTCGACGAAATCGATCTCAGACCTCCCACTAGCGTCCCGAGTTACGACAGCTACGGCGTCTTGCTCCAAGGACTTCGCGATCGCCCCGGCAGCACACCTAGCGCGCTCGTTGAAGAGCTTGCAGCTCCCCCCGGGGTTCAAGAGGTCCACGGTAACCGTGGGCTCCCCAACGCCCTCCCAGAAGCCTCTGGCCTTCGCATGAGTGGAACCGGGGAAGTAGACGCTCACGAGTTCCTGGACCCTCCGAGAGAGGCGCTCTGGGTCGGCGGTGACTCGCTTCCCTGGAGTGGAGAGCTTCCCGATTCCACCCCCGACATAGAGCTTGGCAGTACAAACGGGAGCGAAGTCGGCGATATGGGAGAAACCCTTACGGTGACGCACACGAAGAGTATAGAGGAAGTTCGCGAAGAGTTGAACCAAAAGCGCGGCAAGTGGACGAACCGCTACTGGATCATGGTCGAAGATCAGGGAGCGCTAGGAGTCTTGGTCGAAACGAATTGGATGCCAAGTGATTGCAACGTTCAAGAAATTCTCGGAGGTGCTTTCGTTCGCGGAGACGATGGACATTTTAGGGCGCACTTGCTTCGTGAAAATGCGAACGGCTTCGCCCTAGGGAAAATTTTTCAGAAGTTCGCGCTGCTCACCTGCATGGAAAGGGATTCGGAAGACAACAGCTAAATCTTCTTCCCTGCCAAAGCGTCCACCGTCGGAGTAGGCGACTTAGAAAATCCAACGTCCAAGATTTTCCAATTCCCTTCCGCATCCACCCCGAAGTTCCCCGAGTGAAGATCCGTGAGCCGGATCCCCTTCTTCCCTAGATGCGTGTGAACCCTCAACACATCCTCCGCAAGATTCCGACACTTCCTGTAAGTCGGTTTCTTTCGATCGAATTTGTCACAAGTCTCTAAGATGAATTCTTCTTCCATGTTTTCCGGGATCTCGTAAGTCGGATTCGCGACCTTCGTTTTTCCCTTCGGTGCCGTACTCACCTCACCCGCAAATCGGTTGAACTCCCTCCCCAACATACTCATCGGCATCCCCGAGATCATTCGCTTCAGCGAAGGTGACGGAGGATTTAATTTTTCCACGACCAAAGCGTAAATCGGATCTCCTCCGTATTCTTCCGACCCAGAAAGCTTTCGCGCTTCGTACAGCTTAACGATCCTCGGATGATCCTGGCCTTCGATCATGGTCTGCACATCCGTCGGATCTTGCGTAATCTTCACGACCTTTCCATCCGCCCGCTCGTAAGCGCACGCGAACACCCCACACCCGATCTTTTTCTCCGGCTTCAAAAACTCGGCCTGTGACTCGGTAAGGCACATCGTCACCTTCGGCACATCCAAACGAGGTGAGCCCTTACCTACCTGGAGACAGTTGTGCGAATCCAGGCCTTCGCCACGGCGCTCTTTTCGCAAATTAGGACGAACGGCCGCTATAGCGCCAAAAACGCCCCCAACAGCTCCTAGAGCCATTAGAACACCAAACCAGGGTGAGATTTTTTGGCCGGGAACGGCCATGAGCTACTTTCTACGCTTCCGTCGTCCCGCAGCAAACCCAATCATCAAAGCCGCCGCTGAAGCCCCAATCGCGTACCAGAATTTCGGATTCTCAAACCAAGTCGTCTGTCCACAAACGAATTCGCCACTCGGAGCCGTCTTACAATCCCACGATTTCGCAAGAGTATATCCCGTAGGAAGAGGTCTCCCCGAAATCAAATACGCTGCGCTTGCTGAATATCCTCCGAGCATCGTTTATCTCCTCGCGTAAGCTCGACGCCTTTGCGGAGCGCGGGCTTTTCGGTGACGGTATTTCGTTTTGGATTTTCCTGGCATGAGAAGCAATCCGATTCCCCCAACACTCCCAACCGCGATCAAAGCCCAGCCCCACATCGGAATGCCCCACAGGGGGCCTCTTCCTTCCGTAGGAATCAGCCCCGCTTCCTCCATCACCTTTTGTTGCTCTTCTGGGAGCTGTTCTTCAGGAGGTGCCTCAGGCCCTCCAGGTGTCTGAGGAAGCTCTTCCGGGCCTCCTCCGGGTACCGTCGCAACAACCGGCCCTTGAGGTGAAGCCGGAGCGGCCGGGACGTTGTTTGGATCGATCCCGACCGGAGGTTTTGGCTCCGAAGGCATCGGTTGCATATCTGTAGGCTCGGGTGTCACAGGAGGCGGCAAAGTCGGCTGAGTCACTACCTGGCCTGCTGTTGTCACCCTGGAATCAGAAGCCGGTTGAGTCACCTCAAGAGCACATTTTGCAAAAGCCCTCCCTGCAACGTCTTCAGGAGGCTGTGGAAGCCCTTGCTTGTCTCCAATGTCTTTGACACGCCGAACGATGTCCTCAAGATTCGAAGCCACCGATCGGGCCGTGAGGTTGCTCCCCAAAATCTTGTTCGTAGATGAAGTCGTGTTGGGTCCGATCGTTCCTTCAACCGTCAACCTTTGACCAAAACGATTGAGCTGCACCTGAAGCGCCATCACAAGACAGCGGAACGTGTTGTTGCCAACAATGTTTCCCTTCGTCGTCACCGTCCAATTTGGTGCCGCGATGGTTTTTCCACCGACACTTTGCGCCTCAACCTGCTTTTGAAGCGGAACTTCTTCAGCCACTTGTCGAATCACGAGATCCAAACGCGAAGCAATTCCTTCGGCCGTGATCTGCTCCACTGCCATTTCAGGAAGTGCGACATCACTCAATTGCGGAGCGGCTGAAGCCCTCTTCCTCGCGATCGAATTCATCATAACCGTCTTCAAAGCCTCAACCGTTCCCGGTCCAATATCTCCATCGATCGCGATCTTTTTACCTCTTGGATAACTTCGAACAATGTATCCAGGAAAAGTGTTCAAAAGAGTCTGAAGCTGTTTGACCTTTTGTTTCACTCCTGCAATTTGTGCCTTGCAAATCGTACCAATTGGAGTCGGCTTGCAGAAAAATCCCCCAACCAAACGTCCGACGGTCTGATACGTCTCTGGCGTCGGAATCGGACGTGTTTCTGCGGTAGGAGTCTGACCCCGATCTACGGTAGGTGCCGTGGTTCTCATCGAAGCAATAAGATCGTCGATGCTCGCCAAAACTTCGCCGGCAGTCAAAGGATTCCGTCTCTGCGCAGCCATCCAATTATTCACTGCTGCAAGAGTATTCGGACCAAATTTTCCATTCACAATGGGGGGTAAACCCCTACCATCCTTTATTCCAACCGCTCGAAGTGTGCCCTGCAAAAGCTTGATCTTCTCACTTGAAGGAATCCTCGCTCCAGCTTGAACTTGCGCCCCAGCACCGGCCGGTGTTGGTGCTCCAACAGACGCCGCGATCGCGGCCGTCAAGGGTCCCATGCTGTCAAAAATTGCTTGCTTGGTCAGCGTCGAAAGCCGCTGCATCGCTCGCCAATTGTTCACGGCCGCAAGTGTGTGTCCACCAAAAGCTCCATCGTCTTTGACTCGGTTTCCACTTTCGTCTGGAATTTTTGCAGTTTGCAAAGCTTGTTGAAGAGCAATAACGGCCCTTTTAGAAACAAGGGCTCCGGCACTCGTCGCTACAGGCATCGGAGCGGCCGGAGCGGCTTTTGGAGCCGAAGGAGTTGCCGAATTCGCGATCGAAGAAGTCAAAAAATCGATCGAATCGAAGATTTCTCCCTTCGTGAGAAGTTTTAGCCCCTGCATGCTGCGCCAGTTGTTTACCGCCGCTAGCGTATGCCCTCCCCAAGCACTATCCGCTTCAACAGGCTTTCCTCTCTCGTCAGTCATTTTAGCGGAACGGAGCGCATTCTGAAGAGCCTTGATTTGAGTTCTCGAAACCGAAACAGAAAGTTTTCTCGTAGGAGCTGAAACTTTAGGCGCTGGAAGCATTTTTGGTGCAGATGCCGCCGCTTGTTGCGCCGCTCGCTGCTTTGCCATCTCAGCGAGTGTCATCATCGGCTTGCTTCTATCTGCTGCTGGTACAAAAAAAGCGCCTCCGTCCCCTTTTTTAACCTCAACAGACATTCTTCCCGATTTGTAAGCTTCCGTTTTTTCAAGATCCTTTTGAAGCGTTTGTCCAAGCCCTTCAAAAGCGAATTGAGAAACTTCAAGCTCCTCGGCAAGAGAAGCGAGATTTCGAATCACCTGTCCATGATTCATCTTCGGACGCTGAGTCGCGACCAAGTATTTGTTGATAGACTGAAGTGTCCTCCCCCCTAAATACCCATCGATCGGCCCCGAATAGAATCCGGCCGCGTTGAGACCGTGCTGAATGGTTTTTGCAAAACGACGAGGGGATGCAGAAACTTCACCGAGCCAAGCCCCACCAAGCCCTTGCGGCCTCATCTTCGCGTAGTTTTGCGTGAGCCCTCGGGTGATCGTGACCCCATACCGCGCAACATCTTTTGGTTGGTGCAGAGGTCGCGTGAACATGATCTCACCGGACATAATCCGCAAGTTGATCGCATGAACATGCGACATATCCAGACCATCGGAAACACTTCGTGTGATGCCCAAAAGGCGGTTCAAGAGCATCGTGAACTCGGCCGCTTTTTGATCCAACGGAACACAACGGTTTCGCTCGCACTTGAACGCCCCGGCCATACCCTGCTGTCCGGTCGTCTTCCGCTGCATCCAATCGAAACCAGCTCCTCGAGCCGCGCTTCCCGATGGAAACAAAGGAATCGCTGAATTTGTCGCGTTCGAGACCCGCATCCCGCCATTGGCGGGGGGATCTTCGGTGTTAGAGACCCATCCGAGTGTAATCATGCCCCCTACCCTACAAGAATTTTCTTTGCTTGCCTAGCCTTAGCCACGCATCGCGAGAGAGGACGAAGGTGTAAATTTCGCCGTGACCGAGGTCAAGTAGTCGGCCATCTGCATCGACTGCATCAAAGCGTTGTCGAAAAATTGAATCTCGCGAGCGAAATCTCCCGCAAGACGCGCTCCGACTTCACTCGCCGTGAGCTTCAAGTGCTCTCGCATCATCGGGCGCATTGTCTCGATCGAAATATTCTTGTTGATCCGAGCCAAGAACGCTGAAATTTCGTCGGCGTTGGTTTTCCAATCCGTGTCGAGCTTCTGAGATCCAGCAATGTCGTTTCGACGAAGAGCTTCAATCAGTTTTCCCGCGAGAAGGATGTGCTGTTTGAGAAGCTGCACCAAAAGATGCGTCGCAGAACTTCCGTAAAACGGTTCGAGCACTTTCCCGATCTCGTCTTGGTTCCGCAGAAGTCTCTGAAGCACGACGCTCTTGTCGGGAAGATTTCCTAAAGCACTCACGATATAAAGACGAGTCCAGAAAACATGATCAGCCCAAAGTTTTCGAAGCATCTGCCGAAGAATCGAACCGCCGCCTCCGTTAGAAGCAGCTCCCTGAATAGTATGCACGGAGAGAAGATATCGAAATCTTTACTCGCACGTCAAGGGAATGGTAGGGTGCGCGACACATCTAAACCCAAGGAGGCATCACCATGGCACGTATGGTCACCAAAGCAACCCCACCAAGCGGGTACAAGTCTTCCGAGTTCCACCTGTCCATCATCGTCGGCGCAATCATTCAACCGCTCCTGGCCTACTACCTTGCACAGAAAGGCTCCAACCTCGCCTATGTCGCGATCGCAGGCTCGGCCTTGACGACCATCGGGTACGCAATCTCCCGCATGGGAGTCAAAAGTGCCTGGGCAACTCAAGTGCTTGAAGTTGTGGAAGAGGTCGAGAAGGATGTGACCGAGGCCACCAAGACTACCTAAGCTTCCGCCTTCACCTTCGCAGAAATCCCGTGACACCCCCACACTCGATCACTCGTGCACTTCTGGCACGCGAAGATCAGAAACACCCCTGTGCTCAGATCGTCGTCACTCCCATCACCGACATCGGTAATGGGAAGTCGCTTGCGCTCCGCACGAACAAATTGATGAGGCGTGAAGTTCTGGCACTTCTCACACCGTAGAACCGCTTGAGTCGTTTCGGGTTCGAAATTTTCTAGCTTCAAAGGTCGTCTCGTTTCGCTATTAGCCAAATCACTAGAGCAATGACTACCGCTCCCATGACAATTAAGGTGTCGTCAACCATGTACTTCGCTCTTCACTACAATCTCGTCTTTGTTATCAATCTTCATCTGCTCAATAGTACGAAACCTAAAGACCCATAGCACCCCTTGAACAAAACCAAGCCACCGCATCACTTTCTCGGTTTGTCCATCACGAATGAGGATGTTCTTGATTTCGCCACACATCCACAACGCATGTTTTAATGCTCCCCACTCCACCGTCATATCCCCCGATTCGCTCCACCGCAGCGGTTCTAATCCAAAATTAGTAAGCCTCTTTTCATACAGTGTGACAACTTCGATCACTTTGTTGTTAGTCATTTCACCTTTCCTAAGTGATAGAGCCCCAACCCTACCGCGTCCCAGACGTCGGCCTGAAGCTTTTTGTTTTTTGGAAGTTCAACTCTATCAATCGCAGATCCTAACCTTTCGATAATTCTCTTGTGGTGAATAGGTTTTGGAATCTGTCCTTTCCACTGTGCAGGCTTGTAAAGAACAATTTTTGAAGAATGAGAATATTTCTGAGTGTAAATTCCAGCAACCCCCGCAAGCAGTAGGAGGTCATTCGGATCTCCTTTTGAATGTCGATAAATTTGAGGCCACTCGATAATAACTTCCCTCACCACTCCTCCCCAACTCCTCACTAAAGCGTCAACCCCGAGCCCAGCCTCGTACCAAGATCGTGTTACGTCTTTTTCCTTACTACCGCATGTTACATTTTTTTCATTACTACCACGTGTTACGTCTTTTCCCTTACTACCGCAAATATACTTTGCTTGAATAAGCCCATCTTTAATGTAGCCCCAATTCCAAAGAGCGACTCCACACCCTCGAATTCCTGGGTCGATCGACAAAGTAAATTGTGGTTCTCTCATGTCCCTCATGCCGCCGCCTTTTTCTCAATCTTCGGTTCCCAAGGAACGAGCTTTCCATTCACGCGAACCGTCTTCGCTTCCTTCCACCACCGCCGCATCAAGACAGGCTCAGCCTTGATCGGAACATCGGGAATCCATTTCTGCATCGCTTCGATCATGACGACCGCGAGACGATCCGCCGCTTCAGAAGCTCTCGATTCCGGGACCTCCAGAATCAGCTCGTCGTGCATGAACACCACGGGGCGACTTCCATACAGAGGTGAACTAGGAACCGCGTAGCACTCCTTCGCTACACGATAAGCGGCCTCTTTCGCGCCATCGGCCGCGAGTCCCTGAAAAAGAGTGTTACAGGCCGAAGTGAAAGAAGTGGTGTAACGGATTCGGTTCGATCTCAATTGCTTGATCGGTCCTTCGCCAGCGGGGCCAAGCTCGTTACTCACCCAGTTGAAATATTTCTTCATCTCAATAAATGTTTGAAGCCAATTTTTCCGCAATTCCTTCGCTCTATCCTCAGTAATTTTCACCCCATATCCGGCACAATACGCAACAAAGGTCTTAACTCCCATGCCCCCAGGGAAACCGAAGTTTGCACATTTGGCGTGCTGTCTCACTTCGATCATTTCTTGGTTTCCTTCTTCGAACCGTTTCTGGGCTTCTTCGTAATCTATCCAAAGAAATTGTGACCCAAACATTAAATGCGGATCTTTTCCAGCACGAATCACTTCCGCAAGCGTGGATTCCCCAATCAGATCCAGACAAACTTGTGCAAGTGAGCACATTTCAAGAGCAGAGTAATCGGCCGAAGTGTATAAGAACCCTGGACGCGGAATAAAACACTCTCGAATCCCTCCTTTTCGAGGAAGTTGTTGCACATTTGGTGCTCGAGCACTTACGCGACCTGTCTCTACCAATTCATTGTAACTAGGATTGATTCCGACTCGTGTTCCCTTCTCAATCACTGGCACGAAAGACGAAAGAAGTTTTTCAGTTTCTTCGTACTCCACAAGTTTTTCAAGAAGAGGATCTCCACTTCCCTGTAAAACATCGGCGGAAATTTTTACAATCTGCTTCTTCTCTGTCGTCGGAAGCACAATATCCGGGCGAGAAGCATACGCGGCCATCACTCTCTCCCGAATTTTGACCGTGCTCTTGGTTAACTTTTTCTTCCCCTCCTTCACCAAACCGGATTGGATCAACTCCAAAGACAACGAAGCCTTCTCAGCTCGCAGCTCTCGTTTGATCTCCTCGACCATTTTCCCGTCGGTGCGTAACCCCCACACCGATTGCAGATGAAGAGCCCACGCAGCTCGAGCTTGCTCACACTCATTTATGACCGTTCCATTTTTGTAGCTCTTCGAAGTCTTCACGGCCTCATTATTCTGCGCCAGATAGACTCCAAAAGTTTCCTTCGCGTCGTCCAAAGCATACTTCTTTGCATCCGCAGGCCACTCTGCAATCGGTTTTCCTTTCAGAGTTCCGAATCGAAGACACCAATATCCAATTCCGTCGTCAGTTTTCGAAAGTTTTCGATCTGAGTGGCGCTCTACAAGCAACGCCAGATTATACTTTCGCTTGATCAACTTCTTCTCTTCGGTCTCAGGATCAACTTCATCAATAGGAGCAAATTTCATCGTTCCATCGGTCAGATCGAGCAGCTTTTGTCGGATGCTCGTGTCTCGAATCCTCCCGGCGTCATACGCAGCGAAAATCAAAGGCACGAGCGAAAAATCTTCGGCCGCAAGAACCGCCAGGTCGTAGACAATGTTCTGGCCCACGATGAGGGAATCGCCCTGAAGAAGTTTTCGCACGTACTTCGGCCCCTCGATGTGATCGAGCAGCCCAGAGTCGCTTCCGTTCCAATACGAAACACAGACGAGCGGAGGAGCCAAAAGCCCCGGAGAGATCAGGAACGTCTCAGTGTCAATTGCGGTGATCAAGATCAGACCTAAATCTTCCACTCCAAAG
>Ga0334722_10003104_pt1 | contig 18147 bp, 20 predicted proteins | sample C3_bottom_MG_FD_207210 | JGI IMG/M metagenome (GOLD analysis project Ga0334722, IMG submission 207210) | Sediment microbial communities from Yellowstone Lake, YNP, Wyoming, USA - C3_bottom | ecosystem: Environmental > Aquatic > Freshwater > Lake > Sediment | place: USA: Wyoming | collected...
ACAACGAGGAGCGGGCCCACACCGGTCGGCTGACCCAGGGCCGGACCCCGCTCGAGGCCTTGATCGGAGCGCGCAAGATGCGGCCACGATGACCGAGATGTGTCGCTACATCTCGGGGGCTGTTCACTCTAAGCGGGACCGCTCCGAGCTTTGAAAGGGACCGCCCGCGCTCAGCCCCTGTACCGGAAGCAGCCGGCCAGGTGATCGTCGACGAGGCCGACGCTCTGCATGAAGGCATAGACGATCGTCGAACCGACGAAGCCGAAGCCCCGCCGGCGGAGGTCCTTCGAGAGCGCGTCGGAGACCGTCGTCCTCGCCGGGATGCTGGCGATCGTCGCCGTCACCGGGAGCCGTGCGGGTGGGCGCCGCACGATGGAGCCGAGGTACGCGTCGAACGATCCGAACTCGGCAACGACCGTCTGGAAGGCATCGGCGTTGCGGATCGTCGCGTCGATCTTCGCCCGGTTCCGGACGATCCCCGGGTCGGCCATGAGGCGCGCGCGATCCATGTCGTCGAAGGCGCTCACGGTCGCCGGATCGAAGCCCCTGAAGGCCGCCCGGAAAGCACCCCGCTTGTTGAGGATTGTCTGCCACGAGAGCCCGGCCTGGAAGCTCTCGAGGGCAAGCCGCTCGAAGAGTTCGATGTCGTCGGACACCGGTACGCCCCATTCGGCGTCGTGATAGGCCCGCATCCGGGGATCGGCCCGCGTTCCATCGACCCACCAGCAGCGCGCCACGTCCGCCATCGGTGCGGAGGATACGCGAGCGTCCGGTTACGCTGCCGCGCATGGCATCGATGATCTACCTCGGCCACGGCGCGAGCGGCAACGCGGCGTCCATGGGGCCGTTCGTCAGCGGGCTCGGTCGACGGGGCATCGCCGCCGAGGCCGTGGACCTGCCAAAGCGTCGCGCCGAGGACGCGGTTCCGGCCTGGCGTTTCCTCGTGCCGGACGGCGCGGGCGTGGCCGTCGGTGGCCACTCGTACGGCGGCCGGGTGGCGAGCCTCGCCGCAACCGAGCCCGGGACCGCCTACCGGGCACTGGTGCTGTTCTCCTACCCGTTGCATCCCCCGGGCGCCCCGGAGCGGACCGAAGCGCGAAGTGCGCACTGGCCGCGGATCCCATGCCCGGTCATCCTGCTGTCGGGCGAATCCGACCCATTCGCCCGGATCGAGCTCCTTCGGGCCACGGTGCGCCTCCTTCCAAGGGCGGAACTTGTCACGTATCCGCGCCTCGGCCACACGCTCCGGCCGGTGCTCGACGACGTCCTCGATCGCGTCGCGGCATTCCTGCGCGAGGTCGCCCCGTAGCCCCGCCGCTCGGCGCATAAAGCCGGGACGCGGCCGGACAACGTTCCCGGGGTTGCCTCGGGTTGCCCGGGCCGCTATCCTCCCCAATCCGCGCCACCTCTTGGAGGAGGTCTATTGCCCGAGGTCATCGGCCGCCTGCGTGCGGTCGGCACCGCCATTCTCACTGCGGCGCTGCTCGTCGTCATGGTCGTGCCGGCCGTCACCGAGGCCGTGGACCCGCCCGACCTCGATCGCTTCATGGCTGCCCTCGGGGCCGTCGAGTCGAACGGGCGCTACGAGGCCGTGAACGCCACGTCGGGAGCGATCGGCAAGTACCAGATCATGCCGCGCAACTGGTCGGTCTGGTCGGCGCGCTACCTCGGCGACGCCGCGGCCGAGCCGACACCGGCGAACCAGGACCAGGTGACCCGGCACAAGCTGGTCGCGCTCTACAACTGGCTCGGGGACTGGGCATCGGTCGCCCACTGGTGGCTGACCGGCGACGGCGACACGAACAGCGACCACTGGTCGGACTTCTCCCGTGGCTACGTGAACAGGATCCTGGCCCTCATGGGCGCCCCGGCCGTCGATGCGCCGCCGCCCCTCCCAGAGGTGACCGGACCGACGACGCCCGAGGCCGGCCCGCAGATCTTCGACGAGTCCAACCGGGCGATCCACTTCTCGGGCGGCTGGGGTGAGGCCGAGTTCGCCCGCTACAACGGCGGCCAGGTTCGCTACGCGATCGAGGAGGGGGCCACCGCCTGGTTCACGTTCCAGGGCAGCTCCATCACCTGGATCGGACCGAAGGGTCCAACGCGCGGTGAGGCCCGAATCTACCTCGACGAGGAGCTCGTCGCCACCGTTGACGTCTACGCCCTCCATTTCCGGCCGCGGGCCGAGATCTTCTCGACGACCTTTGATCGCGTCGGTACCCACACGATCACGATCGAAGTGCTCGCGACGCCGGGCCGCGAGACCATCGCGCTCGACGAGTTCGTGGTCGGCGGCTGATCGCGGGCCCCCCCGGCCGGCGAGCGTCAGAGCCGGCGCGCGGCCGCCGCCACCGCCTCGGCAGACCACCAGGCCAGGTCATCGGTCGCCGGTCGGCCCGACGGCAGGACGACCCCGGCCTCGGCGTCCAGGCCCTTTCGCCAGCCGCGAAGCAGGAGGCCGACGATGATCGCAAAGTCGCGCTGGGTTGCCCAATCGCCGACGAGGGCCTGTCCTCCAGCCGTCGCGAGTGCACCTCGATACCGCTCGAGGATGGAATCTGGTTCGTCCCGGAGCTGGGCGATGTTGGCCACGAGGAACCAGCCGAGATCGAGCGCAACCGGCGCCCACGAGGTCATCTGCCAGTCGATGGCGGCGGTCGTGCCTTCGGGCAGGAGGGCGAGGTTGGCGAACTTCAAGTCCCCGTGCAGGCCGGTCGCGGGGAGGCGCTCGAGCGCGGAGATCAGCGCCGCCGGGTCGCGCGACACTCCCGCCACCAGATCCAGGGCGGCCCGTGGCGCCTTGCGATCGAAGGCGTCCCAGCCGGCGAGGAACCGCTCGCCGACCCACAGGCCCCCGGCCCGATAGCGCTCCGCGGACGGGCGCGACAGCAGCTGGATCCGCTCGCGTACGGGGCACCAGGGCCATCCCAGGCCGTCGTGGGTGTCGCGCAGGCGATCCCAGGGCAGGACGTGGATCGCGGCGACCGCGGCCAGGACGCGGTCGAGCGTCCCGCCGCTGACGACGACCGCGCCGCCGCCGCCCTGCTCCCACGGTATGAGTGACGCCGACAGGTCGGGCATCAGGATGGCGGCCGAGTTGCCGTCGGCCGCGGCCCCCAGGTGTGCGGCGGCAAGCGGGGGCGCGAGCGGAACCGGGTCCGCCGCGAGGACCGCCTCGCGCAGGGCGCGGTCGCGCGTGGAGCGGGCGATCCAGTCGGTCGCCCACGAGGTTCGCTTCAGGATGAACCGGCGGCCGCCCCGCTCCAGCGCCGTCAGGCTCGCCCCGGACCAGCCGTCGTTGGGAAACGCCCCCTCGGGGACGCCGTCGAGACCGTGGGCGGCGAGGAGGTCGGGAAGGGAGCGGCGGCTCCACGGCGTCGCGGATGGGGCCGCCGTCACGATCCGATCAGGTCCCTGGAGGCGGCGTGCCGCCATCGCCGCCACCATCGAGGTAGACGACATGTGAATCGGGGCAGTTGCGTGTCAGGACGACCACCAGCCGGTCGGTCGCCGACGCATTGGCCTCGACATGGATCTCGCCGGCCGGGATGTAGACGAAGTCGCCGGCCGTCGCGTCGAGCACGTTCTCCAGCCCGGTCGGACCGTAGCTGAACCTGGCCACGCCGGACAGGATGTAGATGGACGTCTCGCACGGACCGTGGTGGTGGATCCGCGTCCGCGCTCCGGGCTCCGTGGTGACCTGCGAGGAGTAGAGGCCGGTTGAGCCGGTGAGCTTCGACGACACGGCAATCGAACGCTCCATGTCGGCATGCTGCCCGACCGACGTCAGGCGCTGGTCTGGGCTGATCCGGACGGCCACGGGCCGATGATACCGGCCGTCAGTCGGCCCAGGCCACCCGCCAGACGCGCCACAGGGCGGCCGGATCGGAGAGCGGATCGCCGTGCACGAGGAAGAAGTCGGCCGGGCCGCCCTCGGTGAGCGCGCCGGCCGCCGGTTCCCCGAGCAGCTCGCCGCCACGCCACGTGGCCGACGCGAGTGCCTCCCAGGGCTCGAGGCCGGCCAAGACGAGCGCCTCGACCTGCCAGGCCAGCTGGTTCGCCCGGAGCGACCCGCCCCCGAAGTCCGTGCCGGCTGCGATCCGTACCCCCGCCCGATGGGCGATCCGGAGACTGTCCTCGGCGTGCTCTCGGCGCTCCGCGATCCGGGCCCGGCCGTCGTCCGCGGCAAAGCGCGGGAGGGTCGTGGTGCTCGCGAACGTCGCCCAGGAGCTGTAGACCGCGAGGGTGGACACGAGAAACGTCCCGCGGGCTGCCATCTCCCCGGCGATCGCCTCATCGAGCTCGTCCCCGTGTTCGATGGCGTCCACGCCGCCGCGCACGCCTTCGCGGGCCCCGGCCAGCCGGGTTGCGTGTGCGGTGACTCGCCTCCCGCGGGCGTGAGCGGTCGCGACGACCCGCCCGACCTCGTCGGCTGTCCAGGGCGAGGTCGCGGCATCCGGGCCGTCTAGGTACAGCTTCAGCAGGTCGGCGCCCTCGTCGAGCTGGATCGCGGCGTTGGCGACGAGTTCATCGGCGGTGTCGGCGGCCACCGCGTGGATGGCGGGCGGAAAGGTTCCGGATCGGTCCAGCCAGGACCCGGCGACGCGGACGTGCGGCTTCCCAGGCCGGCTCTCCCAGCGCTCGCGAACCCCCAGGCTGAGCGCCCGCACCCGTCCATCAATCGGATCCTCGAGCCGAGGCGCCCCGACGTCGCGTGCCCATCGCACGCCGGACTCGGTGAGCAGCCGGCCATTGCGCTCGGCAACCTCGAGCAGGACGTCCGGAGGATCGTCGATCCGGTCGATCCAGTGCGCCCCTCCCGGCAGGGTGAGGTGGCTGTGGCCGTCGACCATCCCGGGCACGATCGTAGCGCCGGACGCATCCACGACTTCGAGGGATTCCGTCGGTCCCGGATCGAGCTCATCGTCCGCCGCCCGGATCCAGCGGATGGCACCTTGATCCACGAGAACGCTTACCCCAAGGCGAAGGTGGTCGGACCGGGCGTCGGCCAGGGCGGCGTCGCGATAGACGGTCCGGGGGGTCTGCATCGGCCACGAGAGCCTAGCACCGGGCTACCATCGCGGGCGATGACTCCGGCCAGCCCCGCCTTGCCCCCGGCCATCGCGGCCCTGCCTCGCTTCCGTCTCTTCGAAGGTCCGAGTCCGTTCCACCGACTCGAGCGCCTCGAGGCCGCCCTCGGCGGGCGGGTCGAGCTGTGGATGAAGCGGGACGACCTGCTCCCGCTGGCGTTCGGCGGCAACAAGCTGCGGAACCTCGAGTTCCTGGTCGGCGCCGCGCTGGCCGAGGGCGCGGACACCCTCGTGACCTCGGGTCGCCGCTGGTCGAACCACTGCCGCCTCACCGCGGCGGCCGGTGCCCGGGCCGGCCTCGCGGTGCACCTCGTGCTGTCCGGCCCGCCGGCGGAGGCCATGGATCCGGCCCGGCACAGCCCGGCCCGAGTGCTCGCAGAGCTGCTCGGCGCCGCGGTCAAGCAGCTGCCGACGTCGGATCGCGAGGCGCGAGACGAAGCCGTCGCCGTCCTCATGGCCGCGCTCCGGCAGGCCGGCCGGCGACCGTACCTGATCCCGGTCGGTGGGACCGGGCTGCCCGGTGCAGTCGGCCAGGTCCTGGCGGCATGGGAGCTCCTCGACCACGATCAGCCCGTGCCCGACCTGATCGTGCTCCCCTCGGCGACGGGTGGGACACAGGCCGGCCTGGTGGCCGGACTTCGCGCGCGCGGGCAGGCCACGCGAGTTCAGGGGGTGCTCGTCGCTCGCCCGGAAGCCGAGCTGCGCCCGGCGATCGAGGCGACCCTCGAGGCCCTGACGCCACTCACCGGCAGCCGGCCGGTGAGGGAGGCGATCGATCTCGATCGGACCCACCTCGGCGACGGCTACGGACGGCGGACCAGCGCCGCGGACGCTGCAACCACCCTGCTGGCCCGGACGGAGGGGATCCTCGTCGACCCGATCTACACCGCGAAAGCCCTTGCCGCCCTTATCGAGGGGGTGCGTTCGGGGCGCTGGGACGGCCGGCGGGTCGCCTTCTGGCACGCGGGGGGCGCGCCGGGCCTGTTCGAACCGCTCGACGGCCCCGACCCTCAGTCGGCGACAACCGTTCCCGACATTGTCGGGTGAACCTCGCACAGGAAGAAGTACGAGCCCTTGGGGAAGGGGCCGACGCTCGCGATGAAGGTCGTGTTCGACACCGGGTCGTGGCGGAAGAGAAGGTCGCCGTCGAACCCAGAGCGGGTTCGAATCGCGATGTTGTGTGGATCCGAGTCACGGTTCACGAGTACGAGCGTAAACGTGGTGTCGGCAGGCACCTTGAGCTCCTTCGCGTCGAACACCCTGGTCCTGGCGGTCACCACGATCGATCCAGCCGGGAACGATTTTGAGGGGGTTGCCGGCGGCCCTCCACAGGCGGCGGCGAGCGTCGCCACGAGGCCGAGGGCGAGGGCGAGGGCGAAGCGGGTCGGACCCGACCTGACGGGGCGCACGGAACGTAGGACCCTCAGAATCAGTGCGTTGGGCTGTCGAGGTTGCGACGCTGCAGGCTGGATCGTAGCGTGAACGCACCTCCGAGGAGGAGGACTCGGCGCAGTCACCCGAGCCTGCCCGGGACGTGACTGCGGGCGCCCTCGCGGGCCGACGATCCGGCCCCGCGTCCGGCCAGGGGCGATCAGCGAACTTCCACGACCCGGTAGCCGGCTGTGCCGCGCGGCGTTCTCACCGTCACCTCGGAGCCGGCCACCGCGCCGATGAGGGCTGCCCCCACGGGCGACGACGAGCTGATCCGGCCGGCCGCAGCATCGGCGTCCGTCGTTCCGACGATGGCGTAGGTCAGCATCTCCCCCTCGTGCTCCAAGACGACGACCGAGCCCAGCCCGACCCTGCCCGTCCGTCCCTCCTCGATGAGGACTGCGTGCCGCTTGCGTTCCTCGAGGAGCCGAACGCGTCCCTCGAGGAATGACTGCTCCTCGCGCGCCGACTGGTACTCCGCGTTCTCCTTGAGATCGCCAAGTTCGCGTGCCGCCTTGATCCGGGCGACGACGACCGGGCGCCGGACCTGGGTGAGCTCGTTCAGCTCGGCCTCGAGCCGTGCGTACGCGTCACGCGTGAGCGGCACGGGTTCGACTCGCGCGGCTCGGAGAGCGGCATCGCGCCGCGCCCCAGGCGGCGCTGAGCTCGAATTCGTTCGACGGGGGCTTGCCGACCTCGGGGACCCGGGCAGCGCCGCCCGCGGGCCGCGCCGGGATGTGCCGGTGCCGCGATCTCCGAGGGGAACCCCGTCGGCATCGCCCGGCGCGATCTCCACGACCCGCGTCGGCGGGGCTGGGACGGCCTCGTCCGGGGCGATGGCCCCGCTGATCCCGTGTACCTGCCGCTCGCCGGTCGGGCGCCGCGTGTTTGCCCAGGGGAGCAGCAGCGCGCCGAGCGGCCGGCCATCGATCGTGCCGCCCGGGGCGCTGGAGCGCGGTCCGGCGATCACGGCGAATGCCTCGAAGAGCGCATCCAGATGCTCTTCCGGCGCATCGGTCTCGGCCCACCAGACACGGGCCCGCTCGACCCCGACCAGTGCATGGAGCCATTGCCCGTCGGCGTGCGGGCGCCGGTCGCCGAGGACGTGGTGGGACAGAGCGAGGGCCCGCCCCCCGACGCTACCGGCAGCCGCACCCACGTATAGAACGGTCTCCGTCGGGAGCCACAGAGAACCGAGGCGGGCCGCCAGGACCCGGGAGGTCGGCCGGGCTCCGTCGAGCCGCAAATTGGGCAGACGCTCGATCCACTTGCCGATCCGGCTCAGCTCAAGGGGGGCGGTCGGCAGATGCTCGGGCAGTTCCACCAGATACACGCCCGACGCCCGCGACGTGAGAGGCCGGCCCCAGAGCACCGGCCCGTCGGGCATCAGGCCCACGTCGCGGAGGAGTGAAGCCGCTCCGTGCACCGTCGCCATGAAAGCCTCCCTGGTGGGCCGGCCCGGGGTGGTCCGCCGGGCCGGGGTATCGTCGCATCGTTATCTCTTCCCCGCCCGTGACGCATCACCGCCGAGGACGCAGCAACGTGCCCCGTCGCCGAACCATCGCCCTCGCCGTCGCCCTCTTCGTCGTCGCGGCGGGCGTCATCGCGGTCGGGTCGCTGCCCGGTCTTGGCGGGTTCCCGGCTGCTACGCTTGAGTCATCCGCGCCGGCGGAGTCCGCCGCCGGCGCGCCCGCGCCCGTGACGACCGAGGCGCCGCCCGCGCCGGAGCCCTCCGCCGCCGCCCTGCGGCCGTCCAGCCGGCTCATCCCGTCGAGTCTTGATCGGGCTGGAATTCGCGACCGGCTCCAGGCTGCCGTGGACCGGGGGCGAGCCGAGCTGGCGGCGCCGGGCGTCGTTGCGAGCGTCCTGTTCGCGGACGGCCGCCAGTGGACGGGTACCTCGGGCGTCGCCGACCTTTCGACGAATCGCCCGCTCGGCCCGGACACACCGTTTGCGGTCGCGTCGATCAGCAAGACGTTTCTCGCGGCCGAGATCCTGGCGCTCGTGCGCGAGGCCCGTCTCGGTCTTGATGACGCCGTGGCGGGGTTCCTCCCGGACGTTTCAGTCGGCGGCCTTGCCATCGACCGGCGCATCACGATCCGACAGCTGCTCGACCACACGAGCGGCCTGCGTGACTACCTCATTAGCCGACAGCTCGATGTTGCCGTGCGCGCCGAGCCGTCGACGGCGTGGACCGCCGAAATGGCTCTCGCCTACGCCGGGAAGGCGGTCGCAGAGCCCGGCGTCGGCTACCACTACGCCAACACCAACTACGTCCTCCTGGGGCTGATCGCAGAGCGCCTCGCAGGGCGGTCGCTCGCCGCCGAGTACCGGGCGAGGTTCTTTGAGCCGCTTGCTCTCAAGTCGGCCTCCTACCAGGGCGTGGAGCCGCCGGCGGAGCTGTTGCCCACGGCCTACCGCTATGCGTCCTCGGCGCTCGACGCGACGCCGATCGACGTCACCGACGGCACCGACATTCGGCCCTACACTGCGATCACGACTGCCGCCGGCGCCGCCGGATCCGTGGCTGCCAGCGCCCGCGATCTCGCGCGATGGGCGCGAGCCCTCTACGCGGGTTTCGTCCTGCCCGAGGCCGACATCGAGACCATGGTTGGGGACGCGGCCCATACCGAAACCCTGGAACCTGGCTACCCCTACGGCCTCGGCGTCCAGGTGTTCATGATCGACGGGCACCTGTCGTACGGGCATTCCGGCCGGCTCGTCGGCGCCCGGAGCGTCGTCCGCTGGTTCGCCGGCGAGCGCATCGCAATCGCGGTTGTGACCAACCAGAGCCGCTTCGATCCGACTTCGATCGTGCGCGATCTGCTTGCGATCGTGGCCCCCGAAACGCATCGGCAGGGCCCGACGGCCGGGTGATCGTCCCGTGGTGCGTCGCGGAACCGGAAAGTCAGGCATCGGGACCACCGCCGGGGGCTGCCCGTACGGATGGGGCTTTCGCGCGCCTGCTCCACCCCCGATGCTCAGAAGAGCAGCGCACGGGGGAACGCGATGCAACAGATCGAAGCCTTCACCGCCGGGGGAGTCCTGAGCGGGGCCGTCGCGCGGCTTGCGGGCATGCGCGACGGTCTCGAGGCGGCGAAACCGGTGAACGTGGACCGGGCGATCTGGTACCCGATCGCCGGCGGCGCGGCGGAGCGTCGTGGCCGGGTCAACATCGAGCAGGACGATCTCCTCGTCCTGTGCGCGGAAACGGAGGACCTGCCGATCCACGCGACCTGGCACCCTGTCGAGCTGGATGCCGGGCCGTACCGGATCACGGGCGAGCTTCCGACGATGCCCGGCTTCGATCCGGGCCGGGCGCTCTCGCGGCCGGGCGGCCAGTTCGTCCTGTTGCGGGACGTCCGGGTCGAGCTCCTCGGACACCCGGAGGGCGGCCGCGTCGAGCGCCCTCACGCGTTCGTCAACCGGTATGCCGTCGAGCGCGTGTCCGCGGATATCGAGCTCGGGTTCTACTTTCCCGGCGCCCGATTCCTCACCGCTGCGGGCCGGCCGCTGGCCTGATCCTCGACGGCCCGGCGGATCAGCTCCGGGCGCTGCTGCTCGATCGTGGGCGGCCTGCGGCCCGGTGCGGGTAGTGGTGGCCGCGGGCGGGCCGGCCCTCGGGCGGGCCGCCACGGAGCGGGACGGGCTCCGCATTGCGATCCGGCACGAAGCCTTCCTCGACGGTCCACGGAATGGCCTTGCGCAGGAGACGCTGAACGCCGCGGAGAAGGTCGGTCTCGTCGATCGAGACGAGGCTGATCGCGTCGCCCGTGGCCCCGGCCCGGCCGGTTCGCCCGATCCGGTGGATGTAGTCCTGAGCCTGCCACGGGAGTTCGAAGTTCACGACGTGGGGCAGGTCCTCGATGTCGAGGCCGCGCGCGGCCACGTCGGTCGCGACGAGCACTCGAACAGAGCCCGTCTTGAAGCCCTCGAGCGCTCGGGTCCGCTCGGGCTGGGTCCGGTCGGAGTGGATCGCCACCGCTTCCAGTCCGCGCCGATCAAGGTACGTCGCCAGGCGTGACGCCCCGATCTTGGTCCGGGTGAAGACGAGGACCTGCCGCCAGTCGTTCTGCGAGATGAGATGGGCGAGCAGGGCCTCCTTGCGGTCGCGATCGACCGGGTAGACGAGCTGGCGAATGGCGTCCACGGTCGTGTTGCGGGGAGCGACCTCGACCGTCTCCGGCTCACGCAGGATCGTCCCGGACAGGCGCCGGATGTCATCCGAGAAGGTCGCCGAGAACATGAGGTTCTGGCGGCGGGCTGGAAGGAGGGCGATGATCTTCTGAATATCCGGGAGGAAGCCCATGTCGAGCATCCGATCGGCCTCGTCGAGGACGAGGATCTCGACCTGGCCGAGGTTCACGGTCCGCTGGCCCACGTGATCCAGGAGCCGGCCCGGCGTCGCGACGAGGATTTCGACGCCGGCTCTGAGCTCCTTGGTCTGGGGCTCGATCGGGACGCCGCCGAAGACGACCGTCGGTCGGAGCGGCACGGTCCGCCCATAGGTACGGACGCTCTCGTCCACCTGCATCGCCAGCTCGCGTGTCGGGACGAGGATGAGGACCCTGACCGGGTGGCGCGCCGGCGAGAAGCTGGTGTTGGCGTGCCCTCGAAGTCGATCGAGGATCGGCAGGACGAACGCAGCCGTCTTGCCGGTACCTGTCTGGGCGGCCGCGAGGACGTCGCGGCCGGCGAGCACATGGGGGATCGCGGCAGCCTGGACCGGGGTGGGTTCGGTGTATCCCTCTTCGGTCACCATCGTGACGAGGTCTGCCGACAGGCCGAGTGATGCGAAGGTCAAACTCTCTCCAGGTGTTCCTCGGCACGATCCGCGTGGCTGGGCGTCGGGACGTCGTGCGGGCGAGCCGAGGATACCGGATCCTGCTCCAGGCCACCGCAGGGCGGCCGGCGCCCGGCCGAAGGCGGCGAACCGCGCCCGACGACGATTTCGCGGGTCCGGCCCCGGGCCACCCGGGGACGCGCCTCATGAAACGCACGACCCGCGCTCACCATGGGCGCGGGTCTCCATTTGTCGGGTCGGGCCCATGGGCCGATCGCTCGGCCCCGGTCACTCCAAGGTGCCGGCGCGAGTGTCCGAGCTGATGTTGCCCGCGCGGGGCACGCTGGCGAGGTTGTCGGCACCGCGGCTGACATCCGCCGTACTCGTCAGTCGAGCGACCCGCCGGGTGGCTCGCCTGCGTCCGGACTCTGGAGCCGGGGAGCGGAGCTGTTCAGGCATCGGTTCGATCAACCTCCTGACCCCCGCATCGTACTCCTTGATGCAAGCCAGTCAGACGCCCGAGATACCATGCGGACGATGCTGAAGGCCGACGATCGACTCCATCTCACAGGAAACGAAGCCGCGGACCGGCTGCTGGCGGCCGAGCCACTGGCGCTCCTCATCGGCTTTGCGCTCGACCAGCAGGTGACCGTGCAGAAGGCCTTCTCGGGACCGTTCGAACTGCGCGAGCGACTTGGTCATCTGGACGCCGCGCGGATCGGGGCGATGGACCCGGCGGAGCTGGACCGCGTCTTCCGGGACCGGCCGGCGCTGCACCGGTTTCCGGGATCCATGGCCGCGAAGGTCCAGGAATTGTGCCGCGTGATCGGCTCCTCCTACGGTAACGACGCCGGGCGGATCTGGCGCGAGGCGGCAGACGCACACGCTCTCCGCGCCCGATTGCTGGCCTTGCCTGGGTTCGGCGAGATGAAGGTCAACGGCGTCGTCGCGGTCCTGGCCAGGCGGTTGGGAGTCGCGGTGCCCGGGATCGACGAGATCCTCCCGACTCACCCGACCCTTGGTGACGTCGACTCGGCCCAGGCACTGGCCGACTACCAGGCGGGTAAGCGTGCCCACAAGGCTGAGCTCCGAGCGAAGGGGCCGGCGTCCAGGGTCTGATCGCGGGTCCCAAGAGCCGATGGCGGCCCCGGTGGTCGATTTCGGACGCGGGGCGTATCATGCGGGCAAGATCGTTGTAACAGCAACTAACTCGGCCGGAAACCTGCCTCGATCGCGCCCGGCCTACGAGGAGCCACATGGACGAGAACATCCGCCGGACGCTGGCGCACGGCGGGGTCATCGATATCACGACGACGGGCCGGATCTCAGGCCAGCCCCGCCGGATCGAGATCGTCTACCACGTGTTCGAGGAGCGGATCTACATCAGCGGCATGCCCCGCGCGGACCGCGAGCGCGCCTGGCTCATCAACCTCCGGGCGAACCCTCGTCTCACGTTTCACCTGAAGCGAGGCCCGGTGGCCGACCTCCCGGGAACCGCGCGAGAGATCACGGATCCCGCCGAGCGGCACGCTGTTCTCGAGAGGGTGGCCCGCGTCTGGAACCAGGATCCGGCACGGATGGAAGCCCACAGCCCCCTGATCGAGGTCGTGATCGAAGGCTACGAGGCCGACCGGGCGGCTTGACTGGCGGCGTCCGGCCACGGCCCCACGGTCCGGCGTCACGGGATCGGCGCAGGCAGCGGATTGACACTGCTCGCAGGGCGACTCCATGATGGCCAGGCACATCTGTCTGTTACAGATGTGCCTGAAGCCCGTCGCAGTCAGGTGCCCCGCGAATGCCGCGCTCGAGCGATCTCCCGACGCTCCTCCGGGTCAGCCGGCTCTACTACGAGCTGGGTGAGACCCAGGAGGCGATTGCCCGGATTCTCGGTATCACGCGGCCGCACGTCTCGAAGCTCCTGAAGCAGGCCCGGGCGCAGGGCGTCGTCGAGATTCGGATCGTCGAGCGGACGGAGCGACCGAGCGAGGTCGCGGCAGACCTCCAGGGCCGATTCGGCCTGCGCGGCGTCCACCTCGCGCCGACCTTCAGCGGGTCGGACGAGCTCACCCGGCGGCGCGTCGGGCGGATGGCCGCCCAGGTGCTCCTCACGTCCGTCCGTGACGGCATGGTCGTGGGGATCGGCGACGGGTCCTCGATCGCGGCCATGGCATCCGGGATGGACGACGTTGCGCGGGATGTCGCGGCGACCGTGGTACCGCTGTGCGGGGGCTTCTGGGGCGCCGCCGGCGGTCGCGAACCGTATCGCCGGGTTGCCGAGGCGCTGGGGGCCACCGCGCACGGGCTGCTTGCCCCGGGACTGCTGGACGATGCCGCGACGCGGGACGCACTCAGCGCTCACGCGGGCATCCGGGCAGTCACGGCGCTCTGGGAGCGGCTCGATGTTGCCGCCTTCGGGATCGGCGGCCCCACGTGGAGCGAAGCTGCGGTCGGCCCAGTGGTCGTGCGCGAGCTTGAAGCGGGCGAGGCGGTCGGGGAGGTGCTGATCGCGCCGTTTGACATCCAAGGTCGGTACATCGACAGCTCGCTGCGCGGCCGGACGATGGCCTTCGACGCCCGCGCGTTGCCCGGTGTCCCGATCACGATCGGGATTGCCAGCGGATCGGCAAAGGTCGCACCTGTGCTCGGTGCCCTCCGAGCCGGAGCGGTCAGCATCCTCGTGACCGACCTCGACACAGCCGAAAAGGTCATTGAGCTCGCAGGGGCCGGCACCAGGGATGAACTCAGCGGGGTCGGGCCCACGCGGAGTCGTCGGAGAAGGGTTGCCGGTTCGATCGGCACGGGCGGCCCATCGTGATGTCTCCCCGACCAACCGCGTTCCTCGGCGTTGACATCGGCTCCACGGAGCTTCGCACGGGCCTCGTGACTGTCGACGGTCGCCTGCTCGGCCTTGAACGGGCACGGCACGCGATGGACGTCGAGCCCGGCCGCGGCCACGCCGAGCAGGACGCCGGTGCCTGGTGGACCGGGCTGGTGCATTGCGTGCGAGCCCTCGTCGCCCGGGTCGATGTTGACGTTGCGGGGATCGCGGTGGATGGCCACGGCCCGACCCTGACACCGGTCGATCGCCTCGGACGTCCGACTCGGCGTGCGATCACCTGGCTGGATCAGCGGGCCCGCCGGGACGAGGACGAGCTCTCGCGTCAGACGGGCCTGCGCGGCTGGGCCCTCGGCATTCTGCCGGCGGCCCGCTGGGTCGGGCGGCATGAGCCCGAAGTCGAGGCCCGCACCAGCTGGTACCTGAACAGCTGGGAAGCGCTCACGCTGCGCCTGACTCGGGAGGCGCGGACGAGCCTCGCTGCCGACCAGAGCTGGCCATCCGGCGACACCCTTGCTGCGCTGGGTCTTCCGGTAACCAGGTTCGCCCCGCCAATCGCCGCGGGGGAAGTGGCGGGGACGTTGCACCGCGCCGCGGCCGGGGCACTCGGGCTGCCGGCCGGCACTCCGGTGGTGGCCGGGCTCGTCGACGCGTTCGCCAGCTTTCACGGCGCGGGCATGCTTCGTGCCGGAGACGCGATCGACGTCGGAGGCTCGGCCGGTGGCTTCGGCGTGTACTGGGACCTCCCCGTCCAGGCCGCCGGGTCGTTCACGACACCGGCTCCGCTCGCGGGCCATTACGTCGTGGGAGGCGCCATGGCGGCCCTCGGCAGGTCCGTCGAGTGGCTCCGGGACCTTGCCTACGGCCGTGACGGATCGATCGAGGTCATGCTCGATGAGGCGAGCGGCGTCGCGCCCGGGGCCGACGGCCTGCTCTTTCTCCCGTACCTCGCGGGCGAGCGTTCGCCGATCTGGGACCCGGACGCGCGGGGCGCGTTCGTGGGTCTCACCCTCAGGCACGGGCGGGCGGATCTCGCCCGAGCCGTTCTCGAGGCGACCGCCCTCGCGCTGCGTCACGTCGCGGAACCCATCCTCGCGGGCGGCGTTCGGGTCGGCGTCATGCGGGTGGCCGGGGGCCCAGCCCGGAGCGACGCATGGAACCAGATCAAGGCCGACATCAGCGGATTCCCGGTGGAGGTTCCACGGATTCTCGAGACGGCCGTCACCGGCGCGGCCATCGTTGCCGCCACGGGCACGGGAGCCCATCCAAACCTTTCAGCGGCGATCGCCGGCATGACCGCGATCGAGCGACGTCTCGAGCCGAACGCGGACCATCGAGAGATCTACGACAAGGCCTACGCAGCCTACGTGTCGCTCCATCCGGCGATCGCGCCGGTCCTCCGCCAGCTCCGGCCGCGAGCCGCGGTGGCGGTCTCATGACCGCGATCTCCGCCGCCGGCAGGATCGAGCTGCGCGGACTGTCGGTTGCCTTCAGGCGGAAGGGGGAGGACGCGCTCGTCGCGCTCGACGGCGTGAGCCTTCAGGTTGGCAACGGCGAGATCGTCTCGCTCATCGGACCAAACGGCTGCGGCAAGAGCACGCTGCTGAGGGCGATCGCCGGACTGATCCACCCGGACCAGGGCGAGGTGTTGCTGGACGACCGCCTGATCGTCGGCCCGGACGCCCGGATCGGGCTGGTCTTCCAGGAGCCGAGGCTGCTCCCGTGGCGCACCGTCGCCGGCAACGTCGGCTATCCGCTTGACCTGGCCGGCACCTCGCGGCGCGAACGGGACATTCGAGTGGCGGACCTCCTGTCGAGAGTCGGCCTGACCATGGCGGCCGGAGCGCGCCCGGCGCAGCTGTCGGGAGGCATGCGCCAACGTGCTGCGCTCGCTCGAGCCCTGGCCCTCGAGCCCGAGGTGCTCCTGCTCGACGAGCCGTTCAGCGCGCTCGATGCGTTGACCCGCGAGCGGTTCAACGTCGAGTTGCTCGAACTGTGGGGCCGCCTCCGCACCACGATCATCATGGTGACGCACAGCATCCCGGAGGCCATCTTTCTCGGCGACCGCGTGATCGTCCTCTCGAGCCGGCCTGGCCGAATCGTCGCGGACATCCCCGTCGACCTGCCGCGTCCTCGCTCCGTGGAGGGGCTGGACGAGGCGGTCGTCTCGGCAACCGCCCGGTCGATCCGTGCGCACCTGGACGAGGACGCGGCATGAGATCCAGCGCGGTCCTCACGGTCGCGTGTGCTGCCGCCTTCGTCCTGCTGTGGAAGGCAGTGGTCGTCGTCGGCGGCTATCCGGCCTTCATCCTCCCGGCACCCGAGTCCGTATTCGCGAGGTTCGTGACCGCGTGGGCCGACGGCCGGATGGCACCGCACGCGGTGGCGACCCTCCTCGAGATCACCCTGGGCTTCTTGATCGGTGGTGCGCTGGGCCTCGTTGCCGGATACGCCCTCGGCAAGTCCGCCCTGGTCGCACGGTTGATCTCGCCCTACCTCGTGGCCGCCCAGGCGACGCCAATCCTCGCCCTCGCCCCGGTTCTCGCGCTGTGGTTCGGGCCGGGCCTCTTGGGCAAGGTCGTCATCGCAGCCTTGATCGTCTTCTTTCCGATCGCGGTCTCAGCGATGGTCGGTATCCGGTCCGTCGATGCGGGCCTGCTCGAGCTCGGGCGGAGCCTGCGCGCCAGCCCGCTCCAGGTCCTGCTGACGCTGGAGATACCCGCAGCCCTGCCCTCGATCTTTGGCGGGCTGCGGATCGGGATCACGCTCGCCGTGGTGGGGGCGGTCGTCGGCGAATGGGCCGGCGCCGAGCGGGGCCTCGGCGTTCTCGTGAATATCGCCCGCGGCAGCCTCTTCGATATCCCGTTGATGTTCGCAACGCTCGCCACGATCGCCCTGATCGGCGTGGCGCTGTATCTCGCCGTCGTCCTTGTCGAGCGACGTCTTGTGCGCCGCTGACCCCACCGAGGAGCTGTCATGAACCGCCGAACCGATGTCGTCGCCAGCATCTTCCTCCTGACCGCGCTTGCCGGCGCATGCGTCGGCCAGCCCGCGAGCGCGACGCCCGGACGGACGGCCCTGACCGTCGGGCTGGGGTACATTCCAAGCGTTCAGTTCGCCCCGTTCTACCTTGCCGACCAGGCGGGCTACTACCGGGACGCGGGCCTGGAGGTCACGTTCCAGAACAAGATTGATCCCGACCTCGTGACCCTCGTCGGGCAGGGCGCGATCGATGTCGGCCTGGCCGACGGAACGAGCCTCATCCCCGCCGTCAGCCAGGGGATCCCGGTCCAGTACATCGCGACGATCTACCGGGACTTCCCCTCGATCGTCTTTGCTCCGGCGGCGGCCGGGATCAACTCCGCGATCGATCTCAAGGGCCGCAAGATCGGAATCCCCGGACGCTACGGCTCGTCATGGGTGATGCTCCAGGCGCTGCTCGACTCTGCCGGGCTGAGGCCGGAGGACGTCGAGATCGTCGAGTACCCGGACTTCGGGCAGGGTGCAGCCGTAGCGCAGGGTGCCGTGGACGCCGCGACCGGGTTCGCCAACAACGAGCCGGTGCAGCTCCAGCTGGCCGGTATCGAGACGACGATCCTCCACGTCGATGAGATCGTCCCGCTGCCGGGTCCGGGCCTCATCAGCGGGACGCGCACGATCGAGAGCAAGGGCGACGCGATTCGTGCCTTTGTACGGGCGACGCTCCGGGCGATGGGTGACATCGTCGCCGTGCCCTCGAAGGGCCTCGACGCCGCGATCGTGGCGGTGCCCGACCTCGGCGCCGACCGCGCGAAGCAGGGAGCCGTCCTCGATGCCACGATCCGGGCGTGGCAGGGATCGGGGACCGGCTCAGGGTCCGCGGCACTGGGCTCGATCAACGAGGCGGACTGGGCTGCCTCGCTCGCGTTCATGGCGGGGCTCGGCCTGGTCGCCGGGCCCGTGACCGTCGACCAGCTGGTGCGGGCCGACCTCCTGCCCCGATGACGGGGCTGCGCTAGCCTGAACAG
>Ga0334722_10003105_pt1 | contig 18143 bp, 12 predicted proteins | sample C3_bottom_MG_FD_207210 | JGI IMG/M metagenome (GOLD analysis project Ga0334722, IMG submission 207210) | Sediment microbial communities from Yellowstone Lake, YNP, Wyoming, USA - C3_bottom | ecosystem: Environmental > Aquatic > Freshwater > Lake > Sediment | place: USA: Wyoming | collected...
GGCGGCTGCCGTGGCCCAGGAGGCTGAACGCCGTGACCTGCCCCGCGGGCGTGCCGGAGGTCTCGAAGATCTTCGTGCGCCAGGTCGGAATCCCGTGGGCGTCGGCGCACGCCTTGACCGCCTTGCGCAGCGCCTTCTGATCAAGCGCCTTCGCGTTCAGCGCCTCGGCCGCGCCCACGCGCGTCATCTGCGCCAGGCGCTCCTCGTCGACGTCGATCGCCACCGCGGTCGCGCCAAGCGCCACGGCGATCTGAACGCCAAATCCACCTATCCCGCCCACGCCCACGAACACGGCCAGGTCACCCGCACCCAGCTCGGCACGGACCGCGGCCTGATAGGGCGTCGACACGGCGTCGGCGACCACCGACAGGGCCACGAGATCGATGCCCGCGACGTTTCTGGCTCGATCGTCGAGCGCCGGCACCGGGCACAGGCCGGTTGCGGGCACCCGCACGTGGGAAGCAAAGCCGCCATGTACATCGCAACCCGGAAAGACCTGTTTCGGACAGATCGCGGCCCGGCCGGCCTTGCACGCGGGGCAGATCCCGCAGGGGATCACGGCGGGCACGACGACAGCGCGCCCGAGCCAGCCTTCAGCGCCAGGCCCGGCTTCCACCACCACGCCGCTGATCTCGTGGCCGAGCGTCAGCGGAAACGGATGCCGCGTCGGGACACCGTCGTAGTAGAACCCAAGGTCCGTATGGCAGACGCCGCAGCCGGCGACCTGCACGACCACCTCGCCCCCGCCGGCGGTCTCCTCGCGCTCGGTGAGCACCATCGGTGCACCCGCCTGCTGAACGACCCACGACATCACTTTCATTGCAGTGCCCCTCGCCCTGACGATGCTCCACCTGCGATCACATGTGGCATACCTGTTTACCGTCCGGCGGCGAAGGCGTCAAGGGAAAAGCGAACGATCGTTCGCGCTACTGGAGCACGAGATCCAGCAGTCGGAACCACGGCGCCGACGGGTGCGACCCGCGGCGATAGGCATCGACCCAATCCGGCCGGCCCGCGCCCATCCCCACCACCGCGAGGAAGTAGGCCTGGTCGGCTTTGTATGGTTCAATCTGCGGCTTCGTCCATGCCGTCGGGTTCCGGACGAATGGGGCCAGGTACGCGACCGAGCGCAGCATGGACGAGCCGCCTGGGGATTGGTACGTCCACAAGTCGACGCCACGCCGATCCGCCAGGCGGCAGATGATCGACAGCCCGTTGAGGTTCATCGCGGAGTAGCTCAGCGACTTGGTTCGCTCCTCTTCCTTCGGCGCGGCGCCATCCGGCCGGAGCTCGGCCGGTACAAGATAGTCGCGGTACACGTTCCAGGCCATCGCCTGGGACGACTCGTCACCCGCCACGATGGCGTACGCCGCTACTTGCGCGGTCCACCACGTCGAGTGGTTGTTGCCATTGATCTTCTCATCGAGCCCCTTGCGGCTGCTCGTGAGCCAGCGGAGATAATCCCGGAACCACCCTCGCACGGCATCGCGGTCCGCGGCATTCCAGAACCCGCTGCGATCCAGAAACGCGATGCCCTGCGCCGCCCAGATCAACGGCACCGTGTCGATCACGCCGATGCCCCGTCCCTCGGTGACGCCGCGAATGGCCTGCCCGTACTCCAGGTTCGGGTTCATTCGAGTGTCCGGGTCCACGAACCACGTCCGGAGAATCTTCGACGCATGCTCGGCGAAATGAGGCTCGTTGAAGAGCCACGCCGCCAGACCCAGGTCGAGCACCGCCTCGCTCATCGTGCCCATGTCGCGATCGTTGGCCGTAAAGCGGTCGGGATTCACCTTCCCGTCGCGCCGGACGTACGGGCCCGCGGGATTGGCCGGGTCGGGCCACCAGTACGGCCCTTCGCTGAAAAAGTCGTGCGGGCCGGCCGTCGTTCCGGTCGGTCGAGTGAACGTGACGCTCCACGGCCCTTCCTTGAGGCGCCCCTCGGCGGCTTTCCGCCACCGGTCGACCGCTGCACTCACTCGCGCGTCTTTCCGCTCAAGGGCGGCGCGGAGGGCGGCTGCCTCGTCCTCGGAAATCAACAGGAGACCGGACACCGGCGGCCGGCCGAGGCCGAGGCGGCGTGCCGGCGTCTCGCTCCCAGCCGTCGGCTGCCGCAGGAATCCGACTGCGCGGCCCGCGGCATCGCGCACGAAACGGAAGCCGACCGCGCCATCCGGCGTTGAAAACGCCGACTCACTTACCGGCACGAGCGTCACCGGCCTGAGACCCGGCTGCCGCACCTCGAGCCGATCGCCGGCTCGCCCGACCGTCACGAGCGCGCCACCAAGCACCTCGTAATCGCCGGTCAGGGACTCAAGCCGTTCAGCCGCCATCGTGATCGGTACCGCCCGCGCCGCCGGCGCATCGTCAACGCGCGTCGCCAGGTCGTTCAGTTTCCAGTCGTGAACCCGCACGCTGCCTGCGCGCCCTGAGGGGTCAGTGGCCGGCTGAAAGTCGAACGTCCACGTGACCACCCGGGACCTGAACGTCGTCGGCCCGACCGGAATCAGTTCGAGCTTCGCGAAGCCCGCCACCGTCGCCAGGAGCCGTCCGCCATCTCGACTCACCGTGCAGGTGCCGACGTCGGACCCCCGATAGGTGCCGGCCAGCCGATCCAGCGCCTCCGGCGACACCGGCGCGGCCACGGGCTCTGCGATCGGACGACCAGCCGCCGCTGCCGCCAGGCGATGCGCCGTGGCCTGAATGGGAACCGGTGCTGACGCCTTGTTCGACAACACGCAGACGAACACGTGGTCGTCCGGCATGTACACCATGTGCGCCACGAACCCGGTGGTGCCACCGGCGTGCTCGTAGACACGGCGTCCTTCGTCCTCGCCTAAATCCCACCCGTAGCCGTAGCCGGTCGAACTGCCGTCCTTCAGCGTGTACGCTGTGAACATCTTCGCCAGCGACGCCGGCCCGATCAGATGCCCGGCAGTCAGCGCCGCGTTCCACCGCGCCAGGTCGTCCACCGTCGACAGCAGACTTCCGGCGCCGACCGGTTGGAAGATCCGGCTTCGCGAACCCAGCACGTTGAACGTGTCGGCGCCGGATGCGTCATAGCCCGTCGCCCGGAGCGGGATGATCCGGCGGCGATCGTTGTAGTACGTCTGCGTCAGCCCGGCAGCGTCGAAGATCTCCTTCTGGAGGAACTCCTGAAACGATCGCCCTGACGCCTGTTCAACGATCGCCGCGACGAGGTTGTAGCCGAAGTTCGAATAGGCCCACCGCTCGCCAGGAGCCGACACGGGGGGAAGGTCCTTGACCCACTCCGGCAAGACGTCCACCAGGCGGCCTTCCTGCGCCGGCGCCGCTCGCAGGTCGCTGGTCTCGGAGAGCGGGTTGATCCCGGACGTGTGCGTAAGCAGGTGCTCGATCGTGATCCGCGACCCGTGAAACGGATAGGTCGGGAGGTACATCGAAATATCGTCCCGCACACTCAGCTTGCCCTGCTCTTCAAGCTTGAGAATCGCGGCCGCAGCGATGTGCTTGCTCAGCGACGCGATGCCGAAGACGTGATCCGGCCGCATGGTCACCTGCAGCTCGACGTTCGCCAGACCAAACGCCTTCCGGTAGATCGTGCGGCCGTCCTTGACGACGATCGCGGTGGCGCCCGGGCCGCCCTGGGAATAGGCGGGACCGAGGATGGCATCGAAGGCGGCGGACAGCGGCTCCCCTGCCGGCACTTCGCGCGCGGCTTCCTGCGCCGCCGCGGGAACCGAGGGCGAAACGGCAGGTGGTCCCGGACGTCCGGCGCACCCGACCGCGCCCATCAGGACGGCACAGACGCCCGCGCAGACGCTCACTCGCACAACGACTCCTTCGTGGCATGCACGCGGGTCAACCCGCGAGCGCCAGGTGCTTCACAAGAAAAGCCCCGAGCAGGTCGCGCACCGCCGGGTCGGTGAACCCCCCGTGCGCGCCTCCCGGAACGGTGTAGAAGCCCACGTCGACGCCGGCTCCGCTCAAGGCGGTCGCCAGCAGTTCGCTCTGGTGGTGCGGAACGGCCGGGTCCGCTTCCCCGTGCACGATGAGAAACGGCGGCGCATCCCGGGACACGTACGTGAGAGGACTGACGCGCCTCACCGCCTCCCGACGGTCCTGGATCGGGCCTCCGATCGCCATCGACTCGGGCGAGTCCGCCGCGTCGTGCAGCATCCCGCCGGCCCCACGATGCGCGTCCATCTGCAGGAAGTCCGTGGGACCGAAGAAGTCCACAACCGCACACACGCGGGACGCGACGTCCTGCTGGTCGGGGGTATCGAAGATCTGCCGCCCGCCCGTCACGCCAATCATGGCCGCAAGGTATCCCCCGGCCGACTCACCCCAGGCGGCGAAGCGCTCCGCGTCGAGGCCGTGCTCCGCCGCGTGCGCACGCAGCCAGCGCACCGCGCTGCGGACGTCCTCGATCGCCGCCGGCAGCACGGCATCGCCACTCAGCCGGTAGTCCAGCGACGCGACGGCACACCCGTGCGCCAACAGCCACAGCGGCACGCGATCCGACTTGCTGCCCCGCCGGAACTCCCCGCCATGAATCCAGATGACGAGTGGACACGACTCCAGCCCGCCCGGCACGAACAGATCGAGTCTCTGGCGAGGATGCCCACCCGATGCGTAGGCCACGTCGCGGTTACACGTCGCGTCAGGAGGGAGTCCGGTGGGCATCGATCCAGTTGGAGTCAGCACCAGAATGTAGCATTCGCCGAGTCCGCGATCCAATTCGTTGGAGAAGATCTTTCCATTTGGACCTGACCCCACGAGAAAAAGGCCAGGGAACCGGCCGCCTCCTCGATGTCGAGGACGGCGGCCACTCCCCTGGCCCGATAGACACTCTCAGACCCCGCGCACGGCGCGGGACTCGTTCGCTAGAACGTCAGGCGGAAACCGAGCTGGACCTGCCTCGGCGGCTGCGCCGCGGTGATGAGGCCAAAGCCGGCCGACGACAGATTCGTGGCCGGGTTCTGGAAGTTCAGCTGGTTGAACGCGTTGTAGAACGACGCCTCAAACTGCACCCGCACGGTGCCCTTCACGGGAATCTGCTTCCGGATCGTAATATCCCAGTTCTTGTAGCCGGGACCGCGCACCATGCCGCGTGAGGAGTTGCCGAGCCGATCCACGGGGGCAATCGCAAACGCGGCCGGGTTGAGGTACGACACCACCTTCGTCGTGGCGTCGATCGCGGGGGCCCCGGTCACATAGATCGCCTGCCCGCCCACGTAGTCCGCGCGACGCCCCACCGACTGGGTGCCGCTGATCGTCAACGGCGCGCCCGTCTGGAAACGGTAGATGCCGGACACTTCCCAGTTGCCCAGCAGGTAGCCCTGGACGTTCTTCTGGTCCCGGAACGCCGGAATCCGGTACGTCCAGGTGCCGACAAACACGTGCCGGCGATCGTTGTCGCTCGGGCCGTAGTTGTAATCCAGGCCACCCAGGCCGTTGTCCGCGTTATCCCCGTTGCCGCTGCCGTTGTCCATCCCCTTGGCCAGCGTGTAGTTCACGTTGAAGTTCAGGTCGCCCCGGCGCTTGCCAAAGTACAACTGCATCGAGTTGTACCGGCCCGACGCATCGGACAGGCGCATCCGGATGGCCGTGTAGCCCTTGTAGGGACGCAGGTAGTCCTTGACGCCGCCCGAGGCCGAAATATCCGTAAAGGACGGGTAGTTGATGTCCGGCTGCCGGATCTGGTTCTGGGCCGTCGAGCCCACGTACGACACCTCGGTGAACAGTCCCCAGCGTCCCAGATCGTGCTGGACGCCCAGGCTGTAGTTCCACACGCGCGGAATCTTCAGGTTCGGGTCCAGCGAGTCGATGCTCGCCCACGGCGTGATCGGCGGCACGGTGCCCGCCTGGATGTTCCCCAGGTTCCCGCTCAGGTACGACGAACTCAGCGAGAACGGGGGGTTATTGACCAGCGAGAAGTACAGGTTGCCTTCCGGCCGATCGTAGAAGAGGCCCGCGCCGCCGCGGATGACGGTCCGGCCGTCGCCGATCGGGTTGTACGAGAAGCTGACGCGCGGCGCGAACAGGTTCGACGTGCGGTAGTAGTTCGGGTACGTGGAGTACGGGAGCGCCAGCACGGCCGGGCTGCTCGCGTTCGGCACGTTTGCGACCTGACTGCTGGGCACGTCGCCCGGACGCGTCAACCCGTTGAAGCGGTTCCCGGAGTTCGGAACGATCGTTCCACTGCTCGTCACCGTCACGGCCTGCGCCGCGTCGTACTTGGTCGGGTCGAAGCTCGTCGTGTTGTTGCCGAGCGTCGACGTCGGCATCTGCCAGGCGTACCGCACGCCGTATTCAATGCTCAGTTTCGACCCGACGCGCCACGCATCGGACACGAACGCCTCGCGCTGCCAGAACCGGAAATAGCCCATCGGGTCCAGCTGGGCCTCGCTGTAGTTGTAGAAGTTCCCGAGCAGCGCATCGGCCAAGGCGTTGCCCGTTGTGATCGCGGTGTTGTTCGACGTCTGGAACGTCACGACGCCGGCATAGCCGCTGCGCCCGTTCTGATCCTTGCCGTTGCGCACGACGAGGAACCCGCCCTTCACGGTGTGGCCGCCCCTGACCCAGGTCAGGTTGTCGCTGAACGCGTAGTCCCATGTCGGCGAGATCAACGACTGGGCCGCGCCGCGGAACGACGCGAAGCCGGAGATGTTGGTGTCGGGAATGCTGTTCTCGAACCGTCCGCCGTTCTGATACACCTGGGCAAACTGGAACCCGTACGTGTCACGCTTCCACGTGTCGCCGACAGGCGGGATGATCTGTCCGTTGGCCGAGTAGTTGAACTTCAACTCGTTGACCATGTTGCCCTTCATGGTCCAGTAGTGGGTCACCTGGACGTTCCGGCCGGGCCGGATTCGCTCCGTGGGAACCGTGGGCAACTGCGACGAAATGAAGGTGCCGCCCGGCTCGATCAGGTCGTAGTGGTCGAACACGAGGCGTCCCGTGAATCGCTGCGTCGCACTCATCTGGTAGTCGAGGCGGACCATCTCCTGCCGGAACCTGAACGGGTTGGGATCCTGGAACAACGCGTTGTTCGACGTCGGGGTGTCGACGTACGACGACGCCTGCTTCGCCATGGCGGCGTAGACGGCGGCGAGCGCCTTGCCGTCGGTCGTCATCATGCTCGCGATGTTGTTGCCCGGGATCGGCGTGCTCGTGCCCGGGTACTTCAACGTCGTCGTGAGGTTGCTGAAGTCCCCGGCGAGCTGCGCGCTGCTCGGCATCGTCCGGAACGTGGGCGACGTGAAGCGATCGATCCGCTTCCACTCCATGCCGCCGAAGAAGAACAGCTTGTCCTTGATCCCCGGACCGCCCAGGCTGAACCCATAGTTGTCGTACTTCAGTGAAGGTTTGGCGACGCCCTTCTGCGCCGCAAACCAGTCGTTCTTGTCGAACGAGTCGCGGCGCAGGTACTCGTAGCCCGATCCCTTCAACTGGTTCGATCCGCTGCGGGTGACGACGTTGATGGCGGCCCCGGAGTTGCGGCCGTACTCCGCCGAGAAGTTCGAGGTCTTGATGCTGACTTCCGAGATGAAGTCCACACCCACGTTGCTGATCTGGCTGTTGTTGCTGCCAGAGTCCATGTTGAAACCGCCGTCGACCGTCAGGGAGTTCGCATTGGTGCGGCTGCCGTTGATCGACATGTTGATGCCCAGCCCGGTCATGATGTCGAGCGCGTTCATGTTGCCCTGCATCACCGGCGCGCCAGGCACGAGGCTGGCCAACTGCAGATAGTTGCGGCCGTTGAGCGCGAGGTCCTGGACCTGCGACTGGTCAACCGTGCGAGATACCTCGCCCGACACCGTGTTGACCGTTTCCGCGCCCACCGTGACCTGCACGGTCTCGCTGAACTGCCCGACTTCCAGAGAGAAGTCCGACGTCAGGCGCGCGTCGGCGTTCAGCGTGAACCCGGACTTGGATGCCTTCTTGAAGCCCTGTAGTTCCGCCGCGACCGTATAATTCCCCAGCGGCAGCGACACGAAGATGTATGCGCCCTGCGCGTCGCTCACTTCGGTCTTCGTGTACTTGGTGCCCACCTCGGTCACCGTGACCGACACGCCCGGAAGCACAGCTCCCGACGAGTCCTTGACGACCCCCGAGATACGCCCCGTCGTCTGCGCGTACGCACTGCCGGCTACCGCCAGTATCAGTGCGACAACCACCGAAATCGCCAATCCACTGCATCTACGCATGACGCCTCCCCGGCTGCTGAGCGAATGCTGTTCCGCCACGTGGCGCTGATGCGCCATGCCCCGACAGGCATATTGGACAGACCAATCCGTGTACGACACTAAGTATCACGCGATCCGGCCCTCGTCAATGAGAGATTGCAATCCGGCCTCCCATCCGACCATTTGTGCTGGATTACGACAGGTCTTCCGGAACGCCATCCAGCGACTGCCGTCGAACGTGGTCTTACCGCATCGAGTCTAGGTGTCGAGCGGCCAGGGCTTGACGACGAGCTTGACTGCCCGCCCGCCGCGCACCACATCCACCTGCGTCGGCCGGCCGATCGTTTCGCCATTGAGCGCCGCAAACAGTGCGGGCGGATCAGGCACGGGAGCATTCGCGACACGAACGATCAGGTCCCCCACGCGGAGTGCCTGGCCCTTGGTCCGCGTCAACCGGACCACTTCCAGCCCGTGCGCCAACCGCCCGGCCACCTCGCGGGTGCGCTTTGAGACCGACACGCCCAGCGTCGCGCGGGCCACCCGGCCGTGCTTCAACAGCTCCGCCACCACCGACGAGATCGTGGCGACCGGGATCGCGAGGCCGATGCCCTCCGTCTCGGAATCGAGCAGCGTCGTCACGCCGATGACGCGGCCGCGCACATCCACGAGCGGGCCGCCCGAGTTCCCTTCGTGGACGCCGCAGTCCGTCTGGAGCAGGTGGTAGTGGGGCCGGCCGGGACCGGCCACGGCCGTTCGCGCCAGACCAGACACCACGCCAATCGTGACGGTCTCCGGGTACCGCCCGAGGGGATTGCCCGCCGCCAGGCAGAGCTCGCCGGCCCGCACCTTGGAGTGCCGCAGCGCCAGCGTGTGTTTCCACCGCCCGTCCAGCTTGAGCAGCGCCAGATCGGCCACCGGGTCGGCGCCCACCACCCCGGCCAGTGCCGCCATCCCGCCCGGCAGCGTGACCGTGACGGGGGGCGTCACCCCGGCGATGACGTGCTGATTGGTGAGGATGTGGCCATGGGCGTCGATGAAGAAGCCGGAGCCGCTGCTCCCGCCATCCGCGGTCGCCCCCGACACCGCGACCGTGGCCCTGAGCACCTGCGCCGTGAGTGACGCGAGTTCCTGGCTGAACGCGGTCAGCAACGATCCTGGTGCGCGCTTAGGCATCCACCGTATCCTCATCGTCATCGCCGCGGGCGGTCTTGCCGCCGAACTTGCCGGCCAGCTCGGAATCGAGCCGGTCGGCCGTCTCGCCGAAGCGCACGCAGACGTCGCGGAACTGCCGATCGTCAAGTGTGTCGGCGGGCACTTCCCAGGATGCGATCACCAGGTCCTCGAACTTGAAGACCCGCACGGCGAGTTCCGCGGCATTGAGCGCGTTGATGGACTCGAGCAGCCGCGCCTTCTTCTTGGGCTTCGAGATGAGCACCGCCGACAGCTGGACGATGGGAAACGGCTTGTCCAGCAGCCGAACGCTGATATCGGCGCTGCCCCACGGATAGGTGTAGTCCCCGCTGGCGTCCGGCGAGATCTTCTCCTTGCCCGCCAGCGCCGCGAGGTTCTTCTCGATAAATGGTCTAAGGACGTCCAGACGCGACATGAGGCCTCCGCCGGACATATGTTATCGTGTCGCGGGTCGGCTTGGCCGGCGAACCTTTACCTGAAGGACGAACCTCCAGATGCACCTTCAACTGATTGACTGGGTGATAGTTGCGCTCTCGTTGTTCGTGTGCTTCGTCCCGGCGCTCTTCTTCGGGAAGCGGGCGGGCAAGAGCACGTCGGAATTCTTTGCCTCCGGCCGGGCCGTTCCGTGGTGGCTGGCGGGGCTGTCGATGGTGGCCACCACCTTCAGCAGCGACACGCCCAACCTGGTGACGGACATCGTCCGCCGCAACGGGGTCGCCGGCAACTGGGTGTGGTGGGCCTTCGTCCTGACGGGGGTGTCGACGGTCTTCTTCTACGCCCGCCTGTGGCGGCGGTCCGGCGTGATGACCGACCTCGAGTTCTACGAGATCCGGTACTCGGGCAAGGCCGCCAGCGTGGTGCGCGGGTTCCGGTCGATCTACCTGGGCCTGCTGTTCAACTGCATGATCATGGCGACGGTCAACCTGGCGGCGTGCAAGATCGCCGGCGTGCTCTTCGGCCTGGAGCGCTGGCAGACGCTGCTCGGCGTCGGCGTGCTCAACGTCGTGTTCGCCGCGCACTCCGGCCTGTGGGGCGTGCTGGTCATCGACATGATCCAGTTCTTCATCAAGATGACCGCGGTGATTGCCGCGGCGTATTTCGCCCTGAAGCTGCCCGCGGTCGGCGGCCTGCACGGCCTGGTCGAGAAGCTGTCGGCCACACCCGGCCCCAACGGGCTCAACTACCTGAACATCCTGCCGGACTTCTCGAGCAACTGGGACCTGGCGCTGGCGGTGTTCATCATGCCGGTCGCCGTGCAGTGGTGGTCGGTGTGGTATCCCGGCGCGGAACCGGGTGGCGGCAGCTATATCGCGCAGCGCATGCTGGCGTCGAAGTCCGAGAAGGACGCGCTCGGGGCGGTGCTGTTCTTCAACGTGGCGCACTACGTCCTGCGCCCGTGGCCGTGGATCCTCGTCGCCCTGTGCTCGATCCTCGTCTACCCGCAGCTGTCGGACATCCAGACCGCGTTCCCGCACCTGGATCCGAGCCTGATCGGACACGACATCGCGTACCCCGCGATGTTGAAGTTCCTGCCGGTCGGGTTCATCGGCCTGATGGTGGGCGGCCTGATCGCCGCCAACTCGTCGACCATTCTGACGCACCTGAACTGGGGCGCGTCGTACCTGGTCCATGACTTCTATCGCCGCTTCATCAAGCGCGACGGCACGGAGAAGCACTACGTGCTGGTGGGACGCCTGACGACGGTCGGCCTGTTCCTGTGCTCGTCGGCCACGGTGTATCTGCTCGACACCGCCAAGGACGCCTTCGACGTCATCCTGCAGGTGGGCGCGGGGACGGGTCTGCTCTATCTGGTGCGGTGGTTCTGGTGGCGCGTGAATGCGTGGTGCGAAATCGCGGCCATGGCGAGTTCGTTCATCGTGTCCGCCGGGTTCCTGGTGCTTGCGAAGAACGGGGTCCACTTCAGCACGCACCGCGCGCTGCTCATCACGATCGCGGTGACGACCGTCTGCTGGGTGGCCACGGCGTACGTGGGACCGGCGACGGATCGGAAGACGCTCATCGACTTCTATTCGAAAGTCCGCCCCATTGGACCGGGCTGGAGGCGTGTCCGGGAAGACGCCAATCTGCCGCCCGATGCGGAACGCACGGCGGGGGACAATATCCCGTTGGGCCTGCTGGGGTGGGTGACGGGCTGCATCATGATCTGGTCAGCCCTGTTCACGGTGGGGAACTTCCTCTACGGCCGGACCGGCCCGGCGATCTTCCTGCTGGTGACGTTCCTGGTGAGCCTCGCGGTGCTGATTGCCGTGGTGCGGCGGGTCTGGGACACCGGGTCGTCGGCAACCTGACGCCCCGGAGGCGTTAGGACAAGGGCGTTAGGCGAAAGGGAAGGCAGCGCGACGCTGCATTTCCCTAACGCCTCTCGCCTCTCGCCTCTCGCCTGTCTGCCAGGCTAGAGCCTGGCGCTCCCGGGCGCCTACTTCAGCGTAATCACCTTCACGGTCCCATCGCCGAGCTTCTTGGCGAGGCCGTCGATCGTGCGGCCGCCGTACTTGGTCGCCATCGCGTCAATCGCGCCCTGGTTCGGGAGCGCCTTGTCGGCGCCGGCCTTGCACTCGTCCACGTACCCCGTGATCAGCACGATCATCTGGTCCGGCTGGAGGTACTTCTTGGCCACGCGCTTCACGTCGGCCAGGGTGACCTTCTCGTACCGCGCGACGTAATTGTCGTAGTAATCCCGAGGCCGGTTCTCGAGTTCGAGCCGCGCGAAGTTGCCGACGTTGCCGAAGACGGTCGAAAACATCGACGGGAACGCATTGATGCGCGCCTTCTTCGCGATCGAGATGTCCTTCTCCGTAATGTCCCCCGCCACCATCCGCTCGATCTCGGTCATCATGAGCTGCGTGGCAAAGGCCACGGTGGAGTTCTTGGTCTGCGTGAACGCCGCGAACGCCCCTGGGTAGTGCAGTCCCGCGCCGACGCTGGAACTCGCGGAGTACGCGAGCCCGTTGTCGGTGCGCACGATCTGCGTGATCCGCGACTGGAAGGACCCGCCGCCCAGCACGTAGTTCATCACGTCGAACGCCGCGTAGTCCGGGTCATCGCTCGTCAGCGAGAGCGTGCCGATCCGGATGACCCCCTGGTTCGGGGTGGTCCCGAGCGGCTGGACCATGTAGACGCCCGGCTTCGCGGCCGCGGCCGTCACCTTCGGATAGTTCGGCACCGCCTTCGTGTCGGCCGCCCGCCACTTGCCGAACGTCGCCTCGAGCTTCTGCAGCATCTCGGCTTTCTTGAAGTCGCCCGCCACCACCAGGATGGCGTTGTTGGCGCCCCAGTACTTCTTGTGCCACGCCACGATGTCCTCGCGCGTGATGCTGTTGAGCGTCGCCTCGGTCATTTCGGCCGTGATCGGCGAGTCCTCGCCGTAGATCAGCTTCTCCCACGTCTGCGTCGCCACGCCGGACAGGTTCTGGTTGCGGTTGCGCAGCGGGGCCGCCAGGGACTGCCGATCGCGGCGGATGCGATCCTCCGGGAACGCCGGATTGCTCAACAGGTCGAGCCAGATCTTCAGGCCCTCGTCGAGGTGACGCGTGTGGATCGACAGGGACGTCGGCGACACGCTGCCCGCCAGGAAGTCCATCCGCTCGTTGATTTGGTCGGCCGTCATCGTGGTGGTCCCGCCGGTCCGCATGAGCGTGCCCGTCAGGTTCTGGATGCCCAGCTTGTCCTTGGGCTCCAGGAACGACCGTGCGCCGCCCCCGCCGCCGCCGCGGCCCTGGGGGTAGTCGATGGCGATCCGTTCGTCGACGACGCCGCGCCCGCGCCCGCCGCCGCCGCCGCCGCCGGCCACCGGCGTGAGCAGCGTGGCTTCGAACCACGGGATTTCATGGTCTTCCGCGATGTACACCACGAGGCCATTCGAGAGTGTCGTCCGGAACTCCGTGGCCTTCGGCGGCTTGAACGCCAGCGCCGGGATCACGAACTGCTCGGGCCGCGGGCCCTGGGCAGGTTTCGCGGCCGGTGCCGCGGGAGTGGCCGCCGGCTTGGCCGCCGTCTGCGGCGCCGCCTGCGGTTTGGAAGCAGCCTGCTCCGTCGCATACACCATCGCGACCAGCAGCGGGAACACCAACAAGACGGCCGAAAGTCGTTTCACCATGGCAATATCCTCTTAGCGCTCGCGCTCCATGACCCCGGTGGTGCAGTTGTCGCGCGTCAGGTACTTCTTGGCGACCCGCATCATGTCGTCCGGCGTGACGGCCATGCGCTGCGTGTACTGATCGTCGAGATACTGCCAGCGGTAGGCGACTTCCATGCGCGCCAGCTGGCCGGCGATGCCGGTCCCGCCCAGGCTCTGCAGGTACTGCGCCTCGACGGCGTTCTTCACGCGCTGGAGGAGCTGCGCGTCCGCGGGCGTCGTCTTGGCCTCCTCGATGTAGGCCCAGAGTTCCTTTTCAATCTGATCGAGCGGGACCGTGAGCGCCCCCTGTACCTCGCGCCCCGAGGCGCTCACGCGGAACATCCCGTCGTACTCGCTCTCCGACGCCGACGCGTTGACGTTGGACACGTGTTCCTGCTTCTGGACCAGGTCCAGGTACATCTTGCCGGTGCGGGCGCTCATCACCCGTCCGAGCATCACGAGCGCCGACAGGTCGTCGTGCCAGATCGGCGGGACGTGGAACATCATCGTGACCGCGGGATTGGTGGCCGCGCGCCCGATGACCCGCTTCTCGATGTACGGGGGCTTGAAGTTCGGGCTGATCGTCCGGCGGTAGTACTCGGGCGTCGGTTCCTCGGTCCGCACGCGCGGCGCCTTGCCCTTGGCCTTGATGCCGCCGAAGTACTTGTTGACCAGCACCATCGCCTGGTCGGGATTGACGTCGCCGACGAGCACCAGCGTGGCATTGTCCGGCCGGTAGTACTGCTCGCGATAGGCGATCATCTCGTCCTTCGTGATCTTGCTGACGTCCGACATCCAGCCGACCACTTCCCAGCGGTACGGGCTGGCGGCGTAGAACGTCGCGTTCAACTGCTCCTGGAAGAAGAAGCCCGGGCCGTTCTCGCTCTGGCGCCGCTCCTCGGTGATGACGTCGCGTTCCGAGTAGAACTCGCGGAAGACGGGATTCACCATCCGGTCGGCCTCGAGCGCGAGGTAGATTTCCAGCGCGTTCTTCGGCAGCGTTACGTAGTACTGGGTCATCTCCGACCCGGTCGACGCATTCAGGCCCGTGCCGCCGGCCTCCTGATACGCGCCCCAGATTTCCTCGCTGGCAATCGTCTCCTTCTTCTCCTTGTCGATCAGTTCGGAGACCTGCTTCTTCCACGCGGCGATCTTCGCCTCGTCGCGGCCCTTGACCCTGGCTTCCTCGGCCGCCACCTGCGCCATCAGCGCGTCGATCTGACGGTTGTACTCGTCATCCTTGGCCAGCGTCCCAGGCTTGATGCCCATGGACCGCGTGCCCTTGAACATCATGTGTTCGTGGAAGTGTGAGATGCCCGTGATCCCCGGGCGCTCGTTGACCGACCCGACCCGGTAGGCCAGGATGCACCGCACCAGCGGCGCTTCAGGGCGCTTGACCATCAGCACCTTGAGGCCGTTGGGCAGCACCTTCTCGATGACCTGGCTGGCCACGCTCACCCCCTGCGCATGCGTCGGGACGAACCAGACGGTCACGAGCAGGAGGAGGCCGAGGCAGACGAACAGTCGCTGTTTCATGTCCGCGTCTCCGTACAATTTGGGAACAGAAAGACCGGTGCCCGGCGTGGGGGCGTCAGAGGGCGGCCCAGAATACCACGGAAGGGGAAAGGGAAAAGGGGAAAGGGAAAAGGGGAAAGGGGAAAGGGGAAAGGGGAAAGGGGAAGGGCGGAAGGGAAAGGCGGAAAGCGGAAGGTGAAACAGGCCTTTCGCCTGTGCCCTTCCCCCTTTGCCCTGTCTAGATCAGGCGCGCCGCGAGGGCGTCGTGGCTGGTGGCGGTCTTGACCACCGCCTCGACCCAGCCGGCGCGGCCCGACGCGTCCAGGCGCTCGTGGGCGATCTTCTTCTCCGACAGGAGCGAGTCGACCAGGCTGTCGATGGATCGCACGAAGAACTCGTCCGTATCCCGCACGCCGTCCGCGGCGGCCTGCTCCATGATCGGCACCTTGATCAGGAGGTCGTAGGTCTTCATCCAGTGATCGACGAACCGCTCGATCGGCTTCTGTCGCCCGCACGCGAACATCAGGTAGGCGTAGTTGTCGAGCACGCTCCGGTCGCACACCACGATGTCGTGGCTCGCCGCCGACCGGATCTCTTCGGCCACCTGCGTCATCAGGATCCAGGTCTGCGCATCCAGCGACGTCTTGCGGTTGATCGGGAGCGGGGACAACCGCGCCACCTCCTTGACCATGTCCGCGTTGCGGCCTTGCCGCTTGAGGGCGGCGGTCAGGTCGTAGCAGAGCGTCGTCTTGCCGGTGCCGTGGGTGCCGATGAACGCGATCTTCATACGATGGGGGTCTTCATCCAGGGAGCCGTGTTATGGAAATTCACGACGACGCCGCCGGGCGGCACCAACGCGTCGCACGCGGCCCGTTCGTCCGCGGTGAGCGTCATCTCGAGGACCGGCAGCAGTTCGGTGACCTGGTCGATCGTGCGAGGCCCGAAGACCGGCGCCGTCACGGCCGGCTGGTCCTTACACCAGAGCAGCGCCAGTTGACCCGGCGTATGGCCAAAGCCCCTCGCCAGCGCACTGAATCGGTGCCCCATCTCGATACCCCGCGGCGTGATGCGGTCGGCGTAGATGTTGTCGAGCCCAGGCGCGCGCACGGCCCGGGCATCGGCGGGCATCGCGTCGTGGGCCTGATAGCGATCGGCGAGCAGGCCTTGTGCCAGGGGAGCCCAGGGCAGGATCGCCAGGCTGTGCCGCTCGGCCAGCGGCACGAGTTCGTTCTCGATGCGCCGATCGAGCAGATTGTAGGGCGGCTGCTCGCTGATGTAACGCACGAAGCCCATGCGTTCGCTGACGGCCAGCGCCTCCATCACCATCCAGGCTGGATGCGTCGAGCAGCCGACGTACCGCACTTTGCCCGCCCGCACGAGATCAGTCAGCGCGGCCAGCGTTTCGTCGATCGGAATCTCGGGGCTCGGGCGGTGGATCTGGTAGAGGTCGATGTAGTCGGTGCCGAGGCGCCGGAGGGACGCCTCGCACGCGCGCAGGATGTTCAGCCGGGAGTTCCCCTGCTCGTTCGGGCCGGCGCCCGTCCGGCCATGCACCTTGGTCGCCAGGACCACGTGCTGCCGGCACTCCGCGATGGCCCGGCCGACAATACGCTCGGACTCGCCGTCGTTGTAGGTGTTGGCCGTGTCGATGAAGTTCACGCCCGCGTCGATCGCCGCGTGCGTCATGCGAATCGATTCCGCCTCAGCCGTGCCTGCACCGAAGTTCAAGGTGCCGAGGCAGAGGGGCGAGACGCGCACACCGGTCCGGCCGAGCAGTCGATCATTCATCGTGATTCCATCCGAGGTCTCGCCACGAGGACTCCCATCATCGCTCATCGCGGCGAGCGGGGCAACGATCGCGACGCCGACGCGCAGGCCGCGCCGATCCGTACGCGCGAAAGGGCGCGGTCGCCCGCGCCCTTTCCACGCCTCGCAACTTGCCAGGCTGGAGCCTGGCGCTCCCAGGCCCCAACGCCTAACGCCTAGCGCCTATGCCCTATCCCCTAGTCGTTGAGCGCTTCGTGGACCCTGCCCACCATCTTCGCGCTCGGCGCCAGGGTCTTGTCGCCCTCGTCCTTCCACTTGGACGGGCAGCCCTCGTTGGTCTTGCGCGACAGGTAGACGTTGGCCTTGAACTTCCGCATCAACTCGTCGATGTTGCGGCCGAGGTTGTAGAAGTTCACCTCGCTGCCCATCAACACGCCTTCCGGATTGATGATGAAGGACCCGCGGAGATCGAGGCCGTTGTCCTCGCCGTACACGCCGAACATCCGGCTGACCGTCCCGGTCGGATCCGAACCCATCGGGTACGCCACCTTCGACAGTTCCTTCTCGTGCTCGCGCCACGCGAGGTGCACGAACTTGGTGTCGGTGCTCACCGTCACCACGTCACAGCCCATCTTCACGAACCGATCGTTCTGCTCTGCCAGAGCAGCAAATTCGGTCGCTCAAACAAAGGTGAAGTCGGCCGGATAGAAGAACAGGATCGTCCACCGCTTCTTCGCGATCTGGTCGGCCAGTGAAAATGACCCGAAGTCGCCCTTCGTGGGCTCATAGGTCTCGAGCGTAAACTCCGGGACCTTCTGTCCCAGCTTCAGCGGCTCGCCACACTCGCAGCCGCAGTCACAGTTACTCATCAGCACCCCCTCGCGCCCTCAAGGACGCATCTCCATGAATGCTATCATGGCCGAACGCCGATGGAACCGCTCGCCCACACCCTCGCCGGCGCTTGCCTGGCCGAGACCGGACTCAAACGCGTCACGCCGCTGGCCGCCGGCACGCTCCTCATTGCCGCCAATCTCCCGGACCTCGACGGCGCGTGCTACCTGCACGGGGCCGACGCAGCCTTCGGCTTCCGGCGCGGCCTGACGCACGGGGTGGCGGCCTGGCTGATCTTGCCCGTCGTGCTGACCGCGCTCGTGCTGGCGTACGACCGGTTCGTCCGCAGGCGGCGCCACGACCACGCCGACCCGGCGCGTCCCTGGCCGCTGTTCTGGCTCTCGCTCCTCGGTGTCCTGTCCCATCCGTTCCTGGACTGGCTCAACAGCTACGGGATCAGGCTGCTCATGCCGTTTTCGGATCGCTGGTTTTACGGCGACGCGCTGTTCATCGTCGACCCGTGGCTCTGG
>Ga0334722_10003106_pt1 | contig 18143 bp, 18 predicted proteins | sample C3_bottom_MG_FD_207210 | JGI IMG/M metagenome (GOLD analysis project Ga0334722, IMG submission 207210) | Sediment microbial communities from Yellowstone Lake, YNP, Wyoming, USA - C3_bottom | ecosystem: Environmental > Aquatic > Freshwater > Lake > Sediment | place: USA: Wyoming | collected...
ATTCTCCTCCTTGATTCTTTTTGTGAAATACTACAAGGGTGGGCGGTACCCACCCTACCTTGTCTCCTTGCCTATTGTTTACGCCATCCAAAATGGGATTGCAAGGGACATAATGGCAGATAGACCAAATGTGCCGATTCCGGGTACGCTACCAGATTAACGCCTGATTAGGATTGCTTTTAGCCTGATCATGGGGTTTGATAAAAACGTACCGTTTTCGAATCCATCAATTTCCGCCCGTGTTTATCCGAGCCAGGAGGGTTGCCATGCAGCGATCAGTCAGCTGTTTTATCACCATGTCTCTTGTTCTGCTCTGTGCTCTCTCGATTGTCTGCGCCGCACCCAACCAAAAGGAGAGTCCGGAAGAGCAGGCAATGATCGAAAAAATGGCGATGCTGGAAAAAATGGAGATGATGAGCAAGATGGAGATGATGGACCATCTTGACGCCGCCAAAAGTTGCGCCCAGAAGAACAACTTCTCCGAGGCCGGCAAGCGTCTGGAGCAGGCGCGTACGCTGGCGGCGGATAACAACGACCGCACCCAGATCGCAACGGCGGAATCGTATGTGAGCACCCAGCAGAGCCGCTATAACGAAGAGATCCGCGTGGCGGAAGAGACCCGCCGGAAGGAAACAGCCCGAGTGGCCGAAGAGGCGAGAAAGAAAGCTATCGAGGATACCTATCAGAATGCGGTTGCCGCATATAATCAGAAGGACTACAAAAAGTCGTTTTCATTATATTCTGATGCCGCAAGTAAAGGACATGCGCTGGCGAATAGAGCTATGGGTATCCTTACTGCTTACTATGCAAAAACTGAACAGGACTTCAAACTCGCTGACACCTATTTTGCTAAGGCCACTGAACTTGGAGATACAGGAGCAGCCGAATCGAGGCAAAACACGTATCAAACTATAGCCGCCCAACCCCAAGCCGCGGCCCAGACAGCTAGCACCAGCGGCTATAGCGGCGGCACCAGCTCGTATAATTCGTCTTCGTACAACTCCTCATCTTCTACGTACCGCCAACCATCGTACAGCCCTCCACCAGCCAGCAACATTTGGAGAGATAACGCGGCGGCTCAAAGTAGGATTGATAGTAATATGAATCGTGTTTACAATAGTATGATCAATAGAGAAACGTATCGCAATCGTTGATTTGATGTCGCACGGCATCAAAAATCAGCAGGTTGCCTCCCCAATAAATCCAAGAAGCATCGCCCACATGATCCGTTGCTGATCCTGTCAACAATCCGCCGACCCCACCTTACCAATTCTCCAACAACTCTATCCGCGTACCAATCTTGGTTTTCTCGGCCTCCGTCAAAGTGCCGGTGGAGAGTCGAAGTATCTCCCGCAGGAGCTTTAGCTCAAAGGCATGGGCCGCCTTTTCGCTTGCCGGGTAAGAATGGTAGTCATTATTGTGCTCGAGATGAAAGGCCTCATGCGCAATCACTGTCGCCATAACCGATTCATAGAGGGTAGCCAGCGGTTTGGAAATCAGTACGGATCTTGTCACCGGGTCGCCGGTGGCCAGGATGTAGCTGTAGGCGAACAGGTCGGGATAGGTGTCTCGATCAGGCACAAAGAAAATATGGTCTATCTGACGGCAAACCATTTCATAGACCCCGAGCAGCTTGAGGTAGGCGATGACTCCGTCCGGCAGGCTGCTGGGGGTGGTGTATTGGGCGCTCTCAGCCAAGGCAGGAAGGCTCTTGCCGGCGCATGATGGGCAGGAATTTTTGATGTCGGCCGGCTGATAATGGAACCCTTGCATGAGGCCGATCTGGTAGAAAAAGATATCGTCCATGGCGACCAGGCACTCTTTGGCTGTTGTGCTGTTATAAAACAGCCCATAGCCCTGTTCCAGGCGCTGCGTATAATAGGCCTTGTTGAAAAACCCTGGGCGGCTCAGCCAATAAGGGGTTGTAACATACGGGAAGACCTCTGTGGGCTGGTGCAGATCCCAGTGGGAATTTGGGTTGCACCGTAGGGGCTTCATCACGGCAAATACCCACCCGAGCAGCCAGATGATGACAAATATCTTCCATCCGAAACGCCTTTTTTTCATGCCCCCCCTTGGCAATATCGCCTTCTAAGCATAGTTGACGACTTTCATCATGAGTTTGCCGACATAGATGAGGCCGTCTTTGGCAAGACCATTTTCACCTTTGCCCAAGTTACGGGCACGCAAGGTGCCGGTAAGGCTAATGATGGTCTCCGGGCTGAGGTTGGTAACGCTAATGCCGTTGGCAAGAAGTTCGATTGCCACCCGCATGCCTAAGCCATCGCCGGTATCCGGCAGTCGCACGTCCGCTTCCTGACATCCTGTGCCACCGGCGACAAATCGAGGCCTGAAAATTGGCCAGGCTCCGATTCTTTTGCCCAGACGTTCCCCAAGCAAGAAGGCGACCGGAACCGATACTCCACGTTTTTCGAACTCAGCCAGCAACCGTTTTTTGTCGACCAGCGCATTGTCTAGCATCAGCCGCAGATCCGGATTCTGACTGTGGACGACAAAGACGCCGTCCGAAAGGGTGTCGAGCGGTTGGCTAAACGGAGTGCGACCTAACAAGGGAGGGCTGTCACACCCCCATACGAGATCGGAAAAGGGGATCGACTGTTCCCGCCGGGGAAACCGACTGCCGAAATGCAGGCCGTTATCGTTTATGGAGATGAAGCCTCCGGTGAAGATGACCTTGGCAAAACGACCAAGGAGGGTGAGCAGGGCGATGCCGGTTGTGCCACAAAGGCCCCAAGCGATCATGGCACCTATGTTTCGATCCCAGAAGAAGTGCAGGTTCATGAAAAGCATGCTGGCGAACACTGCCGACATCAAGACGATCTCCCTGATGGCCTTACCAAGGTTTGGCTTGATGGTAATTCCTTCGCTCATTGGCATCTCCTTCTGTTCGCCTTCTATCTCACAACAAACAAGGCCATCGCGACCAGGGGCAGGGCCATCACCAGGAACGTCTTGCTCGTGGAAAGGCCAAACCAGGTGCGCAACCCCCAGTAACAGACGCGAAGGGAGAGCAGCGCCGCCACGATCCTGACAAAGAGAAAAGCCACATAGGCCGAGCTTGTCCCCCAATACCATAACAACAACGGGTATTGGACGACTAGGGTAAGCTGCGGCGCAAGACAAAGCATCGGCAGGGTCAAGGCGTCCATGAATCGTCTGCCACACCCCATGGCCCGATTGAGGAGCAGGTGGAGCACGGTCGCGCCGAGCAGAAAAAGGAAGGCCGTCATGATCATCCCGCCAAGCAGACCGCCGCCGATCACTAGCCACGAGGCCGGATCCTTGAGGCTGTGCAGCTTGCCCTGGAATACGAACTGGTGCACCTGCACCGGCAACATGACCATGAAGTAGAGAAAAAAGAACCGCCAGGCGTCTCGTTTCGCCTCCTCCTCGGTCATTCTGGCAAAGGCCTGGCGGGGATTCCGGCAGAGCAGACGGAATCGTCTCCAAGCCGACAGCGGGACGGCGTCTTCTCCTGCCTTCTCCTCCGGCCTTGCCTGCTTCTCCAGGCTATCCCGCACCAACCGATCCAATTCGTCTCGCTCCATCTCCTTGACCGGGGCATCAGCGCCAACCCCTTCCGCCTCCTCGGCATCGACCCAGGCTTGGCTAGCGGGAAGAAAGAGGGACACCTTCTCAACCTGCCCGTCGTCGGCAAAAAAAATCAGGACATGCCCCGCCTCCGGCGTCAGTTCCTGGGTCAGGTAATAGAGGAGGGCAATACTGCCGTCCGTGGTGGGAATGAAACCGTTACCGGTAAAGGGATACTGCCAATGGGGCTTGAGTTCGTTATCGCAGGGCGCGATCCCGAGCCCTTCCCGAAATGGAAACAGGTACTGGCAAAGCCCGGCTTCCTTGCCAAATTTGTCAGCCCGGTCGGCATGGATAGCGGCCAGCTTTTCTTGCTTACCTTCGTATTTGACCAGATGATGATAGGGCACGCAAGACCCTTTCACCATCAGCTCACCGGCGAGGATCTGTCTGCCCTCGCTCGGGGTCAGGTATTTCGACATGGTGCCTTCCGGGACTTCGATGATGAACCCGGACCGCTTGGCCTCGGCTGCTGCTTGATTATCCATGGTTAGTGCCTCGTCATTTGTCAAGTTCCTCTATAACCCCATCAAACGAGTTGGCTCGATCCGGGTAGGCCAGTCGCATTATCGCTATATCGTTTGTCTTGCTTGCGAAGTTCATATTGGGTGGCAGGGCTAAGCCTGCACGCATCGATCTTTTCCATGCGCACAGCATATCATAACCCCCATTAAATGGTTAGCTTATCAATCAGGTCAATAGGTTAACGATACCGAAATATTTTGCAATCGACAGAGGCGGCCGAAAAGGCTAGGGTATCTTTCACCAGCAGCCTATAAGCGGAGATATTTCGAAAACAACTGGCGGCGTGAACGTTTTGGTTCCCACTCTTTCCGGCTGACATCACCTTGGGAGCATAGACTCCAGCGGGTCAGCGAGTGGTGCGTCATGTCCGGCAAGATGTGAACCCGGCGTTAGCGATTGGTAGGAGATGAGCAAGAAAAAAGCTTTCTCCAGGTAGGGTTCCCATCGTCAGGAGAGTATGAGAACATGCCCCGCATCAACAGAACCGATGTTTAACAAGAAAAGCAAGCGAAAAAGGGGGAGGGAGATGAGGACTAAATGGTATCGTATGCTGATTGCTGTTGTGGTTGGATTTATGGTCTTAACTATAACATTAGGAGTAGGAGTGAAGACAACCTGCACCATTACTGAGGTGCAGGCAACCAAGCCCACCCCGGACACTCAGCCCACCTCTGCGGGTAATAAACCGTGGACGGACCCGACAACGGGGATGGAGTTTGAGTGGGTGCCTGGGGGCTGTTTCGCTATGGGGAGCCCAGAGTCGGAGCAAGACCGAGCTAATGATGAAGGTGTGCACGAGGTGTGCGTGGGCGGGCTGTGGGTAGGGAAGTACGAGGTGACGCAAGGGGAGTGGGTTAAGGTGACGGGGTCGAACCCGTCCTACTACAAAAAAATGGGCGACCGTTATCCAGTGGAGATGGTCTCCTGGGCGGACACGCAGGAGTACATCAAGAAGTTGAACCGCCAGAGCGGCAAGCAGTATCGGTTGCCAACGGAGGCGGAGTGGGAGCATGGTTGCCAGGGTGGGGCGTCAAGGGAGCGATACTGCGGCGGCAACGATATCGAGCGGGTAGCTTGGTACAGCAAGAACGGTGACAACATTACCCATGCGGTGGGAAGCAAGGCGGCGAACGGGTATGGGCTGTATGACATGAGCGGGAATGTGATGGAGTGGTGTGCGGACTGGTATGATAAGAATTACTATGCCACCTCCCCCCGACAGGACCCCGCCGGACCACCTTCGTCTCCGGACTCTTACCGCGTTGTTCGCGGCGGCCACTTTCTCCGCAAGCCGGTGGCCGTCCGGGCCGCGCACCGCGGCAGCATCAGCCCAGACGGCCGGGGCGATGGCCTGGGGTTCCGGCTTGTGTTGCCTCCAGATCAGTAATACGGAGCGAAAGACGTTGTCCTATTTGGTCTGGAATGCATCGGCCACCCTTTCCATGAAAGACGCTTTTCCCATTTGGCAAGAAACCAAGTGTAGGTCGTGGTCAGGTGATTCTTCCCTTCGGCCCAGGGAACCAGTTCCACCTTTATGGCGCAACGAGGGCAATCACCACCCGGTCGCAGCGTCCGAGCAAGGCGTAGGGTGGGCACCGCCCACCGTTTGGCATTGGCCGCGATTGCCAAACGTCAATCGTCCCAATCATTTCCCGGAAATCCACAGGATCGGCCATTACATGTTGCCATGTAATGGCCGATCGGTTGTGGCGGGTGTTGGTTGATGGTGGTGCAGACATTGGATTGGTGGGCGGTGCCCACCCTACCTGGCTCTCCTTTACCCGCGGATAGAAATGGCGGATATGTTCCCATCGGCCATAGTGATCCTTATCGAAGCAGAGCATGTCGGGCAAGGCCCAAAGAGTATCAACTCTTTGGCACTCATCAGCATGGAAGACCAGCAGACTCCAGAACCTCCTTGCCGCGATGTAACAATAACGCCGTCTTCATCAGGGTAGATCAACATTTCGGCATCACATTTCGGGCAGAAGCAACTTAAATTGATATGTTCGGGCATAGCATGTACCTCCGATTTAGGTTTGATGATGTCATTGTCCGACATTAGAGCATGATCGGGTAAATTTCTTATGGCTAATAAGCCCGTCACTGGTTCTGGAACCTCTGTTCTGCCTTTCTGCTCGGGTTGATTTTTTTTTTTGCTCATTGGCTTGTGCCCCTGGCCTCTTAAACAAGACCTTTCTCTGGTGGATAGTTCTATTTTTTATTGACAGTTCCTTCCTTGAAGATTCATATAAAAAATCTTTTCGTATATTGTCAATCGGCGTTGAACTTGGACCTCCAATCGGTGTCCAAACTTGATCACCGCCCAACCATTTCTTTAAAACTTCTTTAAATCAACAGTAGAAGGGTTTCTAAAGAAAAAATATTCCCCGCCTAGAATCACTCATGGGGGCAATAACAACAGGTAATAATCAGCCCCACTATCGCAATATGCGTCGTCTAATGAAGGGCGTAAAAATGGAAGATGAATCAAAGCGTATCGTTGCAGGGAAAAGTCAATTTCTTCAATTCTGTCGACAAAGAATCAATACGTCTATCGACAAACATCGCCTTTTTCTCGTTTTTTTCTCAAAATTTGTTCGCAACGAATTTGCAGTCTTAGCTATTTTGACCATGTTTTTTTTCGTCCTCGGTTATTTTGGCTGGCGGGAATATTATTCAAATGATCCTAAAAAGTCTATTTTTGACCTTGTTTACCTGACGCTACAGTTGGTTACTATTAAGTCGGGTGCCGTAGATGGAACTAAATCCTTACCCTTGGAGTTTGCTCGTTTCGGCCTGGCGGGCATCGCGATATACGCGGTAGTTAAAGCGTTTGTCAGCCTCTGCCACGAACAATTCATGGCATTCCGCCAACTTTTCAGGAAAGGGCATGTCATCATCTGTGGTTTGAGTGAAACAGGCTCCCGTTATGCGCTTGATTTTGCACGGACATACAAGGTCGTCGTAATTGAAAGAGATAAAGACAACCCCCATCTCTCCGCTGTCCGTGCTGCGGGTGTGCATGTCATTACCGGTGATGCTGTCTCACGTCATCTGCTGGACATGGCCGGGGTGGCGAGTGCCTCTCATTTGATAGCCAACTGTGGAGATGATGCCGTTAATGTCCAAATTGCCGAAACGACCCGTCAAGCAGTTCAAGGGGGGGCAAGATTTCCCCCACTGCAGTGCCATGTGCATGTCTTCAACCTCTCCTTTCTCGATCTCTTGGATACTGCCAGATTTTTCAAAAGAACATCCAGCTTCGATCCTTCCACCTTCAATTTTTTCCGCACTACTGCCGCAGATCTTTTTGCCAACCACCCTCTTGACTGGAAACCGATCGGCCCCTTGGATATTCAGGCTGTCCACCTGGTCATTTTTGGGTTCGGCCAGATGGGTGAGAGCTTGACGTTACAGGCGGCACGTATCGGGCACTTTGCCAATGGGCGAAAGATACAGATAACCGTCATTGATCTAGCGGCGGATGAAAAAATTGGTTCGTTTCTCTTCCGCTATTCTGCCTTCGAAAATATCTGTGACCTCCATGCCGTCAAAGGCCGCTATCAAGATGTCGGGCTGGCTACATTAAGGAAGGCCTGCGCTGAGGATCAAACCCTGCTGACCGTGGCGGTCTGCTTTGACTCGGACTTTCGCAGTCTCGAATGCGGGCTGCGCCTAAAGAACGAGTTCAGGGACGCCGACTTCCCTATCCGTGTTCGGTCGCCCCAAGAGAGTGCCCTTATTGAGATCAACAACAAGGATTGCCTGGCAGACCAGCGGTTGACACTTTTCGGCGCACTCGAGCCGGCCTGTACAGTGGATCGACTTCTCCATGCCCACACGATCAGGACTGCCCGCCATATGCATGATCGTTACCGGAAACACAGTATGGCTGCACCAGGCATGACGCCTGAAAAAATTAAAGAAAATGATTCCCTGCGTCCCTGGGATGAACTTGATGATGCCTTCCGTCAGTCATGCATCCAGCAGGTAGAGCATTGCCCTGTGAAACTCAGGGCGGTTGGCTGCTCGTGGTCTCTTTCCCCAGATGGACCTGCCGCAGATAATTCGCCCCTTTCTGGAGACTTCCGCTTCACTGAGGCAGAGGTCGAGATGCTTGCCCGGATGGAGCATGCCCGTTGGAATACCGAACGTTGGCTTGCCGGGTGGCTACTGGTGCGGAATAAAAAGAAAGATCTGGCAAAAAAAACAAGCCCTTGGTTACTGCCTTGGGAAGAACTTCCAGAAGAGATAAAGGAATATGATAGAGTCATGGTTCGGGAGATTCCGATACAGCTAAAGGTTTCACGGAATCCATAATTGTAACAGGCTAACATAAGAGTGAAATCCTATGTCGTTACTGCCCCATAACTTCAATATCGTTCCTTTCCGTATCCGCATCGGGGTTACCGGCCACCGGACGATATCGGACATGGCGAGGCTGAATGCTGCCGTTGAGGATATTCTGTCTATCCGCTACCGTGCGGCATTCACCCTTGAAGCCCAAAACGCTTTGGATAAGGCCTCGTCTACGCCGGTTGCCTTTACCGTTGTTTCTCCGTTGGCTGAAGGATCTGACCGCTTAGTCGCCAGTGCCGTGTTGAGGCATGGTGGGCTTTTGGAGGCGCTGCTTCCCCTGCCGCGGGTTGAGTATGAGAAAGACTTCCGTACCTTGGAATCACGGCTCGAGTTCGCCGATCTTCTCTCCCAGGCCCAGCGCGTGGCGGTGACAGACTGCGCCGTTGCTATCGGGGATGTCGATCACCGGCAAAAGGCGTATCGCCTCGTAGGTGAGGAGACGGTGAACCGTTGTGATTTTTTGATCGCCATCTGGGACGGCAAAGAACCCAAGGACTCCTGCGGGACAGGGGGAATCGTGGCCTTGGCTCTGCAAAAAAAGAAGCCGTTGTTCATCCTCTCCACCGCCAGTCCAGGTGCGGTGGACTTGAAAAACGGAGGCATCCTCTCCGCCGATTTCGTTGCTGAGTTGGACACCTGCAATGCCATTCGGTTAGGCCAGAACGCCTGAGCGACTATAATGTCAATGGGATACTCCGACTTCTGGAAGCTCGCGAGAGACTATTATTGGGTGACCATAAGGGGGGATGAGCTATTTTTTTGATGTTTTCATGATGCTTTCGGCATCGGTTCTTGGTGTCTGCCATTTTTCTGTAGCCGCTAATTCAGATTCTTTTTCACCCATAAATACTAAGTGGTTATCTATAAATAACCATCAAGGAGCACCCCTATAATTGCAAGCAAATTATTTGTAGATAACCACTAAATTCCAATCATGTCTATTCGGTTATTGCATAAAACTTTACTGTCTGGTAGCTATTTTTTAGTTATTGCCCTATTGATCGATGTAGGCAGAACGTGCTCGGGCGGTCGGAGGACACGAGCACACATTGTTCAGTAACCCGGAGAGGCAACGGCATGATTTCTATCAACTATGACCTACGATAAAACATTTAATAATGAAAATAAATATCCCTGTGAGTTGTAAGAAGATTTGGGCGTTGGTATTGCTGTTTGTTAGTATATTATTGGCATCTAAACCAGCCATATGTGAAGTTACTGTTAATTACTCTGATACAGTAAAATTTATTTTAGATAAGCTTGATTCAGTTGGTGGACCTTATACATACTCTATAGATGGGTGTGTGGTTAAAAAGATAAGTCCTGACTACAGAATTGAGTTTTTAAATTTAAGTATGGGTAATATTGTTTTTAGACGTGAAGGTAATGGTATGTCTATCTTTGATAAAGTATATGTAGAAGGTATAGATGTGTACCAATATTACATATTTAATAAAAAAATTTCTGATTCTCCATCACATAGTAATTTTCTTGAATTATCTCTTTTTTATCATGGCGGAGGTCTTGAGCATGATAAGGCTAAAATAGATGAAAATATAAATAGAATGGGTAAAGCTTTTCATAATTTAAATAATATTTGTGTTGAAAGAAAAACAAAGAATACAGACAATCTTTTCAAGTAAATTGAGTCACCGGGTAATGCCCTGATGTACGCGCCGTAAGAGGAGAGTGCTCATAATTGCGGCAATCTGAAGCAGATGACGGCAACACCGAACTCCAACAGCCAGGCAGTGACCACTTCCCGCCTAAAATTAGTTGTATATGCGTCCCTGTTATACGAAGGTACGACTGCTCTACGAATTGGCGCTATACCAGATGTCCCGAGATCAGAGGGCCTGCCCCCCCCCCTTCAAAAACTGCGCCATACCCCTCAACACCCCTTCTTTTCAAAAATAATCCAGCAACCGGCGCTGTTCACGATTTCAGGATAGTTCTTGACCGCATCCCGGTCTTTTTTCTTCTCATTTTCATCAAGTACAGCATATCTCTTCAGGCAGTCATGGATCTTTTTGCGGCTGTCGCGGGTTTCACCATATTTCCACCCGTTTTTGATCTTGAAATCCAGCCAGCCGTTATGTTTGGCCTCGGCCAGCAGTTCAAGATGATGTTCAATATGCGCTTTGATCTTCGCCTCTTCCCCCTTGTCTTGCCAGGGGCCATCCTCTCCAATAGCAACCTGTAACCCAGCCATGGAGAGGACTTCGGGGATGCGCATGGCGGCGGCCACATTGTCGTCTCTGATTTCGTCGGAAAGTTTGTCGAACGGCAGGTCATACTCTACTTTCCAATTTTCTTTCCTTGCTAGCTGCCGGTAATAAACGTGGAAGCTTTCGGCAAGAGCGAGGGTTATGGACATGCATTTCGTCTTGAACTGCATGTCCTGCTGACTCCCCTCAGCAAGTGGCGTCCTAGCTGTGGAAGTTGGTACTTCCGAATGGTGAAGCTGCAGGCAACTGGCTCAGGATTCCACCACTATCGTGTATTTCACTGAGCCAACCTGGTCTTCATCGATTCTATAGCCGAGACTGTCGCCAATTTTATTCAAGAGGTCATCGTCGGCAATAATGGGATAAATCACATCGGGGCTGGGATAGGAAAAGTCCTTGTCGCCAGATTGCCGGTTCTCGCGCAAGATTTGTTCGATGAATTTTTTCGCATCTTCCCTGGTTTTGTGAAACGACTCGCCATCCGGAGAGGCACCCCATCCATATTCATGGTACATCCAATTAACCACATAGTAATTCGCTTTCATTGTATTGCCTCGTGGCCCCGGGTGGCCTTCGAATCCTCAAGACCTACCAGTCGCCGGGGCCTGTTTTTATTAGTCCTGCGCAAACCTTTCTACCTTGACAACTGGATGGAGTAAAGTTTTACTAGAAACCGAATACGGGCATCTCCGCAAGTAAAACAAGGCACCTAACTGTTTCGCCACACACAAAATGGACTCCCTCCCAGAACAACACCGCCACAGCATTGGAAGAGTCTTGACACCTGATTGTTATATCAGATCAGAGAATAATGATCGCAGTGATGATGAATGGAATCCTTGCTATCCATAGTGGTCTAACTAGAAAAGGTAACAAATATGCTACGTAAATTTTTGGGTCTTTTCACTAAGGGGTACTCTCCTATTGTCAAAGCAATTTTGGACAACAATCGCTTGGCTGTCGAACGTCTGGTACATAAAGGGTTGGATGTAAATGCGCCAACAGAGAATGGAGACACACCTTTGTTCGTCGCAGTCCGGGCTGGCTCACACGAAATCGCCATATCTTTGCTAATCTATGGTGCTGATCCCAACCAACGAGACAAACGCAACCACTTGCCACTTACAGTAGCAACTGCCTGCGGCGACCTGCTTATGGTGGAGTTGCTTTTGGTTAATGGGGCGGATGTGAATGCAACTGATATGAATTTTACCGCTCTGCGAATTGCAAAGGATAAGGGTTACGCTGCTATTGAAAAGCTATTGCTTGATTTCAGAAAAGAAACTTTCATCAGTTATCGCTCAAATGATGCCCCTTATGTTCGTTTATTCGTGGAACAACTTATATCACGGGGGATTCCTATATGGTTCGATGAGTACAATATCACCACTGAAACAAAAGAGCTTATTTTGGGAAGCGACAACGGTTTCAGGGAGATTATTCGTGAAGCTGTCAAAGGGTGTAGCAATGCACTCTGTTTCACTAACCCCTCCTATGCTGAATCGGAATATTGCATAGAAGAGGCTTCTTTCATTACAGACCGAATCCCGGCAAGTAAAATTATTGAAGTCCGTTGCCCAGAACACCAACAGCTTTACCAAAAGGTACCAGGATTTGGCGTTGAGGCATCAACTTCCATCCATCAGAATAGTGAGCTTAAGAATGCTAGCCAAGAAGAAATTGAACTCATATGGGATAAACTGGCGGCAGCGCTGGACGTCAAACTCAACAAACGCAAGCTGATCCTGGATAGAACCCCTATAAAACTTGAGACAATGGAGTGGCTTGATTCTTTGCACTACACAATGGACTTCGGTGGATGGAAAAAAATCGAAGGTAGGCGGGTAGAAAACAACAGTGGCCTGGATGTTCGCGGTGGAAAATTCACGCGACAGATAGATGGTCTGGAAATCACCGCCACCGTTGATGTCGGTCTACAAGCCATACTTCATCGTGCACAATTCCCGAGCATCGAAGACCGCCCTGCATTTATTCTAGCTGTCTGTAAAATGATGGATCAATACGCCAAAGAATATCCACACTCCATATTTATTGATTTGGAAACCAGAGGATCTCACTTCATTGAAGTGGAAGGTCTTGGGCACGCCTTTTTTACTCTTTACGATTTGGCGAATGAAATATGGTGGCGTCAATACTCGGTTGTCTTGCCAAATCCTGCGATGGGACAGACCACGATTGATGCGTGCCTTAAAAAAGAAGACCCAACCATTGGTTCTGAAATTGAGTTTTGTGTGCAGTTCGGGATTCCAAAGGCTACATTTGAACAATATTGCAGTCTTGGCTATCTAATGGATCGTGTCGTTACTTCATTGAGGTGTCCAAAATTAATGAGATAGACGCAGACTTGCCACAATTCCGGGGGGCAAGTCAAGGAAGAGGCAAAGGCAACCGGAATACTCTTTAGCAACCCGTTTTATCCGCCAACTTTTACATCCGTCAGTGGCGCCCAACATGATGGTTCTGTTACCAGCGTGAATTTTTCGGTGGAAAAATCATGAATACCAAACATCCCCGCACCAGACGATTCAATCCGGCAGTAAGCGCCTTTTTGGTCTTCGCCCTGCTTTTTTATGTCAGATTTTTCGAGGACTGGTTCGAAGGCCCGGGCGGGGCACTGTTCTTTTTTGCCGGCTGCGCGGTCTTTATCGGCTGCATGATCGGTGTCGTCTGGCGCGTGATCCAGGAGACCGGCACGCGGTCCGTTCCCCTGGCCGAGGTCTTTGGCGCGGAGGAATCCCCTCCAGCCGGCCAGCTCCGGAGGGAGACCCCGGCCCCGGACTTGCCAGCCAGCAGCCAGCCCCGGCCAGTGGCAATGTATCCGGCCAACAAGGTCTACATCACCACCTGGCTCGGCATCTTTTCTCTGCTCATCGCCGGGAGCCTGGCCATGGCCGGGTATACTTTCACCACGTGCCTCTCGGGAGGGTATGACCCATCCTCGGACAAGCCGATGTCCATGCTCGCCCGCCTGGGCTTCTCTATCCCGATGAGTGGCCCTTGGTTGGGCATTGGAGTCTTCCTGTTCTTCAATCTGCGGAAATTTTATCGCGGTCTATCCGCCAGGGTGGAGATTTATGACGAGGGCCTGGTCCAGGTCTCAGCTCAGGGAACCCAACGCCTGCTGTGGACGGAGATCGATCATGTCACCAGCTTCAGCAAGGAGATGATGTTCCTGCCGGTGAACAACTACCGGCAGGTGAGACTGTGGCGGGATACCAAAACGTATATTGAAATTGACAGCATGACCAAGGACCTGCCCGAGCTTCTCCAGACCATCTACGAACGGTACAGCGCATTAGAGGGTTTGCCCCTGCCCGCCCGTGAGTGGGGGGAGGAGCAGACGAGTTGAAGGCATCGGTTTACTTGCTCTGCCAATCCGGGTAAGTGGCCCTGACTCGCTTTGAGACGTTGAAATACGAATACCAAATCGCATCAGTTGCCAGGCGCCGTCAGCATCATGCAGAACAGTTCCCCTTGGCCGATGGCGTCGTCCAGGGCCAGGTGGGTGTGGGGCCGCTCGCCCAACCAGTGGCGGGGCATGATTTTTTTGCTGACCTGCCGGTAGGGGATGCCTAGCTTGGCCATGGCATAGGTCTTGATGTCCAGGGCTGAGTGGGAGAAGGGGCTTTGCCCCACAAAACGCAGCAGGTACCAGTAGACCCACATAAAATCATAGGCCACAGGATACCCCACGAAAACCGGCTCGCCGGGCAGACCAAGCAGCCAGGCATGGTAGCGTGGCATAACCGTTTCCGGCGGCTCCGGATTTTCCCGGCAGGCGGCCCAGGCCTCGGGCTGGGTTTGCCACCAGGCCATCACCTCGGCATCCGGTTGACCATCCGCCAGCTGATGCAGGTTGGCGCTGAAGGTATCGAGCAGCTGCCCGGTCTCGCTAAAGGCGGCCGATCCGAAACTCAACATGGAGCTGATGCCGGGTATCCGGCCATCCGCCTCCACATCGGTGCTCACGTAGATTTCCTGCTGCATACCACCTCCTGCCGATTCCTTTTGGCTAATGCGCTAACGAGTTGTTTCGATTGCAAGGCGATCCTACCCCCACGGATAGGATGCCGGGGCGAGACAGACTATGCCATCACGCACATATTTCGTTTTGCATGAAGGCTCATAGCCTCTTATATACCCATAGAACTCTTCAGGGCCCGCTGTCGCCTTTTTTTGCATGATTGCCTCAACCTCGCCTGGAACGGCCGGCACCATCCAAAAGGAACAGCCTTCTCCCGAACCTTGGTGCTGATAAAAGTATTCGAACCAGTAACGGTTACACTGCCCGCAAAACGAAATCTCCATTTGATACTGCTCTCCCGACAATCGCTCCTGATGCATCTCTTGCCAAAAATGGTGTTTGATACATTCGTTAATCGGCGCATCCCGGCACTCCGTAAAATAACCGCTCTGCAATAGGTATTGCGCCGATTCAGACAGCAACGAGTGATCCCTCTCTGGCTTGGACTGGTCAGCCGGACCTAGCGCCGGGCCATGCCTGGTGATCTTCTCCCAACCGATGGTGTCATAGACCCAGACCACGAGACGCAAGCCGATCAGCAGACCGATCAGCATGAATCTGTCGGCCACGGTTTTCGAGACCGTGAAGAGCAGGATCAGCAAGATGATGTTCGCCACCAGCATGATCAGCAGCCGAAGTTTAGAGGGGAGCTTTCCATCACGATAACGGCCGTAGAGCATCCCGGCTATGAAAAACGCCGCAATGGCCGCCCCCAGCCATTTCTCATCTACGCCGGCAAAGGTTAAGGCCAACAGGGTGACCATCATGACGATGGTGAATAAAAGGGTGGGCGAGGTAGGCTTGCGCATGGCTTCTTCCTTTATTAAATACCGAGCTCGACGCATCTTGCGCCGTCTTTCGCTCTAAGCTAAACCTCTTTTTCATCATCCGTGCAAGCCATCATATCATGCCTGGTATTGTCTGCAAAAAAAGAGGTGGTTTTTGAATTTGTTCCCTGTATAGTCCTGCCAATGCTGATTGAACTCGCAAAAAGTCAAAGTCGTCCTGAAAAAGTCGTCTCCCCGGCGAAGGCCGGGGTCCAGCTTACTTGTAACTTTCTGAAAACACTGGATTCCGGCCTTCGCCGGAATGACGAAAAAATAAAATTTTGAATTTTTTCGAGACTATCAATATTGCTTGGCGAAGATGCGTGGCGTGGTGAATGAAAAAAATATCGGAGCGAGGTAACGGTTGAATTTACAAACAGCGAGAGAGCTAGTGACTCTCAGGCGGGGTAAAGAGCGGATTATCTTTAATGCCGAAGACGTCAACCCGGTATATTTTCCGCAGGGCGGCGATGAGGCGCTTATCCTGCTTGAGCAGTTTAGGGAGGCGGGCCATTTGCCGGGCACGGCGGCCGGGATATGTTCGCCGGAACTTTTCGACTTCTTTTGCGATCACTTCTTGATAGTCCCGGAGGCCAAAGCCCCTCCTGGGTCAGCGCAGCAATGCACCGGTTGCGACGGCCCAAGAGGAAAATCGCCCGGCAAGAGTCTCTATCTCCTCCTCAGCCAATCCTGCAACCAGGCCTGCATCTACTGCCTGAACGGGCGCGAGACCTACCAGAAAGACCACAAGGTCATGATGTCCGAGAAGACCGCCTTCAAGGCTGTGGAAACGACCTTGGACACCATAGCCGACAACGGCAGGCTGGAGGTGGTCTTCTTTGGCGGCGAACCGCTCATGAACTGGCCTTTGGCCAAGAAGATACTCAAATACTGCGAAGCGGAACTGAAGCCCAGAAATCCATCGAAGGAGATCCACTACCACCTGACCACAAATCTCACCATCTTGCCGATTGATCTGATCGCGACCGCCAAGCAACACGGCATAACCTTTCTCGTCAATGTGGATGGCCCGGAGGATATTCACGACACGACACGACACGGCCGTTACTGAACGGCAAAGGGTCCTTCAAAAGGACGGCGCGTAATATTGAAAAACTGCTCAACGCCGGGCTTGAGGTCGCGCTCCGGGCCACGGTCACCAAACATAACCAGGATCGGATGCTTGAGGTAACCAAGGTCCATAAAGAGCTGGGCGGCAACAGCTCGGCGTTTGTGCCGTTGAATGCCATCGACTCGGACGAATCCGCCCCGCCCTATGAACTCTGCCCCTCGCCCAAGGCCTACGCCAGGGGTCTGCGGGAGGTCTATCATTCAGGGCTCTGGCCAGCGGAAAAACTCTTCCCGTTTAGTGAATATCTCGGCCGGCTCAAGCCTGGTTTCCAGCACAACTGGGGTTGCGGCGCGCCGTGGGGCAATACCCCGACGGTGACTGCGGCAGGGAAGATGTTTTCGTGCATCTATCTGGTGGGGATCAAAAAATTCGAGGTGGGGGACATCTTTGCCGGGGATTTCCCGCGAAGAGAGGTTCTTGACATGATGCTTGCTGCTACCGACATAGCAAATATCGCGCTATGCAGGAGCTGCACCCTGCGCCATCTTTGCGGCGGGGGCTGTCCGGTTGGGCGGTTTACGATAGCTGGCAACCCGAAGGTGCCAGCCAGGATAAAAAAGTATACCAGGGATATTGCCTGCGTTACCAGCAAGACGGTGATTGAAGAGCTGGTCTGGACCCTGGCAAAACAGAAAAGGGGGGAGTATGAAGCACAAAAAAACCAGTAAAACAAGGCAGGCGGACGAGGTTGGCAAGAAGTGCATCGTTGTGACCGCCGAGCAGCTAGGGGCGGTCAGGGATAGCCTGGCGGAGGCCGGCAATGCGGTGGGCAAGGCAATCGCCAAATCAGGTCGTACCGTGGCCCTAGGGACGACCATAACCGCCATCTCGCTTTTTACAACGGGATGCGCATCGACACAGGCAAGGATAAATCAAGAAGCTGCGCAGGAAGAACAAAAGAGGCACGATGCAGAACGAAAGGTAGAACAAGCTCAATCCCCTGATGAACTTAGACTGCTTGCCGGAGATAGCGATCATTGGATAAGACAGTATGTAGCTAGTAATAGGAAAACTCCTCCAGATGCTCTTCGTAATCTTGTAAATGATAACGATCATCAAGTTAAAATTGGAGTTATTAAAAACCCAAATGCTCCGCCTGATGTCTTAGCAAAATTTGCAAATGAGGACGGGTGGAAGGGGGTGATTGCAAAAAATCCAAATACCCCACCTGATATCTTAGCAAAACTTGCAAATGACACGGATAGCTTTGTCGTAGAATCCGTTGCAGCAAACCAAAATACCACGCCAGTGCTTTTGAAAAAAATTGCAGAATCGCCATTAGTAGAAAAATACAATTCATACTATGGGCCGAAGGTTGCAGCTAAAGTTGCTGGAAATCCACATACCCCGCCCGAAACGTTAATTATGATCGTCCAAGACAAAACCAAATATTCTATAGAAGCAGCACGTGC
>Ga0334722_10003107_pt1 | contig 18141 bp, 13 predicted proteins | sample C3_bottom_MG_FD_207210 | JGI IMG/M metagenome (GOLD analysis project Ga0334722, IMG submission 207210) | Sediment microbial communities from Yellowstone Lake, YNP, Wyoming, USA - C3_bottom | ecosystem: Environmental > Aquatic > Freshwater > Lake > Sediment | place: USA: Wyoming | collected...
GACCGTAACTTATTGTTCCGGGCAGTACATAACAACCGGCGCTCTAGTTCTTCCGGAGCAGTCTCGAAAATCCCACCGCAGGGTATATATATCTGCCGACGGGGAGAAGTGGTCGGCGTTGAACATGGCGGAAATACTTCCCTTTTATGGCGCAGCGTGCGGCGGTGACCGGACGGTGGCAGTGGTCGGCAGGAAGATCATGCAGTCCGAGCCGCTGCCGGGAGCCAGGTGAGTTCCCGGCAATTCGACATGTCCCTCGCTTAAAAAAAACTTGTTCGTCCGGAATGTTTTATTCGGTGATTTCACCGGGTTCATCCGGCATTATCACCGCTGACCGTCTTTACCGGCCCCGTATTCTCTCCAAAATCAACGCATTTTCCCCATGGCACGCCCATTGCTCTACCAAGGGCACCCCCGTGTTCTTATGGCAGACAAAGCATGAGGTGAGGGCGAAGGAAACATGGATTTGAAAGAAAAGGGAAAGGTAGACAAGCCCCTGAGGGCGAGAAAGGGAGAATCTATGATGAAACAGAAGAATAAACTGCTTATTTTAGCAGTCTTTAGCGTTTTGGTAATCCCTTTAATGTTTGCAGGGATCGCCAGCGCAAAGTACATGGGCGACGGAGCCGTGCCGAACGGCGTGAACGGCGAATGGAACACGCCGACGGACGGTATATGCGTGGTCGGGCTGCACGCAGACGGTACCTTGGACGTTGCAGACAACGTAACGAGCAAAAGGGATTGTATCTATCTCACCAATGGAACGATGAACGGCGGAACGGCTTTCGACCTTCGAACCTTGGCCACTTCTACTGCTTGCGCAACTGCCGGCGGCGCCGGGAACGATGGGGCAGGGCATCAATTTGCCACCAGTATCTGCGTCGACAATACCGGCAAAGGCATATCCCTGAAGGACCTGGACAGGACCTACTCGATGTGCGTCGCGAAGGGTGGCATCTGGAAGCAGACATCGTCCACACCTCCCTATCCCGGAGCGCCCGGGACATATCCAACTCCTGGATTTACGGGAGCTTGCGTCGCCTACAACTGGCTGTACAGGGGCCAGGATGCCAGCGGCACACCTTTGCCCTTTGGTGCAAAAGGAACAGATAATAACGCGGGCGCTGGCTTCTGCTCCGCGTACATGGAGACGGGGATAGCCGCAGCATCCTGCCCGTCCACGAGCACAAATTCATCCACAGCGTTTGGCTACATCGTTCACGGCACCAAATGCGATTATGCGTATGGTGTATGGGGCACCGTGGATCAAAATAACTCCAGAGGAACATGGAGCTCGTATAAAAGTGTTGCTGGCGTTACGGTTGCGCCAGGTGCGGTGGTTAATCTGAATCTCTTGACCACCATGGGAGATTGTCTCGCAGCTGGTTATAGTTGGACCAACTGGACCCCCAAGAGTGGGGTTGTGACAATTCCCCCCGGCTTGACCGATGGCGCAACTTTCGATTTCACCAGACAGGCTGTCGATGCAGACGAAGGCTGCCTCCACTGCCACAGCAAGCGGGACCAGGCCAACGGCCCTGCCGAGAGGCAGAAAGACAGCTACCTCATGACTGGCCACAAGAACATGCTGCGGAAGGTGACTGCAGGAAATAATTACGCAGGCCCCGACGCTGATGGAGCAATGCAGTTTTACACCGCGTATGCGGCAGGAGCACTTGATTTCACTCTTGCAACGGCAAGTGTCAGCGGAACCCCTATGCCTCTCCTTTACCTTTTCGGAGACTGGATGGCTCCCGCACCGTCGGGCCTCGACGTTGTCGTCAATAGGGGGGGCTTGGCAAAGTATAACGGCACTTCAAACTATAGCTGCGCGGCCTGTCATAGCGCAGGTTGGTATAACCCGGGTCCCGGCACCTGCTCGAATGCTACCGCAACATCGCTTGGGTCGCTGGATCAGGCAACCTGCGAAGCTGCAGGTAAAGTATGGACTGACCCCGGCATTTGCAACCTTTCCTCAAAGAAAAGCCAGTCTGCTTGTGTAGCTGCGGCGGGTGGCATCTGGTATCCGGCTGTTGGAGTGCAGGCAATCGGGACTCCCGGCTACACGGCGGCACAGCCCACGGATTCCTTCCCTGGCATCATTTTCCAGGGAGCGGGCAAGTGGGACCTCGAAGGTATCCAATGCGGAAGGTGCCATAACGCAACCGATCCGCCGGTTACGGCGGCGCAGATTGCGCTAAGCGCATTTCCCTCTACGCATGTCACTGGTGGCGGCATGGGCGCGCTCGCGGCCGGCGTCGGCCGGACCAACCTATGCTTCGGTTGCCATCAGAGCATCCCCACGATCAACAACGGGACCGGCCTGGATGCGGACCTTTCTAATGCTGCCGCTCCCATGCCTGTCAAGAACAACCTAACAGCACCCGCCTACCAGCCGGAGTTCAGCGGCCACGTGCTCGGCGGCTCGTTCATGAACAGCCCGCACGCCAGGTACACCGGCGCCATCACGCCGAACCCCCTTGGAAAGTACGACCTTGTCGACGCGACCGGCAATGACAACAGCAACTATGTAAAATACAGCAGCAAATTCGCGGGCTACAGCTGCTGGCAGACGTACAACAGCAGCAGTCCGGCAAAGACCTGGATCGACACCGATGGAAGCATCAAAGAGATAACGGATCAGGCGAAGTGCGAGAGCCTGTATGGCACCGGCGCATGGCGGGCGTCTACAACCGGTGCTGATAATGCCAGTACGTTTGTTGCCGGCAAACAGGGTACCTGCTCCACATGCCACGACGTTCACAACAGCCTCTTCGTCGCCGGTGAGGGAGAGCCTCTCCGGAAAGAGTGCACAACGTGCCACACCGACACCCCGGCGAAATTTGGCCTAACAGCTAAAAGACTTGAGGATATGGCGCATCCGATGAGCACCGGAACTCCGGCAGGATTGGCCGGTAGCAATTCTACCGTAGCGTGCGAAATCTGCCATATGCCAAAGGCGACGTCGGGCGGCTTCCCGATGCACCTGTGGAGAATCAAGGCCGACGCATCTTACCGGACCTTCCCGACGGCAGCGCAGTTTGGGATAGGCGCGACGGCAACAAAGAAGGTCGCTAACGCGTCCGCTGAGATCTACACAACGGCGGGTGGTTCAACTGCTTCATACGACAACGCAGTCTGGGTCGATGTCGACTACGCCTGCGGACAGTGCCACGGCGGCGGTAACAGCCCTACGGACAATCCTTATGTCGGGGCCACGCCTCCTGGGGTGAACTATTACACCAAGGCAACACTTGCGGCTTTCGCAGTGAACATCCACCAGGATGCCGCTCCCAACGCGGCTCCCTTGGCGGCGTTTGGAACGCGAACCATATCCGGCCTGAATGTTTCCTTCCCGGACGCCTCCACCGACGATGCGACATTGCCTTTGAACGCGATCACGGTGAACTGGGGCGATGGCAGCAATACGGCAACCGGTAACGCCGGAAGTATCTTCTCGCATCCTTATGCAACCGCGGGAGTCTACACGATCACCCTTACCGTGCAGGATGCCGGCGGGCTGTTCGACAGCACGACGACGCAGGTCAACGTGCCTGACATGCATACGATTTCAGGCACGATCTTCGATACCAACGGTTCCACGGGACTTGCCGGCGTCACGGTTTACCTGAAGCAGAACGGTTCCACGAAGAAATACATGACGACGGTAACCGGCGGTGCGTACTCCTTTACGAACGTCGATCGCGGCAGCTACCAGGTGCAGGCCTACAAGTACGGCGTGGCCTTCGACGGCGATTCGGGCACTCCTGGAATACGCAATGTAACATTGGGATCGGTGGATGCAACCCAGAACTTCACCCGTACCGCCTTCACGTTAACTGTGGATACGACGGGTCTAAATGGCGTCACCGTCTATCTGAAGCAGGGCGGAGCAACGAAACAAACGGGCACGACTGCCGGCACAGGCCTGTTGGCTTTAACAGGCGTAAATCCGGGCGTATACCAGGTATACGTATACAAGACGGGGGTGGTTTTCGCAGGAACCCCCGCTACCGTGACAGTTGATGCCAGCAAGACAGTGACGTTCACGCACACACCGTAGTAGATCCATTCTTTTAGAAAAGGCAGGAGGGCCACCCCCTCCTGCCTTTTTTATATTTCCATCTCCGTTTGGGCATATTCCTCTGTCGCATTGGTGTTTTCACCGTTCCGGCCCGGTGCCTGCACGCCGGCAATCCGCGTACATGAATGGGAAAACGGGATGAATGGATCGGTAATTAGTTGAATATTAACATTATTCCGCCGAATGACCGTTGATTGCGGGCTGCCATCTGGTACTGGCATGTGACTTGCTCATAGAAGGGCAGAGACTAACCGTCTGCCATTGGTAAGGCCTTTCGAGATACGGGGGTGTCGAGAAAGGCAACACGGTCTGCGACCGGCAGGCCAAAAAAAATGACGGAGGAACAGTATGAAAAAGTACGTAATTTGCATATTGGCGATACTGTTGGTGTCCACACTGGCAATCGCCGGAATGAACCCCGGGACCGGCATCAAGTCCACGTCCCACGACCTTAGCAAGGCCTCAGGAAGAGGGAATACCTACGGCGTTGACGATGGCACCCTTGACAGGATCTGCATCTATTGTCACGCCCCGCACCACACGATCAAGCCGGAGGATGCGGCGCCCGCATTAACCTACTATCCGCTCTGGAATCACGACCTTTCAACCATTGCAACCTACCAGATGTATCAGAATGCCTCCAGCATACTGGAATGGCCGAATTCGATCCAGCACCAGCTCAATGCCACCCTCACGCAGCCGGGAAGCGTTTCCAAGCTCTGCCTGAGCTGCCATGACGGCTCCGTGGCGGTAAGTTCCTACGGCAATTTCAACGGTGGAATTTCGACCTCTAAACGTACGGGCACAACCAAAATCACGATCAACCCCAAGTTCGGGATAGGCGTTGGCGGTGACCTCCGGAACCATCACCCGATCGGGTTTGACTACGGGGCGGTCCAGTTGGCCGACGACGAAATCAGGGATCCCTCCACTGTGCTTTACGGGAACAATCCTGCCGGTCTGACGATCAACGATCTCCTCTTCGGCGGGAAGATGGAGTGCGCATCGTGCCATGACGTCCACAACACGAAGAACTCCGGCTCCAAGTTTACGTGGGTCCAGGACACCGGAAGCAATCTCTGCTTCAGCTGCCACGCAAAGTAAGCCGCTTCAGGAGTTTTACGATAGTGGGGGGAATGGAGCAGTCCATTCCCCCTTTCCTTTTTCCACCGTTCCGGAATACCGCGCCGTTCCGGTGCGGCGAACTCATGATAAACTCGGTTGATCGAAACATCCCGGGATTGCGGGATTCCAGGAGACGCAGATGATGCACCGGAAGCATAGGAACTTCGGGTACACCGTGTTGATGGCGCTCATTCTGATCGTGGCGGGGTGCGCGGCCCCCCAAAAAATCGAGAAAACGACGACGGTGTTCTACCCCGAACCACCGGAACTTCCACGCATTCAGTTCCTCACCTCCTTTACGGGGGCAAAGGACGTCGAACCGCCGAAATCGGCATTTGCGGCCTTCGTCACCGGTGAAAAGGAGAACGAGAAACGGCTCGACAAGCCGTACGGCATCGGCGTCCATAAAGGCAAGATCTATGTCTGCGACACGAACCAGACCGTGATGGTGTTCGACATGGAAAAAAGGACCTATGGGCCCCTCCAGGGTGCGGTCGGAATCGGAAAGCTGCTCCAGCCGTTCAATATAAGCATCGATGCGGACGGGAACAAGTACGTGGCGGACACCGTCAGGAAACAGGTGATCGTCTTCGACAAGAACGATTTCTATTCGAAGACCTTCGGCACTCCCGAGAGTTGGAAGCCGGTCGATGCCGTGCCGTATGAGGACAGGCTCTACATAGCCGATATAAAAGCCGCGGAAATAGTCGTTCTGAATAAAAGCACGGGAGACGTAATAAAAAAATTCGGACAGCAGGGGGAACCGGCGGAGAGGCTCCATCTTCCCACGAACCTTGCCTTCGACAAAAACGGGATTCTCTATATCTCCGACGCGGGGAAATTCCAGATCTTCAAATTCGACAGGGACGGCCACTTCCGGGGCGTGATTGGGAGGCACGGCAGCGAGCCGGGGGCGTTCGCCCGGCCGAGAGGCATGGCCATAGACAGGGAAAACCGGCTATTTGCCGCGGATGCCGCTTTCGACAACATCCAGGTCTTTACGGTCGATGGTCAATTGCTCCTCTTCTTCGGGAGCGCGAGCAGGGGCCCCGGAGGCATGTATCTACCTGCGAAGGTCGCCGTCGACTACGAGAACGTGAAATATTTCGAGAAATTCGTAGATCCGAATTTCAATCCCGAATATCTCATCTTCCTGACGAACCAGTTCGGCGACCGCATGGTCAACGTCTACGCCTACGGGAAGGAGAAGGGGAAGAAGTATCCGAAAGAAGAAGAGATTCTCGATAAATTGAAGGAAAGATTCAAGAAGGAACAACAGGAAAAGCCGGCCGGGAAGAAAGAGGAGGAAGGGAAGGAATAGTTGCGCTTCGATGAGCATCAGGGCGACATCACTGGCCTGTTGCGTTGCGGCCGCGCTCATGTGCGGTTGCAATACGACGAAGAACTATAAGGTTTTAAGCTTCTTCTTCGACGGCGTACCCGATCCGGACAAGGCGCCGGCGGAACAAGGCATCGGCGATGCGAAGAAAGAGGGGCAAATAGCGTCGGCGGCTGCATCCAGGTATCGGGAACACGGGCCGTATGCCGCGAAGGAGTGTCAGGGTTGTCATATGCGGGCGACTAACGCGCTGATCCTGCCGATAGAGGAACTCTGCTTCAGGTGCCACTCCATCGATTTACGGAAGAAATATATACATGGCCCTCTCGCATCGGGCGGCTGCAAGGTCTGCCATGAGTCCCACGGATCCGTCTATCCTTTTCTGCTGGTTTCGGAGCCGAAGGAATTCTGCCTCCACTGCCACGACCGGAATGCGGTCGCCAGAGGGGTCGGGCACAAGGACATGAATGCGCAGTGCACCGACTGCCACGAAGCCCACAGTTCGGAGAAAGAGTATCTGTTGAAATAACGCGTGGAAGGAGCGCGATAATTCGCGTTCGGGGATCGATTTGTCGAATATTCCGGCAACCCATGGAGATTTTCGGATCATCAGGCGGCTTGCATTCATATTGCTGATCGCTGTTCTCGCGGCTCCTTCCGTCTCGCGGGGCGATATACAGGAGTTCATCCCTCGCAATACCGGTTTTGAAGGTGAACTGGATATCGACATGAACCATGAGAGCAACAGAAATACGACAAGAGGGCAGGGGCTTGAGACCACGGACACGTTTTTCAACGAAAAACTTGTCCTCGCCGCGAGCGGTTATGTATACCATCCGAGATTCCTCATTTATCTCGGTAAAATAGGCGGCGGCCTGAGTCAGGAAAGCTTCAAGAACAACCTGGATCCGTCTTTGGGATCGGGATCATGGAACAATGTCTTCATCCATGAATACGAGGCGAGGACGCTCCTGCTGCCCGAGCATCCCTACAATCTCGAACTCTTCGCCTTGCGCCGGAATCCATTCATCGGCGGGAGGGTCGCATTAGGAATACATCCGGTGAGCTATTCCAAGGGAGCGCTGTTCACCTACAAGCAGATGCCAGTGCTGTTCCGGCTCGGCTATGTCCTCGACACCGTCGAGAACGGCAAATCCAAAAGCGACACCAAGATATTCAACACCAACGGCAGTTACAACAAGGAGAATTACTCGCTGGCCGGGGCTTTCTCCCATTCGGATTCGCAGAACCTGATCGGCCCGGCGAACCTGGAGTTCACCAACGACGACTATACGCTTCAGAACCAGCTCCGGTTTTTTGATAGGAAACTGTTTCTGACATCCGATCTGAGCCGGAACGAAATCACGCAGCAGGGCCTGACGACATCCCTGAAGGGGAGCAGGTTCGCATGGAATGAGCAGCTGAACGCCTATCTTCCATGGGATTTCATCGTGCTGGCAAGGTACAACCATTTCCGCGATAACGAGAGATCGCTCGACGCGGGGGCGATCGCCGAAAACAGGGTCACTTCCACCACCGACGGCGCGGGGTTCTCGATCACGCACAAACTGTATGAAAGCCTGCAAACCGGTTACAACTTAAACTATCTGTCCTCGAAGACCGGGACCGGGGATGTAACGGACACGTCGCATTCCGTGAACGGGACATATACGAAAAAGATACCCCGCGGCAGGTTGACGGCGAGCGGTTACGTTTCCGATTCCGTGTCGGACCGGAGGGGCGCGCCGACCGTGATAAACGAGCCCCACAGCGCGCGTATCCTCGACACTTTTTTACTCATCCGCACCGACATCGACGACGCCTCGATCCGCATGGATGTAAGGAATCCGTTCGACAACACCTTCGTCAACCTCATCAAGGACACGCACTTCAGGGTTATCCGCGTCGGCGATACCGTGACGATTCAGATCCTTGCTATCCCCCCCGAGGCGTTGAGCATCGACCCACTGTTCGTTTACGATTTCCGCGTCACTTATCAGATTATCTCGGGATCGGTCGAAATAAACACTTTGGATCTCGGATATTCGCTGAAGCTGGAGCTTTTCAACGGCTATTTCATCCCCTACTATAACTATAGCCACAGGAAACAGAGAGTTTTGTCCGGTTTTCTATCCGGGGGACCGGAAGACGCTACGTCGCAAACCGCCGGAGTCATGGTCCAGAGACCCGGCTACACCCTGTTGGCGGAATACCAGGATTACCAGTCGAGATTCAATCCTTCGAACAAATATCGGGCCGAGGCGATCTACTCGCATGATATTACGCCCACGACGTATCTTAACGCGCGCGCATACTATACGAAGGTGAAAAATCTCGAAGGCGTTTTCAAGCCCGGGAGCTCTACCGAATCCGGAACGGGTGCAGATGTATCCATACAGAAATCATTCCCCGGCAGAAATCTAACCATGAGCGCCACAGGCTCCTATGCCCAAAGGAAGTATGTTTTCGATACGAAGACCTATTCGGTGGGCGCGGCCCTGACATGGCGAGTGGCGAAACTGGACATAAGTCTCGGTGCGAACATGAACCATTCCGAGACTGCTCTGGACAACGGAAAAGAGGAGAACATGTACCAAAGGTATTATCTTTCAGTAAAAAGATATATTTTTTAAAAACAGGTAGTTGCCATGAACCCACGGAGGATGCCATGAGGCGTTATTTCACTGTTTATTACCTTGTTCTATCACTCGTTCTCTGTCTTGCGGAGAACGCGTGCGCAGCCGGAGGGAACCCTCCGGCCTCACCATCCGGAGGCGACAACGTTAATATCGTAGTCGCGAAGGTCAACGGCGTGGAGATCACGATGGAGTCTTTCGCGAAGATGACAGGCAGTCTCAATCTGGAAAAGGCGCATGAGGACGCTTCCCCAAACAGCCTCAAGGAAGCGAAGAAGGAAGCCCTGGATCAGTTGATACTGCAGGAGCTTGCGTATCAGAAAGCAAAAGCCGAAGGCATGGCAGTGGAAAAGAAGGTGCTGGATAACACGCTTGCCGATTTGAAGCGAAAGTTGGGAGGCGAGGATAAATTAAGGGAATTCATGGAAAAGGAACGGATCACCGAAGAGGAATTGTCGAGGCGGGTCGAACGGCAGCTTATCCTCAGGCGCATCCTTATGAGGGAAATCATAAACAAGGTATCCGTATCGGAGGAAGAGGTAAGAAAAGAGTATGAAAAGGAAAAAGAGAACTATGTCAGGCCTGAAAAAATAACCATCGTAGATGTAGTCTTCTTCCTCAAGCCCGAGGATGCGGACTCCATGAGGAAGGCTGAGGAAATACGGAAAAAAATCGATGACGACAAGGACAAAAACCCGTCGAGTCTCGTCTCCGACGGCCTTTTTGTAGTGCGGGACATGGAAATCAAGGAGAGCCAGGAAAAAGCGCTTTACGATGAGGCGAAAAGACTGAAGGTCGGGGAGCTTTCGGGTATATTCGCGGCTGAAGGGAACCTTCATGTCATCAAGCTGAAGGAATATACACCGTTCAAGCAGTTCACCTTCGAGGAAATGAAGAACTGGATCGAGGGGAAATCGAGGACTGAAGCCATGAAGAAACGGGTGAAGGAGTGGGGAGCCGAATTGAGAAAGGATGCGAATATTGAGATCATGGAAATCGATCGCCACGGAAAGTAGTAAGGAAAAAGGAAACAGAAGAATATGGATTGCGCAGAGGGAATTAATCACTGTATGAACCGGATGCGGATGCTCCGTGCGGTGTTTTGCCTTGCGGCCCTCCTCGCCACGGGATGCACTTCCAGGTGGGTGATGGACGTTCAGTCATCGTCCACACAACTGCTATGGCCGCAGCTCCCCGAAAAACCGAAGGTTCGTCATCTCATGACCATCAGGGGGTTCAAGGAGGAAGGCGCCTCCGTGAGCACTCTGATATTCGGGAAGAGCGAGGATCGTCTCATCATGCCCGTTTCGGTTGCGACCGGCGTGGACGGCAGAATCGCTGTGGCCGACACCGGTGCAAAGCGCGTTCATCTTTATATTCCAAAAGAGGGGAAGTATATCGGGATCTTCCGGGAAAACCTGTCCGGGACCTTCTCCCCCGTGGGCGTGGCCTTCGACGACGAGTTGAGGCTTTATGTCTCGGATTCGCTCGGCGCTAAAATATCCGTGTTCGACAGGGAGGGGAAGTACGTCTATTCGATCGACAGGACGCCGGAAGGTCCTTTGAAGAGGCCGACCGGCCTTGCGTACGACCGGGGCAAGAAGACGTTGTATGCCGTCGACACCGTCTCGCACAAAGTATTTGCCTTCCCGGCGAAGGGAGAGTCATTCACCTCGTTCGGAGTAAGGGGAAACGGCGACGGCCAGTTCAATTTCCCGACGCATATCTTCCGGGCGTCCGCGGGGCGCCTCTTCGTGACCGATGCGATGAACTTCAGGATCCAGATTTTCGACGCCTCCGGCAGATTCCTCGCTTCCTTCGGCAGGCAAGGGGACGGCTCGGGGGATTTCTCCATGCCGAAGGGAATCGCATCGGACAGCGAAGGGGTCATCTACGTCGTCGACACCCTCTTCGACAACGTCCAGCTCTTCGACGAAAAAGGAGAATTCCTAATGACGATCGGAAGCCGCGGGGTCGGCCAGGGCGAGTTCTGGCTGCCGTCCGGTATTTACATCGACGAGGGGGATAAGCTTTACGTGTGCGACACGTACAACCAGCGGATACAGGTATTCGAAATCGTGAAGGGCGACAGATGAATAGGATAATCACCGGCTTCCTCTGCATCGTCTTCCTGGCCCTGGTGCCGCCGGCGGGGGCCAAAGAGGGGATTATAAATACCAGGCATAACCTTTCGGCCACCGGTCCTGGAGAGATCAAGGCATTACCAGGCGCCGATCCGCTGAACCGCATCTGCATTTTCTGCCATACGCCGCATAATGCGGCCCCGAAAACCCCTCTCTGGAACAAGTCGATCGATCCCGTAAGCTATGTGCTCTACACGAGCACGACGATGGGGGCGACCCCCTCGCAACCGACCGGTCCCTCGAGACTGTGCCTCAGCTGCCATGACGGCACTCTTGCGGTAGGGGCTGTATTGCGGCCTGTGGGTGGAATCGCGACGACGGGACAGATTGCCCCCGGCAGAACTTCATACCTGGGCGTCGTTCTCTCCGGCGACCATCCTTTTTCCTTTTCTTATTACGAATCGATCACGAATTCCCTCGCGGGGCTCTCCCCAACCGCGCCCGCGGACCTGCCATTTTACTCCAACGGTTTCATCCATTGCTCCACATGTCATGACGCGCATGAGGACGCCTACAAATCATTGGATAAAGACGGGAGGCTTACCGGCAAATTTCTAGTCGCCGGTAATCGGTACTCCGCACTCTGCGTGAAGTGTCACAGCGTCATTGATGGATGGGCCTCATCCACCCACAAGATGGCGACAAACCTCCGCTCGCTGTCCGGGGCGCTTCCGGTGCCGCCGAAGAAATGGCCGACCTGGAACACGGTAGCCGAATGGGGATGCGAAAGCTGCCATACGTCGCACTCCGCCGCGGGACAGCAGCGGCTGTTGCACTATCCGGAGGAGGAGAAAAACTGTTTCCTTTGTCATGACGGAAACGTGGCCTTGATAAACATAAAGGGACAGTTCCAGAAGATGTCGACGCATCCCGTGGGGTTGACGACGGGCATCCACGATCCGAAGGAAGACCCCGCCATTATAACGGGCCGGCATGTCGAATGCAGCGACTGCCATAACCCGCATGCGGCAAACGGCAACACCGCCGCCGCGCCCTTCGTATCCGGAAAACTCGACAAGGTGAGCGGCGTCGACGCAAACAGAGTGGGAGTTGTTCGGGCCATCAACGAATACGAGATATGCTTCAAATGCCACGCCGACTGGTCGCGCCAGACACCTTTTATCCCGCGTGTCATCGACAGCGTGAATACCCGTCTCGAATTTTCAACCTCTAATCCCTCCTACCATCCTGTCGTCGGAATCGGGAAGAACCCCAATGTTCCGAGCATCCCTTCGCCCCTGGAGCCTTCGCTTACAGCGTCAAGCATCATCTATTGCACTTCCTGTCACAGCGATGACGCCGGGGTTTCGAGAGGACCTCACGGCTCTTCATATCGCCCCATATTGAAGGAGCAATACCTGACGACCGACGGGACCCTCGAAAGCCCCGCGGCCTATGCCCTTTGCTACAGGTGCCATAACAGGACGAGCATACTGAGCAACCAGAGTTTCGGGGGGGAGGGCCACAGCAATCACCTTGGAGAGGGCGCCACCTGTTCGACATGCCACGACCCGCACGGCGTTCCCGACGACGGTCTTTCGGGAAGTCATACGCACCTGATCAACTTCGACACGAGGATCGTGACGCCGCTGCCGCCGAACACGAAGCCTGTATTCAACGATACCGGTACATTCTCGGGGAACTGCACCCTGATATGCCATGGCGTGGAGCACAACAGATTTACCTATACCGGCCCCGGGGCGGCGCCGGCCAAACCCTTCAGGAAACCGGTGCGGAGGAAAAGATGAAGGCGGCGCCTTGCCGCGTTGCGCTCGCCGCATCGACGTGGGCGGTCTGCATCCCCTTGCTCGCGGGCCTGGCGTTCGGAGAGGGGATGCTCAATCTCCCGCCCCAACCGGCTCCTGAATATTACGGCGATGTTCTCTTAAACAGGACGCCGAAGGAAAAGGAAGTCGCCCCCGTCTATTTTTCCCACTGGGTGCACAGGGTCAAATACACATGCAGGGTGTGTCATTACGAGCTGGAATTCTCGATGAAGTCGAATGATACGGCGATCGTTTGCGACAAGGGACGAATGGGAGGCAAGTTCTGTGCGGCCTGCCACGACGGGAAGGTCACTTTCGGGCCGAAGGAGGAAGGAAAGGAAACCTGCGATAAATGCCACAATACGAGCGGCAGTCCCAACACGAAAGTATTTCAGGAGCTCCAGAATAGACTGCCGAAGGACAGGTTCGGAAACGAGATCGACTGGTCGAAGGCATTGGACGAGATGCGGATCACGCCGCTTGACAGCCTTTCGGGGGGAACCAGGGGAATCGTGAACATCAAGGTATTTACGCTGAAAGCGGAGATGAGCGGGATCCCATCCGCCGTCTTCCCTCACAAGACTCATGAACAGTGGCTGGACTGCTCAAGCTGCCATCCGGAGTTGTTCAATATAAAAAAGAAAACGACGCAAAGCTTGAGGATGAGCAACATGATCAGGGGCGAGTCCTGCGCCGTCTGCCACTTGCGCGTCGCCTTTCCATTGGACGACTGCAGGAAATGCCATCCGAGCATGAGAGGGCGCGCCCCGTAGATTCCGCCTCTCCCCTGGAAAACACGACGCCGCGGTGTATTATTTCTTTTCTTTCGATTCCTTCACGAAAACGTAGAGGTCCCTGCACATGCCGAGCCTCTTGAGGTAGACCTTTTTCTGCGTCTCGTCGAGCCTCTCGATCAGCGGTTTCAGCTTGTCGCACCTGGCGATCAGGTCATTAAGCTCAGCCGAGCCGAGCGTCATCGCGTCCTGGGTTTTCGAGCAGACGTCTTCAAACTCGTTCTTCCAATCTTCCTGTGCGAAAACAGGATCGAGCCCCGCGTGCACGGGATTCTCCATCCACCGGCCGCCGGAGAAGATAACGATCGCGACAGCGAGAAGGAAAGCGAATGTACGCCTGTTCTTCATTTGTCCCGTCCCGGATGGATCGTCACTGGACCTGCTTCGAATGGCATCGCTGGCAGTCGAGCATGGGGAACGCCACCGTGATGTGGCAGGCGCCGCAGTACTTCCCATCGAATAAGTCGATCATCGTATACCGGGTCGCTCCCTTCTTCACGCCGACGAATATCTCCGGATGGCAAAGCTCGCATCCGTTCCACACGGTATGTTTCTTGTGGGAAAAAATGATATCGGGCATCCCCTCGAGCTTGGGGTTGAGGGCGAAGTCCTTCTGTGCGGTCAGGGGCTGCCTTTTGAAGGAGACTCCCTCGAGATAATTGCTCGGTTGAATGAGCTTATCGCGTTCCGCTTTTTCCCAATCGATCCCGTTTCCGAACCGTTCTTTAGGAAACTTGCCGGTATATGCCTGAAAGTCGTATTGCGGCTTCACGTTCCTTCCCAGCGAATGGCACCGCTGGCATCGATTCTTCTCTTCGTTACCCGGCGTTTTCGCGCACGCCTTGAAAACCGTATTTCCGTCCGCAATGGTTTTGCCGTTGTGGCATGCGCCGCAGTAATATCCATTGAAGTTGTCCGAGGCCTTGATCCCAGTCGTACCCGCCTTCATGGCGAACCCCACATCCACATGACAAAGCCTGCAGGTATACTTCGCACGGTGAAGCCAATGATCGAATACGACCGGCGCGAGGCCGGCCTTCTCCGAGGAATTGTTGAGGATCACCCTGCCGTATTCATGCGGCAGCGCCCTTTTTTTCTTCACACCCGTTTCCGCGTGGGCCACGGCTGCAAGAATGAACGCCAGGGATAACAGGAACAGGGCTCTCTTCATGACTTCCTCCGAGGGGATTAAACCGGGTGGTGGGCGCTACAGGATTTGAACCTGTGACTTCCACCGTGTGAAGGTGGCACTCTACCGCTGAGTTAAGCGCCCGACCAGGTTTTTAATTCTACCCGGCAGTACCCATCCGTTCAACAAGATACTTACATTCATAAACGGACCTCAGAACCGGGACGTTCCTAAGAACTCGCAAATCCCGGGAGGTTCTTGCTCCTAAAGAAATTTACTTAACGTTCAGGAACGTCCCTGTTTTTAAAGTAAACAGGCGGGAGGGGATATTTCTCCCTCCCGCCTTGCGTGTTGTGGACCTGGATCTTTATTGGCGTATGAAATTTACAACCTTGTCGGGCCCCAGGTTGAAGGTATACGGGTTCGCGCTTCCGGGGCTGCTAAGGAAGGTGACTCCGTATTTATATGCCTGCAATTGGTAGGTGCCCGGGTTGGTTCCGGGGAAACTGAATGTGCCGGTGGCGTCCGTGGTTTTGTATGCCTTCGTGGAGCCGTTCTGCTTCAGGTATACAGTTGCTCCTGATAATGGCGTGGTGCCGTTGCGGTCGAAGACCGTGCCGCTTACCGTGAATTTCTGGGGCACCGTGACCTTCGTCGACACGCTGCCGTAAAGTCCCCCGGCGTCCCTCGCCGTAAGCAGGATGGTGAATACACCGGCCGTCGTGTAAACCTTGGTGAAGCTCGCTCCGGCATTGCCGGTCGAAATGGTGCCGTTGCCCCAGTTCACGGTGATCGCGTTCGCAGGGAAGGCGGCGTCGTCGGTCGAACCGTCGATGACTGTGACGGTATAGTTAGAGGCGGACGGGGTCCCGGCCCCGAACAGAGCTAATGGCGGCTGGTTGACATACTGAGGCGTCACGGGGCTCGATGCGGAACTGCTGGTCTGGTTCACCGTATCGGCTACCGCGAGAGCCACGGTGTATGTGGATCCGTTGCCATATGTACGGCTAACATTTATGCCTGAGACAGCCGGGGAGCCGTCGCCGAAGTCCCACAAATACGTGCATGACCCGCTCGGGCATGTGGTATCCGCGCCGCTGAAGTTCATCCGGTAGCTGGTCGCCGGGTCGTTATAGAACGTGATACGTACTATGGGCTTGGATAGGTGTATGTTTTCCCCGAATGCTCCCAGGATGGTCTTGTTGAAATACGGAATGCCAGGCTGGGGTGGATTCGCCAACTGGTCCGTTCCGCCGCCGTGGCATTGCCCGCAAGATAGGTCCAGGTCGGCGGTGCCGGGGGGAGTGATGGAGCCGGCGCTGACGTTGATCTTGTACGGATGATAGACGCCTGGAAACGGTTTGTCGTGGCAGGTTCGACAGGCGGTCGCCCGGTCCCCGGCGAGCGGGGTGCCCGGCCCGGAGGGATGTCGATTCAGGTCCTTCGCATGGCAGGCCTGCAGGCAGGACGTTTCCTGGCAGGTGGGATCGTGCGGCGACGGAACGCCGCCCGGGTTATGGCAGTCGATGCATTCAAACGCCACTGCAAACGTGCTGGTGGCCAACAGGAACAGCAGCGAAAAGAATCCGGCGATGCAGAGACGTTTCGCCGTCCCGGCTCCCGGTATGTCTAATCTCCGATAGATCTGCCGCATCGTGTCCCTCCGGTTGAAATGATGACAATGCGTCATGGCGTAGGCGTTCCTTATCACCTGTGCGTCATCTGGTGACATAGGTCGCACTCGTAAGTGGTCCACCATCTGTACGGGCTTCCCCAGGTAACGCTTGTCTGCTTCTGATGGCAAGACACGGTGTTGCAGGTTTTAGTCTGAGCGTTGTATACCGCGGTGGACAAATCGCGCCAACTACCTCCATACGGATACTGGTACCCGGCGGCATCGAAGGCAATGTTGGCGCTGCCGTTGACGTGGAGGGAGCGGTTTTTGATGGAAACCGGCTTGTAGACCACAAGATAATCGGATCCATTGGCAGGCGGACCGGTCCCGCTGTAATGGTTGACGCTATCGTAATGGCAGGTGGCGCATGGAACTGGATATCCATCCCCTCCATAACCCATATTCCATGCATGTAAATCGGAATATCCGTAATCGTCGATCCACTGATGGCTGTCGCCCACGCCTGCCTGTACGGAGGGGTAATTTGTCGTTAGTGGGAAGCCGTGGCATTCCGTGCAAGTCGTGTACGTCCCTGTAGTCCCCCAGACAGCGGTCGTCTTGTAGTCCCTGAGGATGGTGAACGCATACGGGGGGTTGTAAATCAGATTGCCGGTTGTCGGATCTAACGTCGGATAAGGAACATTGCCCGAGGTGACCGAATTGCCGCTATGGCAATACACATTGCTGCAGGTCTTTCCCACTGGATCATATGCAGCTGTGGACGGATTCTTCGACTTAAGCGATTCTATCGGGGCTGCCGCATCGTAGAGCTCGACCTCCACCGTACCGTTGCGATGCTTCGTCCTGTCCAGCGGATGGCAATTCCCGCAGCCGAAGATGTATGCATCCGTCGTGCTCCTGATGGTCGTGTCGCCGTACCGGAGGCTGTTCTGGGGATCACTGTTATAGTGAGCCAGGTGAGATCCGGTCGCGGGCGGAGATTTGTGACACCCCGAGCAGCCTTCCCAGTTCGCGCCGTGGAAATCGCCGTGGCACGTCTCGCAATCGCACGGCAGGCTACCGGTGGTCGCCGGCGGCACCTTAAGGACTAGGACAGCGAGGACGATTGACAACACGAGAAACACCATGAGCGGTCCCCGTATTGTCAGTGAAGTCCGGTGCCCGCAGAGCCCGTCGTGATCGTCATGCTGCCCGGATGATCTCGGCATAAGGCCCCCCTTTCAACATAGGTCGTGATATAGATTGGAAATGTTTGCAATTTTAATACCGAAACGCGAGTTATGTATTAAGCAGTAAATAAAGGATAATATATATTCAGGGATAATTACTGTTAAATTTCATGGGGATATAACCGATTTGAACAGTGTTTTCACCGGATCGCGGGCTTCAGAACGAAAGCTGGGCGCCGACGTACGGCCCGTTCAGCTTGAATTTCGCCACGACGTCGTCCGTGTCCACGCTAAGGTCGAGGAGACGATAGCCCCCCTG
>Ga0334722_10003108_pt1 | contig 18131 bp, 14 predicted proteins | sample C3_bottom_MG_FD_207210 | JGI IMG/M metagenome (GOLD analysis project Ga0334722, IMG submission 207210) | Sediment microbial communities from Yellowstone Lake, YNP, Wyoming, USA - C3_bottom | ecosystem: Environmental > Aquatic > Freshwater > Lake > Sediment | place: USA: Wyoming | collected...
GAAATACTCAGCCACACAACTAGGGACGGCGTTTTCACTTGCGCCTCCCATCACAATGATTAGAATTAGTCTCAAAATCTTTAAGGGATTTTTCAGGATGTGTCAGTAATACAACATGATTCCGCACAGCAACGAGAAACGAATAAAAAGGGCGGAAATTCTTACGTATGCCCTAACTATACCTAAAATAAGCTTTAGGATGAGAACATCCCAAAAACAACACGATTTTTGAAGGAGAAACAATGTTCGGACAATACAAACCTGACATGTCGTACACTCTAGCAAAAACAACCGCACACACTTCCACGACTTTTCTTGCAAAAGTGTTTAACTGGATGGCAGTCGGGCTAGCAATGACCGCCGTCATGGCCTTTACAGTGGCAAATTCCCCCGTTGCGCAGCAACTTATATTTGGGAACAAGCTAGTGTTTTACACCTTAATCTTCGGCGAACTTGGGATGGTATTGTATTTATCGGCACGAATAGAAAAAATCACCGCGGTTATGGCTACTGTACTTTTCTTGATTTACTCTACCCTTAATGGAGCAACCTTGGCGGCTGTACTTCTAATGTACACCGCGGCTTCTGTGACCACCACCTTTGCTGTGGCTGGTGGAATGTTTGCCTCCATGGGCATTTACGGCACGATCACCAAAAGGGACCTCACCGGCCTGGGCTCCTTTATGTTCATGGGCTTAATAGGCATAATTCTGGCAAGTCTGGTAAACATGTTCATGCATAGCCCCGCGATTGAATGGACAATTTCTGTCATCGGAGTCCTCGTTTTCACTGGTTTGACAGCCTATGATATACAGAAGATCTCACAATTCAGCGGCCGCGTCATAACTGAGGGCGACAGCGCAATACAAAAGGGAGCAATTATGGGCGCCCTCAGCCTCTACCTAGATTTCATAAATTTGTTCCTTAGTCTGCTGCGGTTGCTGGGCGATCGCCGCTAATATTATAAAGAAAAAAGCCGGGACCCATCATTAAGGCTCCCGGCTGATGATCTTTCGAACTATTTCCCGACAAATTTCAATAAGTTCAAGTCCTGAAAACTACTCGACCCCATAAACATCGGTTGCAGTTAACCCTTTCTGGCTTTCTATGACACTGAACTCAACCCGTTGTCCCTCTGCCAGATTTTTGAATCCATCACCCCGAATTTCACGATAATGAACAAAAACATCTTCGCCTGAAACGCTAGTAATGAACCCCCATCCCTTAGCAGTATTAAACCACTTAACTACCCCAGTTTGACGCTCAGACATAGCTACCACCCCCAAGTTGATAATAAAGAGAAAAGTTACGGTGAATTAGAATCACACCTTGCAGATTTCCTCTAACAATAGCCATCAAGTTAGGCAAGAAAAATAGTACTACTATTTAATCAGCATTAACACCATGAGGCCTCACCAAAATTCAAAGCAGGGGTGAAACGATCACTTTCATCCCATCCCAATCAAACTTTTGGATATTCAAGAGGGCCTCGGAAGCATCCATCCCCGAAAAGTTGACCAGCAACTTAGAATGAGAGTCTTCCTTATAAGCCAGATATACAACTAACTGCCCAGAGTTCTTGTTTTTATTATATGTTGTTTTAATCCAGAATCCGTTTACCCGTGCGGTAAATACTTTGTTATGCTCATCTTCAGCACTTGATTCTTGCAAATCACCCTCCTGCACAGGGCCACTGTTAACCACTAGACTGACAACTAGCCCTTTATCCACTTTGCTGTACGCTCTGCGAGCTGTGATTATCTTCAATCTCGCTGAAACCATGCTTGTCCCATTGGCTGGCTGGGCTTTCCACCCATCGAGTTCACCTAGGAGCGGAACCAACCTGTCATGCTGGCCCTCACCCTCACCCGCAACCGCGGAACCTGCAAACAAAAAAATCGCCAAGGCCAACAGTAGCACCTCTCTTAATCGCTTCATAAATAGCTCCTATTTAGAAATAGACTTGCCTTGTTTCCCTCATGGTGCTTCAAACACGGTACGCGACAACTATAATCCATCGTTCAAACCTGATAAATACATTATTTTATTACGATTGTGATGTTTATACATCTGCATAGTCGGTAAACCCATCCCCACTGCGAAGAGACACCGGCAGGGGATTATATTAATGGCATGGTATCAATGCTGATGTTATACTCAATAGGTCGAAAGAATCCTTATTCACATCCCTCTATAACCCCTGCTCTTTTGCTCATGGCACGATATGGCCGATGAAAAATCTGTAGCCAGCATTTTTGAAGAACTTATTAGCGGTACCATAAAATTCAACAACAGCGAGGAGTTTCGAAGAGCTATAACAAATACCCCGCGCGATCCATGGCTTTACCGGCTATTAGCCGATTTACACAAACGCAACAAATCATTCATTGAGGCAGATAAGACCTACCGAAAAGCCTACCAGCTCTTCATGGAACAGGGAAAAAGCCTTCAGGGGATCTCTGCCTTATTGCGGAGTTGGTCCATAATTCGCCCAACTGCTCATGGATTCCGCGCCTTACATTCGCAATTACGTCATAAAGATTCTCAATCTTCCGCGATTGCCGAGTGTTTGGCCAAGATGTCTTATCAGGAGCTAACAGCGGTTTTACACAAATCAGTATTGATTAAATACCCTGCTCAACACGTCGTCCGCAAGGCTGGAGAAATAGACGATTCGCTGTTTGTAGTTGTATACGGTAAGCTTATCTCTACAGCACCCGATGACAACGGCCCACAAAATGAAAACAACGCAACAATCCTCAAGGAAAACGACTTCTTCGGTGACCGCCACCCCGGTTCAACCGAAAAAAGCGTTTCGAATCTGGTCAAAACTATTACCGAGGTTGAACTGCTTAAGATATCCAAACCAGACTTGCTCACCCTCTGTGGCGAACACCCAGATTTACAGATAGGCCTGAATAGCCTTCAGGATGACCTTTCGTTGGATGACGAAGAAAAACCGACCAAATTTTTCCGAAAAACCTCGCGACGAAAACTCATCACCACCATGCTACTGGAAATATTTGACCGGGAACCGGGAAAATTTCCATTTGTAGTAAAGTGTTTTACAAGTGATTTGTCTTTGGGGGGTGCTTGCGTGATCGTTGACCCCAGATACCGCGACTTACCTATCGCTGACCTGGTCAACCGCAAGTCAAGATTGAACATCAGTCTGCCTGACGAGTCCATTTCTCTAACAATTCTTGGACGCCTGGCTTGGTATAAAGAAACCGACCTGGATGGTGAAGACACTTACGCTATCGGTGTCCAGTTCAACGAAATGCCCCCCAGACTTCGCGGACTCCTGATAGTATTCGCTAATGCTGTGGGTTCGATGTCGCGACACATGACTAATGGCAAGGAAGATTGAAACCTGACTCTACCCCTGAAACTAGTCCTCCCGCTATAGTTTCAGAACAATTCAGCAGCAATCCGATCAGCGGCGTAACCGATTTCGCCTGCTACCTCCTTTTCCTGTAGGCAGACCGCGAGAAGAAAATAATAACTACCCATAATGGAAAAACGGCGCATTACCAGTTTCTCGTCTTCATTGATTTCCATTACGATATTATTCGCCTCTGGGGCCTCAAGGATACTTTCAGCGTTGACCAAGGCCTCTCCAAGCATGGATGCAAATGTAGCCATAGCGTCAACTCCGAAAGGAGTTTGGTACTCGGCCAGCGGCAACCCCATCTCATCGGCGATTACCGCCCCCCGGCAGCCGCCATTGGTACAAAGGTCCTGAAGAATAAGACTGATATGATCGCTTTTTACCGGCGGCTTTATCCGTGTCTCCTCGCCATTAATCCCTACCAGACGAACGATATCTTCTCCTTCATTGAGGAGTGCCGCTTCCGCCAAAGAGTCAATATCCTCCCGCGACCGCATTTTCTTGACACACACCTCAACAGCAATGGCCAAAAATGCCTTGCTAGCATTTTTCCCCTCGATAAACCGCTCAACCGGCGCACCCTTGAGGGCAGCCAGTTCAAAAATCTGGTCATCTTCAATTACAGTGTCAAAAAACAACCGCGGCGGGAAACGCGATTTAACCCTTTCCAGGATCTTCACCTGAATTAAATCATCGGGCCGGAAACGATTAACCAAGACACCTTCAAGGTAAAGCCCAGAATTGACCTTACGTTTAATCCAGCTAGAGAGACTAAGAAGCTTGGCAATGCTCTTCACCGATCCGGCTCGGCAATCAATGACTTGGATAAAACTGCTGCAAGCGGCGAGAATCTCACTGGTAATAGCGCCTATCCCAGGCGGGGAATCATAAAGCACAAAATCGTACTCCCCGAAAACAGCAAGAATGGACCGCAACTCACCGGCCTGAGCTTGTAACTCCAAATAACCTATATCCTCGGGCTCATGGACACCGTTGGCAACCAAAAAAAGCCTGTTATTTTTCAGCGTAACGAGGGCATCTTTTAATCCACATTCCCCCCTGAGAATCTGGACCAAACCTTTTTCCGGCTTAAGGTTAATAGAGGAAGCAATTCCACCCAAAGGGTCGGCATCGATGACTAACACTTTTTTCCCACCAACCCGACACAACGCATATGCCAGATTCAAGATTATCGTTGTTCTGCCAACCCCACCCTTCTGACTTAATATGGCGATTTTCCTGTTCATTTTTGTCAGTTACGCTCTCTATAAGGAAGGAAAAGGCAGCAAGTCCTATTTAATCCATTATTTTTAAATAATAACAACACATATGATTGTCCAGGGTTTTATCGACAATCTCCCTGGCTACTCCCGCCTCGGCAAGCCATCGATCGGCAAAGCCCTTTTTTCCGGAACCGGCTTTGCAGCCTAACTGGTAGATTTTTATTTTCTTGCCACCGATCAAGATTTTCTCGGCAATGGCGCTACGCATCGGCTGATGCACGGAGCAAAATGGACTAACCCCCGCCCCTTCACCAACCCGGTAGATCTCGGTAACCTTACTGGGTTTATTGAATTCTTCGGTAAAATCCGCATAACCTTCCGGCAGCTTTTCGAAGACTCCCATGTAATTTTTTATCGAGGGGCCAAAGGGGCAGTTGGCCAGGCCAAAAACAAATTCTCCTTGATGCGTGGCCTTCCCTTCAACCTGAGTGATGGGGTTGGTGGAGTTCTCGATGGCCTGCAAAAAATCGTCGAAAGTCGGGTAATCAATCTCCTTGATCTTCTCGGCAGTATTTATCGCGTTTCTGATAAGAGCCCCTTTGGCCGAAGCCGCACCGCTCATGGTAATCATCACCTTGATCATATCCAGAAAACTGATGTGCGCAATATCAAGGATCTTCCCTTCAGACATAGACTCTTCCTCCTGTTATCACTCTTCTGTATCAGATGGCGGCGGTTTCGGCAATCTTACTGGCATACTTCTTGATTTTCAAGCGGATCATCCCCAGGTTGGCATCCTTGTCGGCGACTATGACCAAAAAGGCGTCATCGCCAACCGGCGCCAGCATAACCGGACCATTGCCGTACTCAATCATACTCATGCTCATCGCCCCCTTCCCTAGCTGTTTGCCCATCGATTCCGAGGCCCCGAAACCGCTGGAGGCGATGGCCCCGATCATCTCGGTGTCAATACCGGCAATGGCTATGCTGTCCAAGAGGAATCCGTCTCTCCCGACCAGACAGGCTGTATTAACGCCAGGAACATTGGTGAACTCAGCCAACACATCTTTTAGACTGCTCATTTTATCCTCCAGTGTAACAGTTTTGGCTTCGGATTCCGGGGCGACAGCCGCCCCGGAACCATCATTGGTCCCCCAGACAACAGGAGAGATTTTGTTCACATTGTATGCAAAATCCAGGTTAAGATCAGGACAATCCGGGCCGATTAGATGCCCCATTCCTGATTCATCCATCTTTCGTGCCGCCTCGATAATCAAAGCCTCCACCGGCAAGTCGATGGTCCGCGCCGGTAGCTCGCTGTATGCCATGCTATCAAGCCGCCCTCCCTTAAATTCCATAATCCTAAAAAAGGCCGCTATCCCTTCCAGCTCGCCACAAATGGCGTGAACCACCTGACCCTCAAGGAAATATATGATCCCGAGCTGTTCGCCGTGAGTCACCCGCAGCAACGAGTTAGACCGAGACAATCCGTTGATCTGAATAATATCGGATAGGCCCACTCCGGCCACCGTCCCTTTGAAGACATTATCCTCCTGCAGGGCGTGGCGGATCAGATCACGTAATTCTTTAATATCAAACGGCTTCTCGATAAAATGCAGGCTCCCGCGCAACAAGGCTTCCTTTTTGAACTCATTGGAGGGAAAAGCCGTCATAATGATGACCACCGTATACGGGAAACGGTTCTTTACCTCTAATAGAAGGTCAAGTCCGCTCATCCCAGGCATCCTGATATCTGTCAGGACCAGGTCAATATGATTGCTGCTCAACACGGTCAGCGCCTCTTCCCCTGAAGCAGCGGTGAAAATTTCGACCTGTAGACGCCCCTTACTAAGATTACGCTTGAGGGACCAAATCATGTCCTCTTCGTCATCAACGATCAGGATTTTTTTTAAGTTTTCTTTCGCACCCATTCCGCCACCCCGGTAAGGAATTACGTATCATCTATTTTAAACTACTCAACCATTACACCTCGTCACTTACCTGCAGGTACATCAACAGTCGTGCCAATGCAAAAAAATACGCGTATTAATTAATTTTGATCGTTATTTCAGCTAGTTGAGAAGATATAAAACAGAGAGGAAAACCCAGACAAATTGATCATCCGTTGCGACGAATGATCAATTTCCAGCCAGGTGGCAAATTACTGATCAGCCCAAAAGCTTATCACGGAGGGTAGCACGGGAAATCCCCAGGATCTTGGCGGCTTGGGATTTATTTTGACTGGTGGCGGCAAGCACCTGTTGAATATGGCACCGCTCAATATCTTTCAAAGACGACAGCTCTGTACATTGCTGCACTTTATGGACTTCGTAGGTGCCCCCTCCCCCGCCCAGTCCAGTTAACGTCAAACGCTCCCCCTGACAATAGATGACCGCCCGCTCAATCAGGTTTTTCAGCTCCCTAACATTACCAGGGAAACTATACAACATGAGCGCCTCTTCAGTTTCAGGGGTAAATCCACGAATTTTTTTATTCATCTCCTCAGCAAAAAACCGCAGATAGTGATCAGCCAGCAACAGGATGTCCTCACGGCGCTCTCGAAGAGGCGGGGGCGATAAGGTTATAACGTTGAGCCGGTAGAAGAGGTCCTCACGGAATCGTCCCTGCCGGATTTCCTCCTCAATATTGATATTTGTGGCCGCCACAATCCGCACGTTTACCTGAATATCGTTGACCCCGCCCACCCTGCGGAAAGTCGACTCTTCAATGAGCCGAAGCAGTTTTGGTTGCATGGACAGTGGCAGATTGCCGATCTCATCAAGGAAGAGAATTCCCCCGTCGGCAATCTCCACCAGTCCCTTGCGGGTTTCTCTGGCGTCGGTAAAAGCCCCCTTCTCATAGCCAAAAAGTTCCGACTCGATGATGTTGGCCGACAATGTCCCGCAATCTACCTTAACAAATACCCCACCGCCGGTCTTACCGTGCAGGTCCCTAGCCACCAGCTCCTTACCAGTACCAGTCTCACCGCAGATTAAGACAGGGGCCTTAACCGCCGCTGCGGTGGCGATATTTTGCCGGAGACCAACCATGACTGGACTTTGACCCAAGAGTTTGCCGCCCCGTCCTTTTTCCCGGGAATCAATTTGCAGTTGCCGGGCCGATAAACGGGCGGCCAATAACCGGTTAAGAAGTTTACGAAATTCCAGTAGCTCAAAAGGCTTGAGAATGTAATCACTGGCCCCGGATTTAAGCGCTTCAACCGCCGTCCGCGCATCATTGACCGCGGTCAGCATCACCACCTCAACCTCGGGAATCTGCTGATGCAATAGACCGATCAATTCAATGCCGTTAATATCTGGCAAGCCAATATCAAGAAAGACCAGATCGAGAACCTGTTTTCTCGCCACCGCTAAGGCATCAGCCCCAGTCTCGGCGGTAAAAACCATGCATCCTTCCCGCTCGACCACTTCACGCAAGACCAGCAACAGGTCCTGAGAATCTTCAACGATCAGAACTTTACCCATATAATTAATCAACACTGAAGAATACAATGAAGGTGGCCCCTTGTCCGGGTTCACTCTTGACCATTATCCCGGCGTTATTCTCCTTCAATATTCGATACACAATGGACATACCCAGCCCGGAGCCGTCATGGCGGGTGGTAAAGAATGGTTCAAACACCTTTTCCAGTACCTCAGGGTCCATCCCGCAGCCATTATCACTAAAATAAACCGTCACAAAACGGCCATCCGGCCGCATCCAGGCAAGTTTCCCCAAATCGAACTCACTGCGATCAGTACCGGTGAACCGCGCCCTGATGGTGATTCGCCCGCTCGTACCCTTCATGGCCACCAACGAGTTTAAAAATAGGTTCAAAAATACCTGCTGGACCTGACTCGGGTCGGCAATAATGTCCGGCAAGCCATCTTCATATTCTTCGATCAACACCACGCCGTTCTTCTGAAGTCGGCTGTGGACCAAGGGCTTGATCTCCTCCATAACCTTACGCAATGGGATTGAGCGGCGCTTGGGCACCGGCGGGCGGGCATAGGTAAAAAAGTCGGTGAGCAGCTCATTCAACCGGTCCACCTGCTTGATGATCCGGCGGGTGTACTCCTTATGGGGCGCATCATCGGTGAGCTGTTCATCGATGACCTGAGTCATGGTCCTGATTCCGGCCAAGGGATTGCGGACCTCATGGGCCACGGCCGAAGCAATCTCGGCAATGGTGCTGAAACGGTTCATCTTTTCCATCTCAGCCTGGATCTTTCTCAGACCGGTTACCTCGCTGAAAGAAATGATTTTCCCAACCTGCCCGCCCACCACGTCCTCACGAGGAACAGTGGCATACTCAAAAATCAACTCCCTGCCCCCCTCAATTTCCTTGACCACCATCTCCCGGCGCCCATTGGTGTTGGCGATGTCGGTGGCCAGGACGACCTCACCGGCCACCGCCCCCCCCAAGATTTCCGCCAATTCGGTACCTTCCACCTCGCCGCGGAACAGTTTCCCCAGCAGTTGTCGCCCCACCGGGTTGCTCTTCTCCACCACCCCCTGCTGGTTCACCACCACCAAACCACTCCCCAGACTGGCGATAACCGACTCGTTGAATTTCCTGGCCTCGTCGAGCTCTTTAACGGTTTTTTTCAGATTGTCGATGAGATTCCCCAGCAGCCAATCCATCTTCTTCCGTTCGATAATTCCTGCCAGGACGTTGGCAATGGCATGGAGCGACTCCACCTCCAATTCGGACGAGTTATGCCCCTCCTTGATATAGAGGGCAATGACCCCCAACAACATGTCATCGGCAATAATCGGCACACAGTAATGGCCATGGGGCTGCATCCGATCGAAAACAAAGTCATGCGTGTCATCAACACACTGAACAAATTGGATCTCCCGGTTCAGGGCGGCCCGCCCGCAATGGCACTTGCCAAAGGGGACCCGGTCACAGGTGGCTAGCTGTTGTCCGGAAAATCCGCGTTGCGCTTTGAGCTGCAAATATCCAGGTTCATCACCGGTCAGCAAAATCGCTCCGTTAGGCAGCAGGGCAATGGTAGGAATAGATAGAATTTGGTCCAGGACCAGCTCCAACTGTTGCTCAAAGGAAACCGGCATCAGCGAAATCTGCAAAATAGAATTCATGATCTTCTGGTTCTGATACGCGAGATTAAGCTTTTTCTCGCGCAACCATCTGTTGCTGATATCGCGGGCAGAGATAATCCGAATAGGTCTCTCGCCAATGTCGACCAGGGTCAGTAGAAATTCAAAGGGGACGAGCTGTCCATCAACACCTTGAATAGTCTTTTCCAGACGAGTTCCGACGGGAGCATCAGTCAGGGAAAGGAACAAATCCTCGGAGGAATCGGGATAGCAGACAACAACATCCCGAAGCGGCTGCCCGACAGAGCTGCCGTCTTGAAGTCCAAAAGTTGCTTCGGCGGCGCCGTTCCAGGAGCGGATCAGCCCATAATCGTTAGTTATGATAACCGGTTCGGGAAGACTACCGACAATGAGCTGGTTTTCCATGGGGTAATCTTCTGGTGACTCTGAATTTCGGTTTAATAACAAAAGAGGCCTTAAGCATCAGCCCACGCGAATTGTCCCGGTCACACCGAAAAGCAAATGCCACCTTGTGGTATTTAGCCATTCCCGATCCGGGCTTAACTTGTCAATAAAATTGTCATAAACACTTTGACAACCATACTACCGATAAGGGCGATGCTGCCCACATTCAATGTAGCTGTTTAGCCAGCTTACCGTGGAGACGGCCATTACTGGCAAGAATCTCCGGTAGATATGGGTCCCATGGGCCTCCGGCAAAATCACTCACCCGGCCACCAGCCTCTTCAACCAGGAGACAGCCGACGGCGGTGTCCCAGGGCTTGAGTTCCCGTTCCCAGAAACCATCTAATCGGCCGCAAGCCACATAGGCCAAGTCCACTGCTGCGGCCCCGGCCCGCCGGATGTCCCTGACCAGCGGCAGAATTTTGCCGAATTTATGCAGGACATCATCAAGGTGTTCTTTGATTGAATACGGAAAGCCGGTGCCAATCAGGGACTCGACCAAATTATCGCGCCGCGACACCTGAAGTCGGCGGCCATTCAGCCAAGCCCCGCCCCGGCGCCAGGCCAGAAACAGTTCATCCTGCATGGGACAATAGATAACCCCGGCCTGACTGACCCGATTAACACTGTATGCGATGGAAACCGCGAAACACGGAAAACCGTGGGCGAAATTGGTGGTGCCGTCCAGCGGATCGATGATCCAGACCGGTCCGGCAGGGATTGTGGAAAAATCAGGACTGGACTCCTCCGCCAACATCGGAACCGCTGGGAAGTCCTGGCGCAGGGAGGCGATGACAATCTTTTCTGAAGCGATATCGGCCTCGGTCACCAGATCTATTTCACCCTTCATCCTGACCTGATGCGGCTTATGATAGAGCTCGCGAATAACGGTGCCAGCGGCAAGTGCAGCGTCGGCCGCCGCCCTGACAATGGCCGCCAGAGAGGCATCGGCCCCGTGCAAAGGTAAATCAATACGATCATTCATTACTTGCCACCCCAGGCTCACGTTCGATCAGATGCTCAAGAATTTTTATGCCATCGGGGGTAAAAGACTCGCGGCGGCTTAAGGCCAGGACCTCAGACAGGGCCAGAAAAAAGCCCTCGGCCACCTCCTCCACCTGCAACCGCATGGGCCCGTCATGGCGGCAGGTAAAGACCCGGCCCCAGACCCGGTTGTCCGGGCCATCATGGAAGTGGTCGAAGGCGAAGGTCAACTCCGCGGTAATCCCCAACTCCTCGGCCAACTCCCGTTGGGCTGACTCCTCATAGCCTTCCCCGGCCAGCACCACCCCGCCTGCCGCCACGTCGTAGAACCCCGGATAGATGTCTTTGGTCAACGTCCGTTGCTGGACAAACAACTCGCCGTGACTGCTGAAGACCAGGACATAGCACGCGCGATGGATCAGCTTGCCGGCCCGCATCTCGGCCCGGCTGGCCTGCCCGGTTATCTGATTGGCTTCATCGACGATGGCGACGATTTCGCTGCTGCTGCCCATGGTTTTTACTTCCCCAGACACTCAAGTCAAAAACTCCGCCGGCTGGATGTTGAACAGGACCGGATTGGCGCTACCGTGCACGTTATGGAAGTAGTGGCCAGCCGTGTCCTTGGCGGCCAGATTGATCTCCTCACCCTTGACATAGCCACCCTGGCCATCCGGAGAGAGAAGCAGCACCCAGGGACGGCTCATCACCGGGGTGTCCGGTGAGCGGCAAACCAGTCCGATGTCACCGTTATCCAGCTCCAGCAAGGTGCCGATGGGATAGACCCCGAGGATATTGACAAATATCTTCATCAGCAAAGGATCAAAGGCCTGGCCGCTCATCCCCAGCATCATGCCCAGGGCCTGATCGGCGGAAAAGGCCTTGTCCCGGTAGACCCTGGGGGAAGTCAGGGCATCGAAATGGTCGCAAATCGCCAAGATCCGCCCGCAAAGCGAGATGGGCCGCTTCCAGCCGATATCGGGATACCCGGTCAGATCATAGCGCATGTGATGCTCAAGGGGAGGCATAACAATGGCCGATTTGCGTTTGGCCGTGGTCCGCAAGCGCATGATCAATCGGGCGCTGTTTAACGAGTGTTTATGGATCTCCGCCAATTCCCCGGCAGTTAGTTTAGATTCCTTATTGAAGATCTCCGCCGGGATCAACACCTTACCCAAGTCATGGAAGAGCCCGCAGATTCCCAGGCATTCAAGGGTGTCCTTGCTCACGCCAATCTTCTTCCCCAAAAACATGGAGAGAATGGCGACATTCACCGAATGGGAGAAGGTGTAATCGTCGTAGACCCGGATGGTGCTCATGGCCAGGAGCAGAGGCTGCTCCTGCAGGGTGACCTCTTCCACCATGTTCTGGACGATCCGGACGGCATTCCTGATCCCGGCCCGCTGGTTGCCGGAAATCTTATCGGATACCTCCCGCATGGCTTCCAGCGCATAGGCATACAGGCGGCGGGGCGAGCGCTGCCCGGCTACCTCCACCTCCTGCTTGCCCCTTCCCTGAACTTCTGCACGGTCAGTCGCACTGCCCCGGCTGCCCCGTCGGCCTCTGCCTCGACCACCGGCCCTGCCACTCTTGCTTGCCCCATCCAGCCCCGGGTCCGGGACGTCTGCATCGGTGGATCCAGCAGTGGCGATGTCAGGTGCACCAGAGGCGCCACCACTCGCACCTGCGCCAGCACCAGTGCCCGCGCCTCCGCCACCACCCCCGAAACCGCCGACAATACCACCTGGCACGCCGGGGCCACCGCCGGAACCACCGCCAGGGCCACCGCCGGGACCACCACCGGGGCCACCACCGGGGCCACCGCCAGGTCCACCGCCAGGTCCACCGCCAGGTCCACCGCCAGGTCCACCGCCAGGGCCACCACCAGGGCCACCACCGGGGCCACCGCCGGGGCCACCACCAGGACCACCGCCGGGGCCATTCGCAGGGACGGCGCCTGGCCCGGGTCCTAATCCAGGACCGAACCCCTCACCAAGTCCCTCGCCAAGTCCTTCACCGCGCCCCTCGCCCCGCCCCTCCCCGCGCTTGCCAAGCCCGGAGGCAGCATCGGCTGAATCACCAGCTTCCGGTTGCAGTAAGGCAACCCAGTGAAATTTGGACTCCTCCAGGCGCAATACCAGCCAGTCCATGGGATTTTTCTGGTTCAGCGATTCATTTAAGAACCTGGCAAATGCCACGATCTCCTCATCCGATGTAACCAGCATGGCCGGATAGAAACGCATCCCGACCAGGCCCCGCCGCTCCATGAATTTCAGCAGGTTCTCGACCAGCAGGGCCGACCCCCGCCGGTAAGGCAGCTTCTCACCCGAAATATAGAAGGTCCCTTTGGCGATCTGGATGGAGATTTCACTGTCCTCGACAAACAGCTTGCCCAACACCGCTATAAGCCTGGCCACACACCTGATCACCAGGATATTGTTGCCGTGATGGAGCTTGACGTTCTTTACCAGGCTGAACAATGACGCCAGCAGTTCCTCGGGAGGAAGCAGTTCCAGGGCGCCGATCTTGGTTTTATTGTTGTCCATAGACTCCCTGTCAATTCCCAGTGGCCTTGGACCAGGCCTTTCTGATATGCGGTACGGAGCTCGATTCGGCATCACCCATGAGCTTTATACTAGACCGGGTGCGCAACTTACTCAAAGCCAGCGCCGCCCCCTGCCGGTGCACGCTGCTCCCCAGACCCATGAGAAAGTTCCAGGGTTGCCCGAACAGCACCTGTTGCAAATGGGGTAACGACTTATCGGAACCGCATTGTCCCAAAGCAAGATAGCATTTGCTGATATGCTCATTATTTTCGCCCAGAAAACGGCCACTGCCAAGGTGGGCCAATAACAGCGTTTCCACATCCTGGTTCCGTTCCCGCCCCAGATAGGCAAAGGCCGACTGCCGTAGTTCCGGACTGGAATCGTAAATGAGCTGGAAAATCCGCTCGTACCGTTCGGTATCCCGTCCTGTCAGGACATGGCACGCAGCCAGACGCACGTTTTCTTTGGGATGCTTTAGTGCTTTGAGCAACAATTCCTCGGAGAGGTGGTGGTCGGGTGAATCGCGCAGGACAGTCACCAGCTTAAGCACAAGGTCTTCTTCCGGCCTATCCATCATCTTTTCGGTGATCGCCAGGTCCCGGGAGGCGAAAACAGCAATCATGTCGATCAGAATCCGGCGGCCGATCCCAGTCTCAACCTTGGGCAGCAATGGCAGCAGCGCCACCCCGGCCCGTGGGGGCAGGAGCCGGAGAATATTGGAAAATTCCTGCAAAACCTCCGGCTTCTGCGCAGGAAGTTCCGGCCACAATGTGGTCAAGGAGTCGAGAATTTCCGGTTCGACGATGTCCTCGAAAAATCGCCCAAGCAAGGGCCGCACCCACTCCTTTTCCGGGGCAAGATTTCGGCCGATCTCGTTGACCCTGACCAACATATTATTGCCAATTTCAAAACGTCGACTACCCAGGGTAATTCTGAATTCTTCCTTGAGAAAAGCGAGAATGGCGGCGAGAATCAGGGGTTCATCTTCCAGATTCAGCAGGATCAGCAAGAGCTCGACAATATCAGTGTTGTTGTCGCTCTCTTCGTGTTCCTTGACCATCCTTGCCAGTTCGGCCTGTTCCTCGCTGCTGAATTGCCAGAGGGAGTGACCTGGTTCGATGGAGGCAACATTGACGCTGATGAAGCTTTCTTCCTGATCCTCACCCTCACTCCAATCTCCCCCACGGCCAGGACGGGAAAAGGCGGTGGCCTTGCGGGCGGCAATCGGGGCTGATTCGCCACCGCCCGAGGCCGCTCCCGCAGGCGCCCCACCCACCCTGCGCCCCGTTCTGCCCGCCGCACCAGGCGGCCCATCATCTATCGCGCCGGGCACAAGGCCAGTGGCCGTGTATACCGTCACCCCGCCGGGAGCGCCATGTCCGCGGTCATCACCACCATGGCTGTTAGCAGCGGGCTCACCTTGCCTCTCAGTGCCTGCCTCGGCACTTTCATTTCGCCCAGCACCACCCGGCATTTGGGTTTTAGGCGAGATCCGTCGCAAGGTCGCCCAGAAATCATCACCAACCGCCGCCACCTTCTGGACCGGCCGGACATTCGCCGACCCTGGCTTAACTCCGGGGGTTCCGCCCGCCGTTGCCCCACGCCTGGGAGCCTCAGCAGGTTCAAGTCCCCCGGCCTTAACGCCAGCAGGTTTTCCGCCGCCTTTAGCGATTTCGTTACTGGGAGCTACGTCTATTCCAGATCCGGCTCCATGCCCAAGGCCGGAACCGCCACCACCAGGGCCACCAGGGCCACCAGGGACAAAGGCAGCGCCAATCTCCGGTCCACCGCCAAACCCTTGGCCGGGTCCACCATCTGGGCCTCCGCTTGGACCAGCACCTGCACTGGCGCCAACTCCCACACCGAAAACACTGCCAGGACCACCACCAAGTCCTTGGCCAGGACCACCATCAGGACCACCACTTGGACCAGTTGCTGCGCTGGCGCCAACTCCCACACCGGAAACACTTGCAGGACCACCACCAAGTCCTTGGCCGGGCCCGGAGTCCGGACCACCACTCGGGCCAACACCAGTGGTTGGGCCAGGACCACCACCAGATCCAGTTACCGGACCAAGACCAGGACCATCACCCGGACCCAACCCGGGACCCTCGCCGGGCCCAAGGCCGGGACCGTCGCCCGGGCCAAGCCCCCGGCCAGGCATCATGCCCCCGCCATGCCCACCGCCACTGCCCTCGCCGCCCCCACCAGAGCCGTAGCTAAAGCTCCCCAACACACTTTTCAGGAGATCAAACCCAGAGACATTGGCGACACCATACTCCAGGACCGCCTGGGCATCGGGATTTAGTAGAGAAAATTCCAGAATCGGCTCGGCCTCCCACAGACTATCGGAGGCCTGGTAACTGATATGCTCTAAATCACTCCCCCAAAGTTCCGTCACCAGATCGCCGTCAGGATCTTCCTGGGTGAGTTTAAAGCGACTGAGGATGCGGAAGAAAGCCAGGACCTCGTGGCCCTGTATGCCCGGCAAAAATTCCAGCCAGAGGATCCCATCCCGATAAAAGATAAATGCCGGATTACTGTCAGGGTTTAACTCTTCGAAAACCACCTCATCGTCATAGCGGACGACGCTTTTCTCGATGTCCAACTTTAGCGGGCCATATTTCAGCAAAAACCCATTCAGGGTAGCCGTGAGGGTATTCAGGAGATTAATGGTGCTCAGGTGGTCGGGCGGAAAAAGGTTGTAGTTTTTAACGGCCATTAAAAAGGCCAGGGTTGCCTCCTGGGCCGCCTTCAGTTCGAGCGGAGGCACCCCACCTTCACCGGGGAAGCCCGGCTGACTTTGCGTGATTGATGGTTCCATATTAGATCAGCAACTGCGCCGGTTGGATTTTATTAATTGAGGGATGGGCGCTGGCCACAACCTGATAGCGATACGCACCGGTGTCATCCCGTTGCGCCAGATCAATTTCCTCTCCCCGGTGATAACCGCCCGCCCCATCGCCACTTAGCACCACGGCCCGGGGCCTGGTATGGTCTTCGCCCAACGGGGCACTTGACACCAGCACAGTTTCCCCTCCAGCCAGTTCCAGCATAGTGCCGACCGGGTAGACCCCCAACATCCGGGTGAATAGCCGCAGCACCAAGGGGTCAAAGGCAGTGCCGCCACCTACCCGCATCAACCCCAGAGCGCGGTCGCCGCTCATGGGTTTGCGCCGGTAAACCCGGGCGGAGGTGAGGGCATCGTAGGCATCCGCCACCGCGATTATTCGGCCGAACAGGCTGGGATGTTTTTGCCAGCCCAGAGCCGGATAACCGGTGAGATCCACCTTGAGGTGGTGTTCGAAGGCGGGAATCATGATGGCGGCCTTGCGGGAGACCGGCGCCACCATCCGCTCGAGGATCAAGCGGGCGCTGTCCAGACTGTGCTGTTGGATTATGGCAAACTCGGCATCGGACAAGACCCCTTCCCGGGCCAGGACCGCGGCCGAGATGCGCAGCTTGCCCAGATCATGAAAGAGGGCGCAGGTCCCCAGGCGTTCGAGACGGTCCTTGGAGATCCCCATTTCGTGACCCAATAGAATGGCCAGGATCGTGACATTGACCGAATGGATGTAGAGCAGATCGGAGTGATCGCGCAACGTGCTCATCACCAGCAACCGGCTGTCGGTGGAAGAGATCTCCTCGACCATGGTCTGGACCATCCGGCCGATCTTGCGCATGCCGAAGCGCTGCCCTTCGCCGATGCGCTCTGCAGCCTCTCGCAGGGCCCGCAGGGTATAGGCATAAATCTTTCGCGGATAACGCCTTCCCGGGGTCTCAAGTTCTTCCTGGGGCGGACGTTCCTTCCTGGACTGGATATTATCATCGACCTGCAGCACAGAGATCCAGCTAATCCCCGCTTCCAGCAACTGCATCTCCAACCATTCGGTCGGGTCGGGCTGGCCGGTGCAGCTATTCAGGAGGCGCACGAAGCCAGTCAACTCCTCGGGCGAGGCGTTGGCGATGGCAGGAACAATTCGGAAACCGGGAATGCCCCGGTCTGAGAGGTAAGTGTAATAGTTGTCCAGGATGGTCGCCGCCCCCTTGCGGCGCAGGAGTTTCTCGTCGTTGATGAAAAACCGGCCATTTTCCAGATGCACAACCACCCAGTCGTTGCCGGTCAGCAGGGTTTGCGCCGACTTGACCAGTTGCTGAATACTGTTGACCACCATCTGGTTACTGGCATGATAGATCTTTACCGTGCTGGTCAGGGTTTGCAGGGCCTGAAGTAGCTGTTCGGCCGGCAACAACTCCGCTGAGTATCCCTCATCCGTCATCCCAACGCCCCACCGCTCAATAGATGTTGTAACTGGCAAGAATGTGCATAGCTTCCTGACGCACATGGCTGCGCGAGTCGTATCGCAACTTTGTCAGGAGCTGTTCCACCAGATTGCGGTCGTTCATCTCCTTGACCAGTGCCATCATCCGCAAAACCAACGCTTCATCCTCACTGCGCAA
>Ga0334722_10003109_pt1 | contig 18130 bp, 12 predicted proteins | sample C3_bottom_MG_FD_207210 | JGI IMG/M metagenome (GOLD analysis project Ga0334722, IMG submission 207210) | Sediment microbial communities from Yellowstone Lake, YNP, Wyoming, USA - C3_bottom | ecosystem: Environmental > Aquatic > Freshwater > Lake > Sediment | place: USA: Wyoming | collected...
GCTTGGGCATCGGAATGTAGGAGTCCAGCGCATCCGCGAGCTTGAAAATCGAGCCCTCGCCCATGTCGCTCTTGTCGCCTTCGAGCGCCTTCAGCGCCGAGCCGATGATGATCGGCGTGTCGTCCCCGGGAAACTCGTACTTGGAGAGCAGCTCGCGCACTTCCATCTCCACCAGCTCGAGCAGCTCGGCATCGTCCACCAGATCCGCTTTGTTCATGTAAACAATGATGTAAGGTACACCCACCTGCCGCGCCAGCAGAATGTGCTCCCGCGTCTGCGGCATCGGTCCGTCCGCCGCCGACACCACCAGGATCGCCCCGTCCATCTGCGCCGCACCCGTGATCATGTTCTTGATGTAATCAGCGTGCCCCGGGCAGTCCACGTGCGCATAGTGCCGCGCCGTCGTCTCGTACTCCACGTGCGCCGTGTTGATCGTGATCCCCCGCGCCTTCTCCTCCGGCGCCGAGTCAATCTGGTCGTACGCCTTCGCCTCACCACCAAACTTCTTCGACAACACCAGCGTGATCGCCGCCGTCAGCGTCGTCTTACCATGATCCACGTGACCTATCGTCCCTACGTTCACGTGCGGCTTCGTGCGCTCAAATTTAGCTTTTGACATGATCGTTCCCGTTATTTTTTGTTGATGATTGCTTCAGCTACGGTCTTCGGCGCTTCGGAGTAGTGCTTGAATTCCATGGAGTAGGTGGCACGCCCCTGCGTAAGCGAACGCAGCGTCGTCGAGTAGCCAAACATCTCGGCCAGCGGCACCTCGGCGCGGATGATCTTGCCTCCGGCCAGATCGTCCATGCCCTGGATTACGCCCCGGCGCGACGACAGGTCGCCCATGACGTCGCCCATCTTGTCTTCCGCCGTTTCCACTTCGACCGCCATGATCGGCTCGAGCAGCACCGGCGAGGCCTTGCGCATGCCATCTTTGAACGCCATCGAGGCGGCCATGCGGAAAGCGTTTTCGTTCGAATCCACCTCGTGATACGAGCCGTCGAACAGGGTAACCTTCACATCCACCACCGGGTAACCCGCAAGCACGCCGGCGGGCAGGGTTTCGAGCAGGCCGCGCTGCACCGCAGGAATGTACTCGCGCGGCACCGAGCCGCCCTTGATCGCGTCGACGAACTCGAAGCCCTTGCCCGCAGGCTGGGGCTCGACCTTGAGCCAGACATGGCCGTACTGGCCGCGGCCGCCGGACTGCTTGATGAACTTGCCTTCAATTTCTTCGCAAACACGCCGAATGGTCTCGCGATACGCCACCTGCGGCGCGCCGACGTTGGCTTCGACGCCGAACTCGCGTTTCATGCGGTCGACGATGATCTCCAGGTGCAGCTCGCCCATGCCGGAGATGATGGTCTGCCCGGTTTCTTCGTCGGTGCGCATGCGGAACGACGGATCTTCCTGCGCCAGACGATTGAGCGCAACGCCCATCTTTTCCTGGTCGCTCTTGGTCTTGGGTTCCACCGCAACGTGGATCACCGGATCCGGGAACACCATGCGCTCCAGGACGATGATGTGCTTGGGATCGCACAGGGTCTCACCTGTGGTCACGTCCTTCAGCCCGACGGCGGCGCCGATGTCGCCGGCGCGCACTTCCTTGATCTCGGCGCGCTCGTTGGCGTGCATCTGCAGCAGCCGGCCGATGCGCTCTTTCTTGCCGCGCACCGTGGTGTACACCGTGTCACCGGAATTGAGCACGCCCGAATAGACGCGAAAGAACGTAAGTTGCCCGACAAACGGGTCGGTCATGATCTTGAACGCGAGCGCCGCAAACGGCTGGTCGTCGTCGGGTTTGCGCAGCTCTTTCTTTCCGCCGTCATCCTCGCCCTGAACCGCCTCGACGTCGACCGGCGCCGGCATGTATTCGACCACGGCGTCCAGCATCGCCTGCACACCCTTGTTCTTGAACGCAGAGCCGCACAGCATCGGCGTGATCTCGCTCTTGATGGTGCGAATGCGCAGGCCCTTCTTGATGTCCTCGATCGACAGATCGTGGCCCTCAAGATATTTGTTCATCAGCGCGTCGTCGCCTTCAGCCGCGACTTCGACCATTTTCTCGCGCCATACCTTCGCCTCGGCGAGCAGGTTCTCCGGAATATCGCGCATTTCGAATTTCATGCCCTGCGTCGAATCGTCCCAGTAGATCGCCTTCATCCGGATCAGGTCGATCACGCCCTCGAACTTCTCCTCCGCGCCGATCGGCAGCTGCAACGGCACCGGATTCGCCTTGAGGCGGGTCTTCATCTGCTCGTAGACTTTGAGAAAGTCCGCGCCCTGGCGATCCATCTTGTTGACAAACGCGAGCCGCGGCACCTTGTACTTATTGGCCTGGCGCCACACGGTTTCCGATTGCGGCTGCACCCCGCCGACTGCGCAATACACCATGCACGCGCCGTCGATGACGCGCATGGAACGCTCCACTTCGATGGTGAAATCGACGTGTCCCGGGGTATCGATGATGTTGATGCGGTGCTCGGGGAAGGACAGGTCCATGCCCTTCCAGAAACAGGTGGTCGCCGCGGAAGTGATGGTGATGCCGCGCTCCTGCTCCTGCTCCATCCAGTCCATGGTCGCCGCGCCGTCGTGCACTTCGCCGATCTTGTGGTTCACGCCGGTGTAGAACAGGATGCGTTCCGTGGTCGTGGTTTTGCCGGCATCAATATGTGCACTGATGCCGATGTTGCGGTAGCGATCGATTGGGGTTTTGCGTGCCACGGTAAGAGCCTTGAATGCCTTTGACTGCCAAGACGCGGGGATACCAGAAGGTAGTCTGGCTGGCCGGTCAGTTCTGGCAGTGCGTTAAGTCGAAAATTCGGTTTGTATTCCCTGGAGTTCCAGGCGTCTAGAAGCGATAGTGCGCGAACGCCTTGTTCGCTTCCGCCATGCGGTGCACTTCATCGCGCTTCTTCATCGCGCTGCCGCGGCCCTCGGCCGCCTCCAGCAGCTCGTTCGCCAAGCGCAGGTCCATCGATTTCTCGCTGCGCTTTTGCGCCGCCTCGCGCAGCCAGCGCATTGCCAGCGCGACACGCCGCACCGGGCGCACTTCCACCGGCACTTGGTAATTGGCGCCGCCGACGCGGCGGCTTTTCACTTCGACCATGGGCTTGACGTTCGAAACCGCCAGGCCGAACACCTCGATCGGATCCTTGCCGGACTTGGTCTTGATCGCGCTGAACGCGCGATAAATGATGCTCTCGGCAACCGACTTCTTGCCGCGCGTCATCAGCACGTTGATGAACTTGGCGACGTCCTGATTCCCGAATTTCGGATCCGGAAGAATGTCGCGCTTGGGAACCTCTCTGCGTCGTGGCACTTTATGACCTCAATATCGAACGTTCAATTATTAGCATCGAATCTGGCAGTCTGCGTCTTGGTGCTTTCGCAGCTCGCTAAGTCAACACTAAGCATTTACCAGGGCAGTGTTACGCGGCCTTGGGCTTTTTCGCGCCATACTTGGAACGGCTTTGCTTGCGATCCTTCACGCCTTGCGTGTCCAGACTACCGCGCACCATGTGATAGCGCACGCCCGGCAGGTCTTTCACCCGGCCGCCGCGGATCAGCACCACCGAGTGCTCCTGCAGGTTGTGGCCCTCGCCGCCGATGTAGCTGATGACCTCGAAGCCGTTGGTGAGTCGCACTTTCGCAACTTTGCGCAACGCCGAATTCGGTTTTTTCGGGGTGGTGGTGTAGACACGCGTACATACGCCACGTTTTTGCGGTGAATTGCCGAGCGCGGGCACCTTGCTCTTGGCCTTGGTACGAACGCGCGGCGTGTGCACTAACTGATTAATTGTTGGCATTATTTGATGTTCCGAAATGAAATAGGGACGACCGTTCTACGCCTGGCCGCCCCGGGTATCGCAAAGAGGCAGGATTATACAAAGAAAATCAAGGTCGAGTCAACAAGTGTACGCCCCTGGTAACGCGCGAGGGGCGTGCCGGGGCATACGAAGCGGCCGCCGCTCCAGGCTAACAGCCGCGGGATACGCCAGGCGCGAGCCATTCTGCGCCGCCCCGCCCTGGCACTTCCGCCAGTTCAGCGCGGCTGCCTGCGACGACCTTGACTGCCCATAGGCCGGGCGTTCCCGGGCGGATTCGCGGCTGTTGCAGCGGCGCGTGCGGTATCGAGCGCGCAGCTAAGTCGAGAGCGGCTGCGCCCGCCCGCGCCGGCGCAAAGGCGCTTGACTTGGCCGCATCGATTGTGCGACTGTCCGGCGCGAGCCTCGTGCGCAATTTCTTGAATACCGCACCCTGAATACCCCCACATTTGCTTCGAATCAACTAGAGGATTTTCCGTGACCAGCGCCCTGTTCCAGCCCATCAGCTTGCGTAAGCTCCAGCTCTCCAATCGAATCATGGTTTCGCCGATGTGCCAGTATTCGGCGGCGGACGGCAACGCCAACGACTGGCACCTCATTCATCTCGGACAGCTCGCACTGGGCGGCGTCGGGCTGGTATGCATCGAGGCAACCGCCGTCGAGGCAATCGGCCGCATCACCCCGGGCTGTCTCGGGTTGTACTCCGACGACAATGAGGCCGCGTTGCGCACGCTGCTCACCGCGCTGCGGCGCCAGGCCGACACGCCGCTCGCGCTCCAGCTTGGCCATGCCGGGCGCAAGGGGTCAAGCCATACGCCTTGGGACGGCGGCCAGCTGATAGCGCCCGGGGCCGGCGGCTGGGCGCCGATTGCGCCCTCGGCGCTACCGTTTTCGCCGACCGAGCCGCCGCCGCTGGAAATGAATGCGGCCGACCTTGTACGGGTGCGCGAGGCTTTCGTGCACGCGGCGCAGCGCGCCGCCCGCCTCGGCATCGATGCCATCGAATTGCATACGGCGCACGGCTATCTGCTGCATGAATTTCTGTCGCCGCTGGCCAATCGGCGCAGCGACGCCTACGGCGGCTCGCTCGAGAATCGCCTGCGTTTTCCGCTGGAAGTGTTCTCGGCAGTGCGCAAGGTCTGGCCCGAAGACAAACCCCTGGGCGTGCGCATATCCGCCAGCGACTGGATCGAGGGCGGCTGGGACCTGCCGCAGTCGATCGAATTCGCGCAGCGGCTGAAAGCGGCGGGCTGCGATTGGATCGACGCGTCCAGCGGCGGACTCGCGCCCGAGCAGAAAATCGTGCTTGGCCCCGGCTATCAGGTGCAGTTTGCCGAGGCAATCCGCAGGGAAACCGGCATACCGACCATCGCCGTGGGCCTGATCACCGAGCCGCGGCAGGCGGAGGACATCGTGGCCGCTGGCCGCGCCGACATGGTCGCGCTCGCCCGCGGCCTGTTGTTCGATCCGCACTGGGCCTGGCGCGCCGCCGCCGAACTCGGAGGGCAGGTGCGCGCGCCCAAACAGTACTGGCGCGCGCCGCCGCGCGGCGCGGAAGCCATTTTTCGCGATGCGAAAGTCGGCCAGCGCTAAGCGCCGCGGCCGTATTTGACCGCCCGCGTGCGCCTGGGCGCAGCAGGCCCCTGAAGGCCGCGCTAGGCTCGAAGCGCGACGCGCCGAACACGGGGCCAGTGCGCAAGCGCGCGAGCGCCTCCAGACACGCTTGCGCCAATCCGGCAGGGACCGCGGCAGCGCACGGTCCAAGGCGCAGGCAGCGGCGGGCACGAGGCGCGACGCGGGGCCCGTGGGAGCCATCAACTCAGCTTGTCGGATCGGCGCCAAAAAAAAGCCGGCGCGTGCGCCGGCTTTTTCCTGGTGCGCCGCGCTTGAAACCTAGGCGCTTACCTCGGCTACGGGCGCTTCCCCCGCATCCTCGCCTTCGGCCAGCACCGGCTCGAACACCGGCGCCGGCGTCTTGCGCACCTTGTGGTAGGCCATGCCCGTTCCCGCCGGGATCAGGCGGCCGACGATGACGTTTTCTTTCAACCCGCGCAGGTCGTCCTTCTTGCCCATGATAGCGGCCTCGGTCAGCACGCGCGTGGTTTCCTGGAACGATGCCGCCGAAATGAAGGAATCGGTCGACAGGGATGCCTTGGTGATCCCCAGCAGCATATAGCTGAAGGTAGCCGGCTTCTTGCCGTCGGCCTCGACGATCTCGTTCTCTTTCAGCAGATCGGCACGCTCCACCTGTTCGCCCTGGATGAAACGGGTTTCGCCCGCATCATCGACCGCCACCCGGCGCAGCATCTGCCGCACGATCACTTCGATGTGCTTGTCGTTGATTTTCACGCCCTGCAGGCGGTACACGTCCTGCACTTCGTCGGTGATGTAGCGCGCCAGCGCTTCGACGCCCTGCAGGCGCAGGATGTCGTGCGGATCGGCCGGGCCGTCGACGATGAATTCGCCCTTGTTCACCACCTGGCCGTCGTGCACCATGACGTGCTTGTCCTTGGTGATCAGGAACTCGTGCGCCACGCTGTCGGGGTCGGTGATGACCAGGCGCTGCTTGCCTTTGGTGTCCTTGCCGAACGATACCGTGCCGGTGACTTCGGCCAGCATGCCCGCGTCCTTGGGCGAGCGCGCCTCGAACAGTTCCGCCACGCGCGGCAGACCGCCGGTGATGTCGCGCGTCTTCGAGGTTTCCTGCGGGATGCGCGCCAGCACCTCGCCCACCTGCACCTGCTGTCCGTTCTTCACCGTGATCAGCGAGCCGACCTGGAACGTGATGTTGACCGAATGATCGGTACCGGCGATCTTGACCTCCTCGCCCCCCTCGTTGATCAGCTTCACCTGCGGGCGCAGTCCTTTGCTGGCGCTGCCGCGGCGCTTCGGATCGATGACCACCAGGGTGGACAGGCCGGTAACTTCGTCGATCTGCTTGGCCACCGTCGTGCCTTCCTCGACGTTTTCGAATTTCACCGTGCCGGCGTATTCGGTAATGATCGGCCGGGTATGCGGGTCCCAGGTGGCGAGCACGAATCCGGCCTTGACCGGCTTGCCGTCGGTCGCGATCAGGGTCGCGCCGTACGGCACCTTATGCCGCTCGCGCTCGCGCCCGTTGTCGTCGGTAATCATGATTTCGCCCGAGCGCGAAATCGCGATCTTCTCGCCCTTGGCGTTGCTGACATAGCGCATCTGCGCGGTGAAACGCACCGTGCCGTTGGACTTGGCGTCCACCTGGCTCGCCACCGCGGTACGCGACGCGGCGCCGCCGATGTGGAAGGTGCGCATGGTGAGCTGCGTGCCCGGTTCGCCGATCGACTGCGCGGCGATCACGCCGACCGCCTCGCCGATGTTCACGATCGGTCCGCGGCCCAGATCGCGGCCGTAGCACTTGGCGCACAGGCCATGACGGGTGTCGCAGGTAAGCGGGGTGCGCACCTTGACTTCGTCGATGCCGAGCGATTCGATCATGTCGACTTCTTCTTCGTTCAGCAGCGTTCCGGCGGGATAGAGCTGGTCCTGCGTTTCCGGATGCACCACCTCGGCCGCGCTGACGCGGCCCAGGATGCGCTCGCGCAGGGCTTCCACCACCTCGCCGCCTTCGACCAGGGCTTTCACCACGACGCCGTTGGCGGTGCCGCAATCGTCCTCCCGCACCACCAGATCCTGGGTCACATCGACCAGGCGGCGGGTCAGGTAGCCGGAATTGGCGGTTTTCAACGCCGTGTCGGCCAGGCCCTTGCGCGCGCCGTGGGTCGAAATGAAGTACTGCAGCACATTCAGGCCTTCGCGGAAGTTCGCCGTGATCGGCGTCTCGATGATCGAGCCGTCGGGCTTGGCCATCAGGCCGCGCATGCCGGCGAGCTGGCGGATCTGCGCCGCCGAGCCGCGGGCGCCGGAATCGGCCATCATGTAAATCGAGTTGAACGACTCCTGGCGCACCTTCTTACCTTTGGCGTCCGTGACCTCTTCGTGCGAAAGCTGTTCCATCATCGCTTTCGCCACCTGATCGCCCGCGCGGCCCCAGATGTCGACCACCTTGTTGTAGCGCTCGCCCACGGTCACCAGGCCCGAGGTGTATTGCTGCTCGATTTCCTTCACTTCGGAATTTGCATCGGAAATCAGCTTGCCCTTTTGCAACGGCACCAGCATGTCGTCGACGCAGATCGAAATGCCGCCGCGGGTGGCGAAGGCGAATCCGGCCCGCATCAGCTTGTCGGCGAAGATGACCGTCTCGCGCAGGCCGCAGCGGCGGAACGAGGCGTTGATCAGTTTGGAGATCTCTTTCTTCTTCAGCGCCTTGTTGATCAGCGCGAACGGCAGGCCCGGGGGCAGGATTTCCGACAGCAGCGCGCGCCCGACCGTGGTCTGGTAGCGGGTCGTTTTTTCGATTTTCTCGCCGGTCTCGGTCAGGTCATACTCGCGGATGCGCGCCGTGATCATGGCGTGCAGTTCGACCTTGCGCGTCTCGTAGGCGCGGTTCAGTTCGCCCATGTCCGCGAAGATCATGCCCTCGCCTGCTGCGGCGATGCGCTCGCGCGTGGCGTAGTACAGGCCCAGCACGATATCCTGCGAGGGCACGATGACCGGCTCGCCGTTGGCAGGCGAAAGAATGTTGTTGGACGCGAGCATCAGCGTGCGCGCCTCCATCTGCGCTTCCAGCGACAGCGGGATGTGCACCGCCATCTGGTCGCCGTCGAAGTCGGCATTGAACGCCGCGCACACCAGCGGGTGCAGCTGGATTGCCTTGCCTTCGATCAGCACCGGCTCGAACGCCTGGATGCCGAGGCGGTGCAGCGTCGGAGCCCGGTTGAGCATCACCGGATGCTCGCGGATCACGTCTTCGAGGATGTCCCATACCACCGGCGTCTCGGCTTCGACTTCGCGTTTCGCGGCCTTGATCGTGGTGGCGATGCCCTGCAGCTCGAGCTTGTTGAAGATGAAGGGCTTGAACAGTTCGAGCGCCATTTTCTTGGGCAGACCGCACTGGTGCAGCTTCAATTGCGGGCCGACCACGATCACCGAGCGGCCGGAGTAATCGACGCGCTTGCCGAGCAGGTTCTGCCGGAAGCGGCCGCCCTTGCCCTTGATCATGTCGGCCAGGGACTTGAGCGGGCGCTTGTTCGCGCCGGTCATGGCTTTGCCGCGGCGACCGTTATCGAGCAGCGAATCCACCGCTTCCTGCAGCATGCGCTTCTCGTTCTTGACGATGATCTCCGGCGCCTTGAGTTCGAGCAGCCGCTTCAGACGGTTGTTGCGGTTGATCACGCGCCGATACAGATCGTTCAGATCGGAGGTCGCAAAGCGGCCACCATCCAGAGGCACCAGCGGGCGCAGGTCCGGCGGCAGCACCGGCAGCACTTCCATGATCATCCAGTAGGGCTTGATCCCCGATTTCTGGAAACCCTCCAGCACTTTCAGGCGCTTGGCGAATTTCTTGATCTTGGTGTCCGAGGTGGTGCTCTCGAGCTCTTTCCTCAGATGCTCGATTTCATGCGCCACGTCGAGGTTGCGCAACAGCTCGCGTATGCCCTCGGCCCCCATCGAGGCGGAAAATTCGTCGCCATGCTCTTCGACCTTGGTCAGATACTGTTCTTCGGTCAACAGCTTGCAACGCTGAATGTCGGGATCGGCCACCATGCCCGCGTCGGTCACCACATAGGCTTCGAAATAGAGCACGCGTTCGATGTCGCGCAGCGTCATGTCGAGCACCAGGCCCAGGCGCGACGGCAGCGATTTCAGGAACCAGATATGCGCCACCGGACTGGCAAGCTCGATGTGGCCCATGCGCTCGCGCCGCACTTTCGCCAGCGTCACTTCGACGCCGCATTTCTCGCAGATCACGCCGCGATGCTTCAGGCGCTTGTATTTGCCGCACAGGCACTCGTAGTCCTTGATCGGCCCGAAGATCTTGGCGCAGAACAGACCGTCCCGCTCCGGCTTGAAGGTGCGGTAGTTGATCGTCTCCGGCTTTTTCACTTCGCCGTAGGACCAGGAGCGGATCTTCTCAGGCGAAGCGAGGCCGATCTTGATCGAATCGAACTCTTCGTCCTGCGTAACCTGCTTGAACAAATCGAGTAGTGCTTTCATCTTTCACTCCACAGTGGCGTGATGCACCCAAAAACAAAATTCAAAATTGACCGCGATTCGAGACACTGGCAGGCGCAATTAGCGCACCCTGCCGTCCCGGTCCGGCGACTCAGTACCGTTCCAGATCGATGTCGATGCCCAGCGACCGGATCTCTTTCACCAGCACGTTGAACGACTCGGGCATGCCCGCGTCGATCTTGTGGTCGCCCTTGACGATGTTCTCGTACACCTTGGTGCGGCCCGAGATATCGTCGGATTTCACCGTCAGCATCTCCTGCAGCGTGTAGGCGGCGCCGTAGGCTTCCAGCGCCCACACCTCCATCTCGCCGAAGCGCTGGCCACCGAACTGCGCCTTGCCGCCCAGAGGCTGCTGCGTCACCAGGCTGTACGGTCCGGTGGAGCGCGCATGCATCTTGTCGTCGACCAGGTGGTGCAGTTTGAGCACATGCATGTAGCCCACGGTCACCGGACGGTCGAAGGGCTCGCCGGTATGACCGTTCTTCAGGCTGACCTGGCCGTCGCGCGGCAAACCCGCGATCTCCAGCATATCCTTGATCTCGGCCTCGTTGGCGCCGTCGAACACGGGCGTGGCGAAAGGCACGCCGCCCTTCAGGTTGTACGCCAGGCGCACGATCTCGTCGTCGGAGAGCTCGGCCAGGTTTTCGGCTTTGCCGCTGCTGTTATAGATCTGATTCAGGAACTTGCGCAAATCGGCGATCTTGGCCTGCGCCTTGAGCATTTCACCGATCTTCGCGCCCAGGCCCTTGGCCGCCCAGCCCAGGTGGGTTTCGAGAATCTGGCCCACGTTCATGCGCGAGGGCACGCCCAGCGGGTTCAACACCACGTCGACCGGCGTGCCGTCTTCCATGTAGGGCATGTCCTCGACCGGCACGATCTTGGAGATGACACCCTTGTTGCCGTGACGCCCGGCCATCTTGTCGCCGGGCTGCAGGCGCCGCTTCACCGCGACGTAGACCTTGACCATCTTCTGCACGCCCGGGGGCAATTCATCGCCCTGGGTGAGCTTTTTCTTTTTCGCCTCGAACGCAACGTCGAAATCAACGCGTTTTTGCGCCAGGCTGTCCTTGAGGCTCTCGAGCTGCGCCGCGGCTTCTTCGTTGGCGAGGCGGATGTCGAACCAGTGGTAGTGCTCCAGTTCCTGCAGGTAGCTCTTGGTGAGCTTGGCGCCCTTGGCCAGTTTCTTCGGCCCGCCGTTGACGGTCTTGCCCAGGATCAGGCGTTCGATCCGTTCGAAGGTGTCGGCTTCGACGATGCGCATCTGGTCTACGAGGTCGAGCTTGTAGCGTTTGAGTTCTTCGTCGATGATCTGTTGCGCACGCTTGTCGCGCTCTATGCCCTCGCGCGTGAACACCTGCACGTCGATGACCGTGCCCGAAATTCCGGACGGCACGCGCAAGCTGGTGTCCTTAACGTCGGACGCTTTTTCGCCGAAGATCGCGCGCAGCAGCTTTTCTTCCGGCGTCAGCTGGGTCTCGCCCTTGGGGGTGACCTTGCCCACGAGCACGTCGCCCGCCTCGACTTCAGCGCCGATATAGACGATGCCCGACTCGTCCAGGCGCGACAACTGCGCTTCGGACAGGTTGGAGATGTCGCGGCTGATATCCTCCGGTCCGAGCTTGGTGTCGCGCGCCACCACCGTCAGTTCCTCGATGTGGATCGAGGTATAACGATCCTCGGCGACCACGCGCTCGGAAATAAGGATCGAGTCCTCGAAGTTGTAGCCGTTCCAGGGCATGAACGCGACCAGCATGTTCTGCCCCAGCGCGAGTTCGCCCATGTCGGTCGAAGCGCCGTCGGCGACCACATCGCCTTTGGCGATTTTCTCGCCCACGTTCACGAGAGGACGCTGATTGATGTTGGTGTTCTGGTTGGAGCGGGTGTACTTCACCAGATTGTAGATGTCCACGCCGACGTCGCCGGCGACGGTCTCGTCGTCATTCACGCGCACCACGATGCGGCTCGCGTCGACATAGTCGACCACGCCGCCGCGCAGCGCCTGAACCGCGGTGCCGGAGTCGACCGCGACCGTGCGCTCGATGCCGGTTCCGACCAGGGCTTTCTCCGGCCGCAGGCAGGGTACGGCCTGACGCTGCATGTTCGAGCCCATCAACGCGCGGTTGGCGTCATCGTGCTCGAGGAAGGGGATCAGCGAAGCCGCCACCGAAACAATTTGGGAGGGCGCCACGTCCATGTACTCGACGCGGTCCGGGGTCGCCAGCATGAACTCGTTCTTGTTGCGGCAGGACACCAGGCCTTCTTTGAGCTTGCCTTTGTCCAGATCGGCGTTCGCCTGGGCGATGACGAAGTTGCCTTCCTCGATCGCCGACAGAAAATCGATCTGGTCGGTGACCTTGCCGTTCTCGACCTTGCGGTAGGGCGTTTCCATGAAGCCGTACTGGTTGGTCCGCGCAAACAACGCAAGCGAATTGATCAGGCCGATGTTCGGGCCTTCCGGCGTCTCGATCGGGCAGACGCGGCCGTAGTGCGTCGGATGCACGTCGCGCACCTCGAAGCCGGCGCGTTCGCGCGTCAGGCCGCCCGGTCCCAGGGCAGAGACGCGGCGCTTGTGCGTGATCTCCGACAGCGGGTTGGTCTGGTCCATGAACTGCGACAGCTGGCTCGATCCGAAGAACTCTTTGATCGCCGCGGAAATCGGCTTGGCGTTGATCAGATCGTGCGGCATCAGGTTGTCTGATTCGGCCTGCGACAGGCGCTCTTTCACTGCGCGCTCGACGCGCACCAGGCCCGCCCTGAATTGATTCTCCGCCAGTTCACCCACCGAGCGCACGCGGCGATTGCCGAGGTGATCGATGTCGTCGATCTCGCCGCGGCCGTTCCTGAGTTCGACCAGGATGCGGATGACGGCGAGCAGGTCCTCGTTCGACAGCGTCACCGCCCCGGTGAGCTCGCTTCGGCCCACGCGGCGGTTGAATTTCATGCGGCCCACGGCCGACAGGTCGTAGCGCTCTTCGGCGTAGAACAGGCCGTTGAACAGCGACTCGACCGCCTCTTCCGTGGGCGGCTCGCCCGGGCGCATCATGCGGTAAATGGCGACGCGCGCCGCGAACTGGTCGGCGGTTTCGTCCACACGCAGGGTTTGCGAAATATACGGCCCCTGGTCCAGATCGTTCGTATAGATGGTCTGGATGCTGGACGCTTCGGCTTCCTTCAGCTTGGCCAGCATCGTCTCGGTGATCTCGTCGTTGGCGTTCCCCAGGATTTCGCCGGTCTCGGTATCGACGACGTTGTGCGCGATCACGCGCCCGAGCAGGTAATCGTCCGGCACAGCGATCTTCTTGATTCCCGCCGCTTCCATGTCGCGGATGTACTTGACGGTGATGCGCTTGTCCTTGGGCACGATCACCTTGTCGTGCTTGTCCAGGATATCGAACTTGATGGTCTCGCCGCGCAGACGGTCCGGCACCAGTTCGAACTGGATGCCCTTCTTGCTGAAATGGAAGGTATCGAAGTCGAAGAACTCCTTCAGCACCTGCTCCGGCGTCAAACCGATCGCCTTGAGCAGGATCGTGACCGGCATCTTGCGCCGGCGGTCGACGCGGAAATACAGGTAATCTTTGGGGTCGAACTCGAAGTCGAGCCAGGAGCCGCGGTAGGGGATGATGCGCGCCGAGAACAGCAGCTTGCCCGAGCTGTGGGTTTTGCCGCGGTCATGCTCGAAAAACACGCCAGGCGAACGGTGCAGCTGGCTGACGATGACGCGCTCGGTGCCGTTGATGACGAACGAGCCGGTGGTCGTCATGAGCGGAATCTCGCCCATGTACACTTCCTGCTCCTTCACTTCCTTGATCGTCGGCTTGCTCGCCTCCTTGTCCATGATGGTCAGGCGCACCTTGGCGCGCAGCGGGCTGGCGAATGTAAGGCCGCGCTGCTGGCACTCCTTGACGTCGAACGGCGGCTCGCCCAGCGCGTAGCTGACGAATTCCAGGCGCGCATTCTTCGAATGGCTCTCGATCGGGAAAATCGAGGTAAACGCCGCCTGCAGGCCTTCGTTCTTGCGCCTCTCCGGCGGCACCGCCGCCTGCAGGAACGCGGTGAACGAATCGAGCTGCGTGGCGAGGAGGAATGGCACGTTCAGCACGGCAGCGCGCTTGGCGAAGCTCTTGCGGATACGCTTTTTCTCGGTCGAGGTGTAGGTGATGGCAGCGGCGGTCATAACAGCTCCAGTTCAGGATGCAGGACTCGGAATTCGGGAGTCAGGGGTCACAAGACAGAAATCAGCGACGCAAAATGCCATCGGTCTGATCGCTCTCTTCAAGCCTCTGCTCAAATGATCGCTAATTCGCAAAAAAGGCAAGGGCCGGCAGCCAGAATCAAATGACGGCTGCCAGCCCGATTGCCGCGACCTTTACTTCATCTCGGCTTTGGCGCCGGCGTCGGTCAGTTGTTTGACGATGTCTTCCGCATCTTTCTTCGGTATGGCTTCTTTTACCGCCTTGGGGGCGCCGTCGACCAGGTCTTTGGCTTCTTTCAGGCCCAGGCCGGTAATGGCGCGGACCACCTTGATGACGTTGACCTTGCTCTCACCGCATGCGTTCAGCATGACGGTGAATTCGGTCTGCTCTTCCGCGGCCGGGGCGGCGGCGCCGGCGGCAGCCGGAGCTGCCACAGCAACGGCGGCGGCGGCCGAGACGCCGAATTTCTCTTCCATTTCCTTGATCAGGGTGGACAGTTCCAGCACGGTCATGTTCGAAATTGCGTCGAGTAGTTCTGCTCTTGCGATTGCCATTTGTTGACTCCTGAATGTGTTAAGTCGTTTAAATCGTTAATAACTGGTGCGGAAGTGCGGAAAGCTATGCGGCCGCTTTCTCTTTCTGATCGCGAACCGCCGCGAGCGTGCGCACGAATCTGCCCGGTACCTCGTTCAGCGTTTGCACGAACTTGGCCACCGGCGCCTGCATGGTGCCGAGCAAGGTAGCAAGCAATACTTCGCGGCTGGGCATGTTGGCGAGCGCAGTAACTTCCTTTGCGGAAATCACCGAGTTCGGCAGCCCCCCGGCCTTGATCACGAATTTATCGTTGGCCTTGGCAAAATCGTTCAGCACCTTGGCGCTTGCAACCGGGTCGGACGAAATGCCGTAGACCAGCGGGCCGATCATCTTTTCGGCCAGCTTCTCAAACGGCGTGTCCTTCACGGCGCGGCGCACCAGGGTGTTTTTCAGCACTCGCAGGTACACGTCCGCCTTGCGCGCCTTGGCGCGCAGTTCGGTCATGACGCCCACTTCCAGACCACGGTACTCAGCGACGATGATCGCCTGCGCCTTGCCCACTTGCGCGGATACTTCGGCGACTACCGCCTTCTTCTGTTCAAGATTGAGACCCAAGGTCTACCTCCTGTTAAATGCGGGACTCGGAGCCCATAACGCAGATCGGTCGCGGCACCGGGGTGCTTCGCTGCTCTGCGCTTTGCGTTCCTTGTCCCACGTTGCGTTTCGGCGACCTTACATTCAGGAGTTCATTCCTGTATCTGGGTGCGCCATCTGCGTTGGGCATCGCCGGTGTCGGTCGATGTGCGATCGGGAAACATTCCACCGCCCATCCTGCCGCCACCAGCCACCGATTAAGTTTTCGGGCGATTCACCATGCCATGCCGGATTGGGGTTGCCCCTCAAGCCGCCACCGCGATCACCCTCGAACCCCAACGGTCTTTGATAACCCGCCGCGGCGATGCGCTGCCGCGACGGCCCAAAGTTCTGTCCCCGCGCTAGCGGGGATCCATATCCTCTCAGCCGTTTACGCTCGCGACTTCCACGCGGATGCCCGGGCCCATGGTGCTCGATACCGACAGTTTCTGCAGGTAAATGCCCTTGCTGGTGGCGGGTTTCGCCTTGTTCAGCGCTTCCACCAGCGCCTTCAGGTTCTCGCACAAGGCTTCGGGCGCGAACGACGCGAGGCCGATCGTGCATTGCACGATGCCTGCCTTGTCGGCGCGGTACTGCACTTGGCCTGCTTTGGCATTTTTCACCGCAGTGGCCACATCCGGCGTCACCGTACCTACTTTCGGGTTCGGCATCAGGCCGCGCGGGCCCAGAATCTGGCCAAGCTGGCCGACGATGCGCATGGTGTCAGGGCTGGCGATCAGCACGTCGAAGTCCATTTTGCCGGCCTTGATTTGCTCTGCCAGATCTTCCATGCCGACGAGGTCGGCGCCGGCGGCCGTGGCCGCGGCGGCCTTGTCGCCCTGCGCGAACACCGCCACGCGTACTTTCTTGCCGGTACCCGCAGGCAGCACGACCGAGCCGCGCACGGTCTGGTCGGATTTCTTGGCGTCGATGCCGAGGTTGACTGCCACATCCACCGATTCGTCGAATTTGGCGGTGGCAACCTGTTTCATCAATTTCATCGCGTCCATGGCCGGATAGGCCTTGTTGCGCTCGACCAGATTGGCAGTAGCCTTCTGGCGTTTGGTAAGTTTTGCGGCTGCCTGGCTCATTTCACCCCCTCCACGATCACGCCCATCGACCGCGCGCTGCCGGCGATGGTGCGCACTGCAGCATCCAGGTCGGCCGCCGTGAGGTCGGGCATCTTGGTCTTCGCAATTTCCTCGGCCTGGGCGCGCGTCAGTTTGCCCACCTTGTCGGTATGCGGCACCTTGCTGCCCTTGTCGATACCGGCCGCCTTCTTGATCAGGATGCTCGCGGGCGGCGTCTTGATGATGAAGGTAAAGCTCTTGTCCGCAAACGCGGTGATCACCACCGGCAGCGGCAGGCCCGGCTCGACTTTTTGCGTCTGCGCATTGAACGCCTTGCAGAACTCCATGATGTTCAGACCGCGCTGACCCAGTGCCGGCCCGATAGGGGGGCTTGGGTTGGCTTTGCCCGCAGGAACCTGCAGCTTGATAAAGCCGACTATCTTCTTTGCCATATGTCACTCCTTGTGGGTGCTAGCGGGCCCCAGAGCCCTCCCCGGTTGTACATCGCTACAACTTCGACTTACTTCAACCCTGCAATTACGCCTTCTCGACCTGCCCGAACTCCAGTTCCACCGGCGTCGCGCGGCCGAAAATCGTCACCGACACGCGCAGCTTCGACTTGTCGTAGTTGACATCTTCGACCAGACCGTGAAAATCGGTGAACGGGCCTTCCTTGACGCGCACCCCTTCTCCCACTTCGAACAGCACCTTGGGCTTGGGCTTCTCCACCCCTTCCTGCATCTGGTGCATGATGTTGGCGACTTCCTTGACCGAGATCGGAGTCGGCTTGCTCGCCGTTCCCCCGACGAAGCCGGTGACCTTGTTGGTGCTCTTCACCAGATGCCAACTCTCGTCGTCCATCTCCATTTCCACCAGCACGTAGCCGGGGAAGAACTTGCGCTCGGAAATGTTCTTCTGTCCGCCCTTCATCTCCACCACTTCTTCCGTGGGGACGAGGATCTTGCCGAATTTTTCCTGCATGCCGGCACGCTGGATGCGGTCCTCGAGTGCGCGCTGCACCGACTTCTCGAAGCCGGAATAGGCGTGAACCACGTACCAGCGCTTGCTCATAATTTCTTCCAGCCCAGAATCAAGTCGTACAACAGGTATTCCAGCGTCTTGTCGCTCACCCACAGAAACACCGCCATGACGAGGACAAAGGCGAATACGATACCGGCGGTCTGCAGCGACTCCTTGCGCGACGGCCACACCACCTTTTTGACTTCGGTGATCACATCGCGCAGGAACGCCAGGAACTGCTGCCCCGACGCGGTGAACCACGCAACCGCAATGCCCGCAGCGGCGCCCGCCGCGATGGCGGCGAGCCGCACTATAGCGGCGCTGTCGCGCAGGTAATAAAATCCCGCCACGCCCGCGGCAAGCAGCAGCGCAGCCAGTCCCAACTTGATTTTGTCAGCCATCGATCCGTCTCGGCTCCGTGCGAGGCAACTCCGGAGCACTGTTAATAGTGGCAGGCCAAGAGGGCCTCGAACCCCCAACCTTCGGTTTTGGAGACCGACGCTCTGCCAATTGAGCTATTGGCCTGTAAATCCGGCAGGGCCTGGAACTCGAAGGGGCCGGCACAGCCGCACCCCTCGTTTGCGCCAGGCTCTGACCTCCAGTTTCTAACCCCTACTCGATCACTTTGGCGACGACGCCCGCACCCACGGTGCGCCCGCCCTCGCGGATCGCAAAGCGCAGACCCTGCTCCATCGCAATCGGCGCAATCAGCGTCACCACCAGTTTCACGTTGTCCCCG
>Ga0334722_10003110_pt1 | contig 18123 bp, 18 predicted proteins | sample C3_bottom_MG_FD_207210 | JGI IMG/M metagenome (GOLD analysis project Ga0334722, IMG submission 207210) | Sediment microbial communities from Yellowstone Lake, YNP, Wyoming, USA - C3_bottom | ecosystem: Environmental > Aquatic > Freshwater > Lake > Sediment | place: USA: Wyoming | collected...
CTGGTGAATTATATCAATTTAAAATCCAAAGATTTGAATTTATCTGTTAAGGCTTTTAAATATGATTTTCATCAGGGTTTACCAAAAGAATTTGTAGGTTATTTTGATATCTTTAATACTGATCCACCCGAGACATTGGAGGCCCTTGAATTGTGTATGAAAAGAGGGATTACAGGGCTTTGCGGTATGGGGTGTGCAGGATATTTCGGCCTTACAAAGACCGAGGCTTCTTTAAGAAAGTGGAATGAATTTCAAAGGCTTCTCATTAATAAATTTGATGCAGTGATAACAGATATTATAGACAATTTTAATCATTACGAAAATTGGGATTATCTGTTGGACAGTATAAGGGACGACTATACTTTTCTTAGAGTAAAACCCGAAATCAGCTGGTATCGTTCCGCAATGTATAGAATAGAGCTTTTAAGTGATTTAAATTTAGTTAATAAGGATGAAGAATGTGAGCTTTATGTTGATAGGGAAGCATTGGTGTATAAGCCTACGACAAATAATTAGGGAAACCGCGTATAATGTGGTTTCCCTTTTTTAAAAAATTTGCAGTATAAAACATTTTAAGTAATAGGTCTCTTCGGATTGAAGTAGTATCGGATGGTCTTTGGATTGCGTTCTATATTCTACCAGACGAACCCTCTTTTTCGCATCCTTTGACGCATCCAGTATGACCTCTTTGAAAAGCTCTGGATACATGTGCTGGGAGCATGAGCAGGTGATGAGAAAGCCTCCGGGTTTTAGAATCTTCATGGCCCTTAAATTTATCTCCTTATAGCCTCTTACCGCTCCTTCAATGGATTCGCGGCTTTTTGTAAAAGCCGGCGGGTCGAGTATGACAACATCGAATACTTCTTTATTGTCGTGCAGTTCCCTCAGATAATCGAAGGCGTTTGCTTCGACAAATTCACATTTTGTATCGAGATTATTTAGGGATAGGTTTTTTTGGGCAAGTTCTAAAGCCTCTTTTGAGATGTCTACTGCGATAATCTCTCTTGCGCCATAGTGTGCTGCGTGCACCGTGAAGGAACCTGTATGGCAGAAACAGTCAAGAACCTTCGCATCTTTGACGTATGGTCTTATAGCAGCCCTATTTTCCTTTTGGTCCAAAAAATAGCCCGTTTTCTGTCCGTTTTCGATATCCACGTAAAAGAGAAGGCCGTTTTCCCTGAAGGTAAAAACCGTATCGAAATTACCTTTAAGATATCCCTTTTGTTGATCCAGTCCTTCCAATTCCCTTACCTTTACATCATTTCTTTCGTAAATTCCGGCAGGTTTTATTATTTCATCCAAAATTTCTACTATTATATCCTTATATTTATCTATACCCAGTGCCAAGGTCTGAACAACAAGATAATCTCCGAATTTGTCTACTATCAATGCGGGTAGGAAATCCGCTTCCGCAAAAACCACCCTGCAGGATTCCACATCCATGATTCTTTTCCTGTATTCCCATGCCTGCTTTATCCTTTTATAAAAGAATTCATAGTCTATTTCTTCATCTTTGTTATAGGTTAGCATTCTTACGGTTATCATTGAACGCTGGTTTATATATCCCTTACCGATGAAATTCATACTGCTGTCATATACTTCGACAATATCTCCGGGATTTATTCCTTCTTCCATCCTATCAATTTCGGTCCGGTATACCCAAGGATGTCCGCTTCTTACCCTTTTATGTAAACCCTTTTTTAAAATAACCTTTGCCATTTCGCTTCCTCCTGTAGTCTTAAGTTTATGGTAATAATTTATAAAGTTTATTACTTTAATCTCGTTTTTTATTATTCATTATTTTATCCACATTATCCTTTGAGGGTGTAACATAAATTGTTTTGTAGTTATGGTATATTACCATACCGGGTTTTGTACCTTTTGGTTTTTTGACGAATTTCTTGAAGGTATAGTCTACCGGGATGTTGCTCGAGTTTTTGGCTTTGCTGAAAAATGCCGCCAATATGGATGCTTCCATCAAGGTGGATTCGGGCACCCTTTTTTTATTCGTTTTTATTATTACGTGGGAACCCGGAATGTTTTTTGTATGGAGCCAGATATCATCGTCCGATGCCATTTTTAATGTTAGAAAATCGTTCTGGGTATTGTTTTTACCAACGTAGATTTCAAAACCATCGGATGAAGTAAAGACATGGGGCATGGATTTTGAGGTTTTAATTTTTTGTAGATTTTTCTCTTTTAGATAGCCCTGTCTTACTAATTCCTCTCTTATTTCCTCAAGCTCTTCCTGGTTTTCGGATATTTCGATGGAGTTTAAAACCTCTTCAAGGTAGTTTAATTCCTCTTTGTTCTTTTCTATCTGAGCTTCCAAGTTTAAAAAGGTATTTTTGGATTTTTGATAAAGTTTATAGTATTTTTGGGCGTTTTGAGCGGGTGAGAGGTTTTTATCAAGGGGTAATTTTATTACCTTATTATCTTCGTAATTTATGCACTCCAAAAATTCGTCTCCATTTGATATTAAGTGCATATTCATGAGTATAAGGTCTCCGTAAAGTCTATATTTTTCATATTCCAAAACCGAGTTAAATTCCTCCACCTGTGCTTCCAATTTTTTTGATATTTTTTCTATGCTGCTGTTTATTACTTTTTTGAGATCCGACTTAATTTGAGAAATTCTATTAAGCTCTTCTTTTCTGTGATAATATACGTCGATGGTTTTATTTATTTCTTTAAAGGTTTCCTTCTCTAACCCTTCATATAATGTAATGTCTATACAGGAAAAATCCACGAAATTTCCGTTTTGATCTTTTATTATATTCGGATAAAATTTCTTATCTTTTAGTGTATTCGAAAGTTCTTTTAATACCATATATAAACGCTCAAATTCTTCCTTCGAAAGTTTTTCTCCGGGTTTTGAGCTGTCTATGTTTGCTCTTGTGCAAATTTCTTCGGCTATAATTGGACTTATTCCCATGAGATTTTCCATAATACATTTGGATATTTTTTGCTTAGAGTTTCTGATTTTTTCCATCAAGGATGCGTCTAATTCGAGTAACGAAGATTTATCCGGTTGGGGAGGCGGAACATAGGGTATGCCGGGAAGGATTTCCCTGTACCTATTTATTTCGGAGCCCACCCTTTTTATGGCATCTATTATGATACCTTCATTGGTGATAAGTATTACGTTGCTGTGCTTTCCCATTATTTCAATTATGAGAGTTTTTATAGATAAATCACCGATCTCGTCATAGGTTTCTATATCAAGCTTTAAAATCCTGTCCAGTCCCTCCTGTTTTATTTCTATTATTTTGCCACTTGTCAGGTGTTTTCTGAGTAGCATGCAGAAGGGAGGAGGGGTTTTGGGGTTTTCTTTTTCAAAATCGGTTAAATGGAGGCGCGGAAAGGATGGATTAGCAGTTATATATAACTTAAAATTTCGATTATTGCTTCTGATTACAAATAAAAGCGAGTCCTTTTCAGGTTGGTATATTTTATCTATCCTTCCGTTTAATATTTTTTCCTTCAGTTCTCCTTCAACAGCTTTTAAGACCAATCCGTCAAAGGGCATATATATTCCTCCAAAAGCAAATTTATTTTATAAAAAGTATTATATATAAAGGAGATGGATAATGCAAATAGAATAAATATAGTGTATAATAAATAAAAAATTTAACTTAGGAAGGTGTTTGGAATGAAGGATACGATAGATAAGAGAATTTTCGAAAAATTTCCGGATTATCTGAGAGGTATAGTAATAGCCAAGAATGTTAATAATAGGATGGTATCCGAGGAATTGTTTTCCCTGATGAAGGAACAGCAAAAGTTACTCAAAGAGAAAATGGCAGATGTAAATTTGTCAGAATATAAAAATATAGAGGTTTGGAGAGAGGCTTTTAGGGAATTGAATATAAATCCTAATAAATATACACCATCGGTAGAAGCTCTTGTTAAAAGGGTATTGAAGGATAAATATATACCCTATATCAATACGTTGGTGTGCATATTCAACTATATTTCTTTGAAGTACGTTATTCCTGCCGGGGGCGATGACTTGAATAAGGTGGCTGGTGATATAAGTCTTACCTTTGCAGAAGGTAATGAGCTGTACATTCCGTTTAATTCTGATAAACCTGAGAAGGTTATTCCTGGTGAGGTCATATACAGGGATGATGAAAAAGTTCTCTGCAGCAAATGGATATGGAGGCAGGGAGATGCAACAAAAATTACCGAGGATACCGATTGGGTACTCATAAATTTAGATACTTTTTCGTATAATTATGATAATCTCTATGATGCTTTGGAAGAAGTTTCTATGTTAATAAAGCATTTTTGTAAGGGTGATGTTTATATTGATATAATAAGCAGGGATAAGAATTCCGTAGTAATAGCATAGGCAGAAGTTGAAGAATTGGATAAAAAGGGGAATGGATGAAATGATAGGTTTAAATTTTACTAAAATGCACGGTGCTGGAAACGATTTTATAGTTATTGACAATAGATTTAATTCTACATATGATATTGAAAAGCTGGTTCCGAAATTGTGCGATAGGCATTTTGGAATAGGGGCGGATGGGGTGATTTTGGTAGAATTATCAGATATTGCGGATATAAAGATGAGGATAATAAATGCTGACGGAAGCGAAGCGGAGATGTGTGGAAATGGCATGAGGTGCTTCGCCAGATATGTATATGAAAGGGGTTTGGTTTCGGAGACAAAGTTTAAAGTTGAAACCCTTGTGGGAATAATAATACCAGAGATAATAAACCGTGATGTTCTAAGGGTAAGGGTAAATATGGGAAGGCCAAGGTTTGATGTGAAGGGTTATGTACTGACCAGCAGAAATGATTTTATAAATCAGACCCTTTCGGTGGGTGGAGAAGATTTTATACTTTCTACCATTCTTATGGGTGTACCTCATACCGTTATTTTTGTAGAAGAATTAAATGATGAGTTGGTCTGCAATTTGGGGCCCAAAATTGAAAGACATGGTATTTTCTCTTATGGTACCAACGTGAATTTTGTTAGGGTAGTGAATGAGAATGAATTATCTATACGGACATGGGAAAGGGGAGCTGGAATGACTTTGGCCTGTGGGACCGGTGCCTGCGCATCACTTGTTGTTTCAAATATCCTTGGCTTGGTTAAAAGAAAAGCAAGGGTTAGGCTTCCCGGAGGTGAGCTTGAAGTCGAATGGGAGGACTCAGGGGATGTTTATATGACCGGTGAAGCTGTAGAAGTATTTGAAGGTTGCCTTAATTTAAAAAATTTTATATAGGGTATTGTTTTTGGTATAAAAATTTTTTAAAATAGAGACTAGTCATATATTATAACTATTATAGAAGGTTGTGATTAAATTGATAAGGAGTATGACCGGATATGGCAGAGGTGAGGCCGAAAAAGAGGGCATAAAATTTACTGTTGAAATAAAGTCCTTAAACCACAGGTTTTTGGATATTTATATAAAAATGCCGAAGGTTATTTCGGCATTGGATGGAAGGATAAGAAATACCGTAAGCTCTAAGGTATATAGGGGAAAGGTTGATGTATTTATTAATCTCGAGGTTACTAATAAATCTTTTATATACGAGGTATCGCTGAACCATCCTCTTGTAGAGTCATATATTAGGGCTATTTCCGAATTGGAACAGAAATACAAAATTAAAAACGATATAGGTATTTCAAAATTTATTGAACTTCCCGATGTCTTGATAACCACCGAGAAGGATATAGATGAGGGACTGTTTTGGAACATCTTGGAAGAAGCTTTATTAAAAGCTTTGGATATGTTAGTTGGGATGAGAGAAAGAGAAGGCATGGCAATTTATAATGATCTATTGGCCAGGATAACGCTTATAAAGGACTTTGTCAGAGAGATAGAAGAAAGATGTTTTAATGCGGTTTTGGAATATAAAGAGGAATTACAAAAAAGGGTCAAGGAACTTCTTGCGGATAATATAATGGTATTGGATGAGAACAGATTGATGACCGAGGTTGCAATTTATGCAGATAAGAGCAATATAACCGAAGAAATTACCAGGTTAAAGAGCCATATAGAACAGTTTGAATTGAATTTAAAAAATGGTGGGATTGTAGGGAAGAAACTGGACTTTATAATGCAGGAGATGAATAGAGAGGCCAATACCATCAACTCTAAAACCAATAATAATTTCATAATATCTAAGGTCATAGAATTAAAGTCGGAGATAGAAAAGATTAGAGAACAAATTCAAAATATTGAATAATTTTAGGGAGGTTTATTATATGAGTATAAAGCTTATAAATATTGGTTTTGGAAATATTGTATCTGCAAATAGGCTGGTTGCTATAGTAAGCCCCGAATCTGCGCCTATAAAGAGAATAGTTCAGGAGGCAAGGGATAGGGGCATGTTGATCGATGCGACTTATGGAAGAAGGACCAGGGCTGTTATTATAACCGATAGCGACCATGTCATATTGTCGGCTGTACAGCCCGAAACGGTTGCTCATAGGCTGATGTCGAAGGAAGATGAAGCTATCGAAGAGGAAGAATAAAAATTGGAGAGGATTTACAAATGAGTAAAAGGGGATTATTGATTGTTATTTCGGGTCCATCCGGAGCCGGAAAGGGGACTTTATGCGAAAAATTAAGGGAGAAAAACCCCGGTATTAAGATAAGCGTATCGGTTACCACAAGGCCTCCAAGGAACGGCGAGGTTCACGGCATCAATTATTTTTTTATTACTAAAGAAGAATTTTATAGGTTGCGTGACGAGGACAAGTTATTGGAATGGGCAGAGGTTTACGGGAATTTTTACGGTACACTAAAGGAACACGTTGAGGAAGTTCTGAAAAGAGGGGAAGATATAATACTCGAAATAGACATTCAAGGAGCCTTGAAGATTAAAGAAAAGTGTCCGGAGGGAGTATTCATCTTCATAATACCTCCTACTATGGAGGAATTGAAGAGAAGGATTAAAAAAAGAGCAACCGAAACCGAGGAGGAGATATTAAAAAGATTTCAGGGTGCATTTCGCGAGCTGAATTTTGTAACCCGATATAATTATATAGTTATTAATGATCAGGTTGATGAGGCGGTAAAGAAGTTAGAGGCTATAATAATGGCCGAAAAGTGCAGAGTGGATAGAAACAGGGAATTATATTTAAATTTATTAAAGGAGGGGTCATCCGGTGCTATATCCACCGCTCCAGGAATTGATGGATAAGGTTGATAGCAGATATACTTTGGTTATAGTTACTGCTAAAAGGGCAAGACAGCTCATCGATGGTGATAAAAAATTGGTTGAAGGACTTAAAACCAATAAGCCAGTAAGTATAGCTACCTATGAACTGGCACAGGGTAAAATTACCTATGAAAGGCTAAAATATGGAATAAAATGATTTCGAGGGGATTAAAATGGTTCAAAATAAAAATATAGTATTAGGGGTTACTGGGGGTATAGCGGCATATAAAGCTGCCGAACTGGTAAGTCGATTGAAAAAATTAAATGCAAATGTTGATGTGATAATGACAGAGGCCGCAGCCAAGTTTGTAACACCCCTGACCTTTCAATCTTTGTCTCAAAATCCAGTGGTTGTTGATATGTTTGCTGAACCCAAGAGGTGGGAGATTGAGCACATTTCTTTGGCCGAAAAAGCAGATGTTTTTGTTATAGCTCCCGCAACAGCGAATATCATAGGCAAAATTGCCAACGGAATAGCTGATGACATGCTTTCAACCACGGTGATGGCAACCAAGGCGCCGGTTATCATTGCGCCTGCCATGAACAAGAATATGTATGAAAACCCTATATTACAGGAGAATATTAAAAAGTTGAAGAGCTTAGGTTATAGATTTGTGAACCCTTCAACCGGAAGGCTTGCTTGCGGTACATATGGGGTTGGCAGGCTTGCGGAAATTGATGATATTATTCGGGAAATATTATATGTTTTAAATGTAAAAAGGGATTTGGATGGAAAAGTTGTTATGGTTACTGCGGGGCCTACTCAGGAATTTATTGATCCGGTGCGCTACATAACTAATAGGTCATCGGGGAAAATGGGATATGCCATTGCAGAGGCTGCACGTGACAGGGGAGCAAAGGTTATACTGATTACCGGGCCTACGCATATACAATCTCCAGCCGGAGTTTAAACCATAAGTGTAAAATCTGCACTGGATATGTATAATGCGGTCCTTGATAATTTTGAGAAGGCAGATGTTATTATAAAGGCTGCTGCCGTAGCGGATTATAGACCCGATAGGGTTTCGGAGCAGAAGATAAAGAAATCCGGCGAATATCTGGAGCTGAGATTGGTCAAAAACCCGGATATATTATATGAACTCGGTAAGCTCAAAAAAGAAAATCAAATATTGGTGGGGTTTGCTGCCGAATCTCAGGATCTTATAAATTACGCTAAAGAGAAATTGGGAAAGAAGAACCTCGATTTTATTGTAGCCAACAACATTACCGAGGAAGGTTCGGGATTTGAAGTGGATACTAATACCGTAAAGGTTATATATAAAAGCGGCGAAGTGGAAGAGCTGCCCAATATGCTTAAGTTGGATTTGGCTCACCAAATCTTAGATAGGGTTATAAATGTGATGGGAAAAAGGCCATAGTAGATAACTATGGCCTTGATTTAATGGGGGAATTTTTATGCCAAAAAGATATGCGGAAGTTGTGGTGAACCTACCTGTTTCTGAAGTTGACAGATTGTATTATTACGATATTCCAAATGCCTTAATGGAAAAGGTTTATATTGGCAGTAGGGTATTGGTTGAGTTTTCTAACAGGAAGTTAGAGGGATATGTTGTTGGCATAAAGGAATCGGATAAAATGCCGGATACCAAACCTATAATAGAAGTTTTGGAGCCCAATCCGCCTTTAAACGAAAGTATGGTTATGCTTTCCATGTGGATGAAGGAAAGATATTTATGTCCTTTAATAGATTCTCTGAAGTGCTTGGTTCCTCCCATGATAAGGTGTAAAATTACGAAATATTTGAAGCTTTCTTCTAATGATTCTTTTGATATTTTTACTGAGGGACAGAGAAGGCTTATTGAAATAATAAAGAATAAAGGAATGGTAGAGTATAAAAAGGCGGTTTTAATATTGGAGGAAAAGGAGATATTAACTCTAATAAATAGAAATGTTTTGAAGGTTATTGAAAGAATTAATACTGGATCTAATATTAAAAAGAGCAAATTTATTAAGTTAAATGTTGAAGGGGATTTTCTTGATAAAGTTATAGAAGATTTACAAAAAAGAAGAGCCTATAAACAGATAGAGGCTATAAATTACTTGAAGAATAGGGATTGTATTTCTGAAAACGCATTGATTAAAGATGTTTTATGTTCTTCAAAAATTCTAAGGATTTTAGAAAAAAAGGGTATAATATCGGTCTGCGAAAGAGAAGCTCTAAATAGTGTATGTGAAGGCGACATAAGCCACATAAAATATCCCATCAAGCTTTTAGAAGAGCAGGAAACTGTTTTGAGAGGTATTATAAAAAATATTAAAGAAGGTAAAAGAAAATTTCTTATACATGGGGTTACGGGAAGCGGGAAAACCGAGATTTACATAGAGATTATAGATTATTTTATAAAACAGGGTAAAAATGCAATTTTGCTTGTTCCCGAAATTATCCTAACTCCTCAGACGATAGAAAGATTTAAGAATAGATTTAATAATATAGCCGTACTTCACAGCAAGCTTTCAGCGAGGGAGAGGTTTGAAGAGTGGTTGAAGATAAGGAATGGAGATGTTAAAGTAGCCATAGGAACCAGAAGTGCCGTTTTTGCACCTTTCGAAAATTTGGGTGTTATAATAATAGATGAGGAGCATTCAACATCCTACAAACAAACCGAAATTAATCCTAAATATCATGCTGTTGAAGTTGCCGAAAAACGTTCCGAACTTGAAAATGCGGTTTTGATAATGGGTTCTGCCACACCTTCGGTGGAAAATTATTATAGAGGTTTAAGAGGGGATTTAGAAATCTATACTCTAACGCGTAGAATAGGACATGGAAAGCTGCCGAAAGTTGAAATAGTCGATATGAGAGAGGAGTTTAACGGTGGAAACAGATCCATATTCAGCAGAAAACTGTATCAGTCTATTAGGGAGGTTTTATCTAAACGGGAGCAGGTAATTCTTTATATAAACAGAAAGGGATATGCAACTTTTGTTTCCTGCAGGAAATGCGGTCATATTATGAAATGTCCTAATTGCGATATATCGCTGGTTTATTATATGGGAACAGATAAACTGAGATGTCATTACTGCAATTTTGAAATAGCAAATCCCGAGATTTGTCCTTCCTGTAAAAGCAACTTTATAAGATACTTTGGTATAGGAACAGAAAGGGTTGAAAAGGATTTAAAAACCCTTTTTCCGGAATCAAAAATACAGAGGATGGATTTGGAGACGACCAGGGCAAAGGATTCCTATAGCAGGATTTTAAAGGATTTTAAAGAACATAAAATAGATATACTTGTCGGTACGCAGATGATATCCAAAGGATTGGATTTTCCAAATGTTACATTGGTGGGTGTCATTATTGCTGATACACTTTTGAATTTACCCGATTTTAGAGCGGCCGAAAGAACTTTTCAGCTCTTGGCTCAGGTCGCCGGAAGGGCTGGAAGGGGTATGAAGGAGGGCAAGGTAATAATACAGACCTATTCTCCGGAACATTACAGCGTAATTCATGCCATGAATCATGATTATAAAGGGTTTGTAAGGGAAGAATTAAAGATAAGGGAGCTTTTTGGATATCCTCCTTTCACATATCTTTTGGATATTTTGGTTGTATCCGAGGAAGAGAGCTTGGCAAGGGAAGTTATCCATAAAATTTACGATAAGGTTTTTCTAAGTATGCAAAGGGAAAATATATTGGGACCTGCACCTGCCTTTCTTTATAAAATAAGAAATAGATATAGATACAGACTTATCTTAAAGGAAAGAGATACAGAAAAATTAATATCCATTGCGAGAATGGTCAGAAACATGAGAAATACATCTAAAGTTAATATATATGTCGATATTAACCCGATAAACGTATTATAAGGAGGGAAAAATATGGCGATTAGGGAGATTAGAAAAATTGGCGATGATGTTTTGAGAAAAGTATCCAAAAGGGTTGAAAAGATTGATCATAAAATATTGGAACTATTGGAAGACATGGCGGAAACCATGTACAAAGCAAATGGTATAGGTCTTGCTGCTCCGCAGGTCGGTATTTTGAAGAGGATTGTTGTAATTGATATAGGTGATGGGATTATAGAGCTTATAAATCCCGAGATTTTGGAAGAAAGCGGCGAACAGGAAGATATAGAAGGATGTTTAAGTATTCCGGGAGTTGTAGGGGAGGTAAAAAGGCCTTATAGGGTTCGCGTGGAAGCTTTGAATAGGGATGGACAAAAGTTTGTTGTAGAGGGAGAAGGACTTTTGGCCAGAGCTTTATGTCATGAGATGGATCATCTGGATGGAGTCTTATTTATAGATAAGGCAAAAAATATAAGAAAATCTGCCGAAGAAGGGGAATAAGAAAATGAAGGTTGTATTTATGGGAACACCCGATTTTGCGGTTCCTTCTTTAAAGGCGTTGATTGAAAGCGGATATATTGTGGAGGCTGTTGTTACCCAACCTGATAAACCCAAGGGAAGAGGCTATAAGATTTCATATCCTCCTGTAAAGGAAGTGGCTATTTCTAATAATATTCCTGTATTACAGCCTGAGAAAATTAAAAATAATTATGAGTTTTATAATGAGTTAAAAAATTATAATCCGGATGTTATCGTGGTTGTTGCTTATGGCAAAATTTTACCCAAGGAAATTTTGGAACTTCCGAGGTTTGGCTGTATTAATGTTCATGCTTCTCTTCTTCCTAAGTATAGAGGTGCTGCACCTATTAATTGGGCTATAATAAATGGGGAAAAACAGACGGGCATTACCATAATGTATATGGAAGAAAAACTGGATGCAGGAGATATAATATTGCAGGAATTGGTAGGTATTGAAGAAGACGATACAGCCGGAATATTACATGATAAACTTGCCTTTTTGGGTTCTAAGCTCTTGGTTAAAGCTTTGGGTTTAATGGAATCTGGGAAGGCAATGCGCATACCTCAAAAGGAAGAAGAGGCCACCTATGCTCCGATGATTGACAGGGAGATTACCGAGATAAAGTGGGTTAAATCTTCGAAAGAGATTGTGAATTTAATAAGGGGTTTAAATCCCTTTCCCGGGGCTCATACTTATTATAAGGATGAATTGATAAAGATATGGAGGGCGGCTTCTGTAGATAATGCGGATTACGGTAAACCCGGAGAAATTGTAGAACTGGGAAGAGACTATATTTTAGTTTCTTGCGGAAAAGGTGGACTAAAAATTTTGGAGTTGCAGAGGGAAGGTAAGAAGAAGCTAAGTGCCGGTGAGTTTTTAAGGGGAATTTCTATTAAAGTAGGAGATTTTTTTGGAACATAAAAGTAAATTTTTTAATATTTAATGGATCTGTTATAATATAAATTAGTAAACGAATTTTTTGAGATTACGGGGGTGTTTGGATGTTTTATGATAGTACTTTTATATTATTAATACCGGCCATTTTGTTTGCTTTTTATGCCCAGATGAAGGTATCTTCGACATTTAACACCTATTTAAATTATGCCAATTATTCTGGTTATACAGGAGCGGAAGCTGCAAGAGCACTTCTTGATGGTGCAGGGCTTTATAATGTTGAGATAGAATTGATTGAGGGACATTTAACAGACCATTACGATCCAAGAAGCAGGGTTTTGAGGCTGTCACCAGACGTTTACCACGGTAGGTCTGTGGCAGCGGTTGGTGTTGCGGCGCATGAAGTAGGGCATGCAATCCAGCATAGTACCGGCTATATGCCACTTCAGATAAGAAATGGGTTATTCCCGATAGCAAATTTGGGTTCTACTTTAGCTTGGCCGTTGGTAATTTTAGGGTTTATGGTTCAGTGGGCAAGGCTTATAGACCTGGGAATAATCTTATTTACGGCTGCTGTATTATTTCAGATTATTACGCTTCCCGTAGAGTTTAATGCGAGCAGTAGGGCTTTGGGACTTTTACAAAAAAATGGAATAGTATATGGAAATGAGTCTGTTGCCGTAAAAAAGGTTCTGGATGCTGCTGCATTGACCTATGTAGCCGCAACCCTTGTTGCTATTGTAGAGCTTATTAGACTATTGCTTATAAGAAGTAGGGAGGAATAGTGTAAAAAATGTTTACCTTTCTTATTTTTTTGCTATTGATTCCTGTTTTTTTATTTTTTGTAAGCGTCATTCTATTACCTTTCCATTTCACCGCTTATTCCATATTTAACATTTTTACGGTACCGCGGGAGCTCATAAGGATATTTTCAAACAAAAATTTGAGGATTAATCATGCTCTGGAGCATGCAACCATAAACGTTATGGAGGAAGAATACGGTCAATTTTATAATTTGGACGGTTATGCGAGAGAAGACGGCTTTGTTATAAGGGGTAATGTACCGCCGCGGCTTATAAGATTTGCGGCAGAAATAGGTTTGGATAGATTGAAAAAAGGGGAATGCAATTTGGTGGTACATCGAAGATGTGGTACTACCGTTGCGATTGTTAACTTTATATCTTCCATCATATTTTTGATCTTTTTATTTAGATTTGGTATGTTTAATTTGGTAGGTATAATAATTGCATTGATTCTTGCGAGTTTAGCAGGGCCTATATTGGGTGGTATAGTTCAAAGATTTCTTACAACATCATGCGACGTTCAGGGCATGGAGATAATAGGTATAGAGGAAAGAGCGGTCTTGTTCGGTCCATTTCCAAGGGAATATATTATTTATACCAGAAATTTAGATTATGGAAAGTCCGGGAGGTTTTATGAGTACAAATAATCCAAGAGATATAGCCTATAAGATCTTGAACAGGGTTTTTAGAGAGGGAGCCTATATTAATTTGGAATTAAAAAAGGAGCTTAAGAAGGATTTTTCACAGCAAGACAAGGCGTTGATAACAGAAATTGTTTACGGAGTGGTGAGATGGAAGAACAGAATAGATTATATTATAGATAAATTTTCCAGATTGCACGTGAATAAAATGAAACTGGGAATTTTGAACATTCTGAGAATTGGAATTTATCAGATATTGTTTTTATCTAAAATTCCACCCTTTGCTGCCTGTAATGAAAGCGTTGAATTGGCTAAAAGATATTACGATAAAAGGGTGGCCTCTTTTGTAAATGCGGTATTGAGAAATCTGCTGAGATCAGAAGATATAGAATATCCCGATAGAAAGAATACATCTGACTTTCTTTCGGTATTTTATTCCTATCCTAAATGGATGGTAGAAAGACTATTGACTGAATATTCGGAATCCTTTGTGGAAGAATTTTTAAAGTTCAGTAATATTCCCGGCGATATTTGTATAAGGACCAACAGATTAAGAATTACTGCAGATGAATTGGCTGATATTTTGGTAAAAAAGGGGTTACAGGTTAAAAAGGGAGAATATTTTAAAGAAGCATTGTATATAAAGGGAACTTCGATAGAAGAAATGGATGAGTATAGAAAGGGCTATTTTATGGTTCAGGATGAAGCATCCATGCTGGTTTCGTATATACTTGAACCGAAACCGGGAGAGCTGATTTTGGATGTTTGCAGCGCTCCGGGAGGCAAAACCACTCATATAGCAGAGTTAATGAACAATAGAGGAAGGATTGTAGCGAGGGATGTTTATCCTCATAAGCTTGATATGGTAATTAGAAATGCCAAAAGACTGGGAATAGATATCATAGAGACAGAAGAGAAGGATGCTCTTTTACTTTATAGAGATGATTTTGAAAGATTTGACAGGGTTTTAGTAGATGCTCCATGCAGTGGTCTCGGTATAATAAGGAATAAACCGGAAGTAAAATGGAATAGAAAGCCAGAGGATATTTCAAAATTGGCGGAAATGCAGTATAATATTTTGCACAATTCGTCCTTTTATGTTAAAAGAGGAGGTACATTGGTTTACAGCACATGTACAATAACCAGGGAGGAAAATATTGGAGTAGTTAACAGGTTTTTATCCGAACACAAGAATTTCAAATTAGATGAATTTTCATTAAAATTCGGGAAAAATATCGATGGAGAAAGAGGATTGATTGAAGTATTTCCCAATACACATGGGCTTGATGGATTTTTTATAGCAAAAATGGTAAAATTAACCTAAGTATGTGGTTTTCACATACTTAGTTTTGTAGGTGGAGGTTTTTCTGATGATGGCTGAGAGGGATTTGAAGAATATGGACATAGACGAGTTGAAAAAGCTTGTCGCTGAAATGGGTGAAGAGGAGTACAGGGCTACCCAGATTTTTAAATGGATTTATAAAGGGATAAAATCAATTGATGAAATGACCGACTTGCCCAAATCCCTCAAGGAAAAGCTTAAAGCAGATTACTATATAACTTCTATTGAAATTCTTGAAAGGGTTAGATCCGGTGAGGATACGGTAAAATATGCTTTTAAGCTCGAAGATGGAAATGTAATAGAAAGTGTTTTGATGGGATATAGATATGGGTATAGTGTCTGTGTATCTTCTCAGGTAGGGTGCGGAATGGGTTGTCTTTTTTGTGCTTCTACCATAGGAGGAGTTGTAAGAAATTTAAAGGCTTCTGAAATGGTGGATCAGGTACTGAAAATCGGTTTGGATATAGGCTGCAGAATTTCCAATGTAGTGATAATGGGAAGCGGTGAGCCACTCCTTAATTTTGATGAAGTCGTTAAATTTATAAAACTTCTGAATTCAAAAGAAGGCCTTAACATAGGTATGAGACATATTACCATATCAACCTGCGGGATTGTTCCAGGAATAAGAAGATTAGCTGTTCTGAAGCTACCAATTACCCTATCCGTTTCTTTGCACGCTCCAACCGATGTTCTCAGGGAAAGGCTAATGCCTATAAATAGGAAGTATCCTATAAGAGAACTTATGGAAGTTTGCAGGTATTATATTAAGTCTACAGGTAGACGTATAACCTTCGAATATGTTCTTATCGAAGGAATAAATGACAAAATGGAAGATGCCAGAATGCTTGCCAAACTTTTGAAGGGTATGTTGTGCAATGTAAATTTGATACCACTTAATGTTGTGGAGGAACGACCTTTTAAAAGACCTTCGAAGGAAAGAGTATTAAATTTTAGAAATATTTTAATGGAAAACGGAATAAATGTTACGATAAGACGAGAAATGGGAATTGATATAAATGCGGCCTGTGGGCAGCTAAGAAGAAGGCTTTTAAAGAACCTGAAGGAGGGGGAGTAAATGGAAATAGGAGTTTGTTCAGCTATAGGCAAGATAAGGGAATTGAACGAGGATTTTTATTTTGCATCTAAGCCCGAAGACCAGATCAAGCTTTTTATTGTTGCCGATGGTATGGGTGGGCACAACGCAGGTGAAGTGGCAAGTTTCATGGCTGTGAATTTTATAAAGGATTTTTTCTATTCTAATTATCCACTATTAGAGAAAAATGAAGAAAATATCGAATCTTTTATTAGGGAAGCCATTTTAATGGCCAACAGTTATATTTTTGAACAGGCAAGAACCAATATCTCCTATAATGGAATGGGAACCACCCTTACTTTGCTTTTGGTGGAGAAAGATAGGTTTTATATAGGGCATTTGGGTGATAGCAGGGCTTATTTGATAAGAAATGATAATATTATCCAGTTGACCGAAGATCATACTTTAATGACCGAATTGATAAAAAAGGGAAATATAACAAAGGAAGAAGCTAAGTTTCATCCCCAAAGGCACATTATTACGAGAGCTTTGGGCACGAATTATGATGTTTTAATAGATACCTATAAAGATAAATTATACGATGGCGATATTATAATATTGTGTACTGATGGATTATCCAACATGGTGGAGGATTACGAGATTTGTGAAGAAATTGTAAGAGAAAAGGATATTCAGAAGTCCTGTTTAAATTTAATGCATTTGGCCAATAGCAGGGGTGGTTATGATAATATTACGATAATAGCCGTAAAGGTGTAAGGAGGTGAAAGAATGATAGGGAGAATGCTGGGTAATAGGTATGAGATAATAGAAAAGATCGGAGAAGGCGGTATGGCCATCGTGTATAAAGCCAGATGCCATCTTTTAAATAGATATGTGGCTGTTAAAGTTTTAAGGCCGGAGTTTGCCATTGATGAGAGCTTTGTAAAGAAATTCAAACGGGAAGCTCAGGCGGCTGCGAGCCTTTCACATCCGAATGTTGTAAATATATACGATGTGGGGCAGGAAGGCAGCACTTATTATATTGTTATGGAATATATAGAAGGTAAGACCTTGAAGGACATCATAAAGGAGCAGAAGGGACCTTTACCTGTTAAGTTTGCCGTTGAGATAGCACGCCAGGTTTGTAAGGCTCTTGAGCATGCCCATAAAAACGGAATAGTTCATCAGGATGTAAAACCGCATAATATCCTGATTAAACCCGATGGAACGGTTAAGGTAACCGATTTTGGTATAGCGAGGGCAGCTTCGAGTTTTACCATGACTTACAGCAATAACATAATGGGTACAGCCTATTATTTTTCGCCCGAGCAGGCTAAAGGCATGGTTACCGATGAAAAGTCCGATATTTATTCCCTTGGAATTGTTCTTTATGAAATGGTTACCGGAAAGGTACCTTTTGAAGGGGACAGTCCGATTTCCATAGCACTTAAACATATACAAGAAGATGTAGTGCCGCCAAGTACGCTAAACTACGAGGTTCCTAAAAATTTGGAGGCAATTATTTTAAAAGCTATGGAAAAAGATAGGATGAAAAGATATAACAGCGCTTCGGAGTTTTTGAAGGACTTAGATGAGTTTCTCAAATATCCTTGGAAGGAAATTGTGGTAGATATATCGGATGGACCTACTCAGGTAATTCCGAAAGAGGAAATAAAGAATGGCTTGAAAGAAGAACTTAAAACGGCTAAAATAGAAAAGAGTCCGAAAAAAGGCAGAGGATTTATTGCTGCGGTTTTTTCACTTCTTCTTTTAGCTTTAATAACTTTTTTGATCTGGAACTTTTTTGGAGGATATTTATTTAACAAGACGGTTACCGTTCCAAATGTCATAAATAAGTCCGTGGAAGAAGCAAGATCTATCTTGGAGAGTAAAAAGCTCGT
>Ga0334722_10003112_pt1 | contig 18121 bp, 20 predicted proteins | sample C3_bottom_MG_FD_207210 | JGI IMG/M metagenome (GOLD analysis project Ga0334722, IMG submission 207210) | Sediment microbial communities from Yellowstone Lake, YNP, Wyoming, USA - C3_bottom | ecosystem: Environmental > Aquatic > Freshwater > Lake > Sediment | place: USA: Wyoming | collected...
ATTTGAGGCAAATGAGAATACAGGAAGAGTATTTGGACGCGGATAAAATCAGATGAACGCGGATAAAGACCGATAAAAATAAATCGATATTAAGAAAGACTCACCGTTGCGGTTAAGGTTTACCACCTGAATGTCAGGTTTTATCTGCGGCCAAACGGTCTTCATTAGGCCTAATGTTTCAGGTGTACGGTGGGCAAAGTATTATTGCAGGTCCAGGCCTTCCATTCTTCCGTTCTTCATAACAAGCAGAACGTCGCCGACCCGTTTCGCCTGGTCCCGGTCGTGCGTGGTCATGATGATCGTTGAGCGGCCTTCTTTTTTCAGTGAGCCGATTATCGACTCGATGATGCAGGTGTTCTCCTCATCGATCGATGCCGTGGGCTCGTCAAGGAAAAGGACCTCGGGTTCCAGTACCAGCGCCCGGGCGATGCCGAGCCGCTGGGTCTCCCCGCTGGAAAGCGTGCGTCCATGCTGGCCGGCTTTCGGCGCCAGTCCGACGAAATCCAGCGCAGCATCGATCTTTTTCTTTATCACGGGTCGATCGAGGCCTCGTATCCTGAGACCGTAGGCTACGTTCTGGAACACCGTCGTGTTGAACACGCCGGTGCGGGGAAGCACCAGGGTTATTCTGCGCTTGAGCGTTATGTCTTTTACCAGTGCCGAACTATCGTCAAAATAAGCGATCTCTCCGCTGTCCTGCTGCTCGAGCAACGCGCAGATCCTGAGGAACGTTGATTTTCCGCAGCCATTGGGGCCCATAAGCACATAGGTCCCAGGTTTGCCAAAGACGCAGGAGCAGTCGCTGAGGATCGCCTTGTTGCCATAGGACTTGGTGATATGGGAGACATGGAGTCTCATGGGGACGGCACCATCCCTTTTCTCTGCACCGCATGCAATACCGCATTTACCACGAACGACAGCAGCAGCAGAATGACGCCGAGAGCGAGGGCGAGTTCGAAATTTCCCTTGTCCGTTTCGAGAGCGATCGTGGTGGTCATGACCCTGGTGTAGCCCGCAATATTTCCTCCCACAATAAGAATGGCGCCTACCTCGGCCATGACCCTTCCGAAGGCGGCCACAATTGCCGAGATGATGCCGTACCGCGCTTCATGGATGATCGCCAGGGTCTCCTGCCCCGGTGTCGCGCCGAGGGTACGGCTGGCCTGCCTGATGAGCGGGTCGACGTTCACGATCGCAGAGTGGCAGAGCGCTGTTATGATTGGTATCGCCAGGACTGACTGGGCGATGACCATGGCTGAAGGAGAATAGAGCAGGCCCAGGAACCCGAGCGCCCCTTTGCGGGAAAGGATGAGATACACAAAGAGTCCGACAACGACCGGCGGGAGGCCCATGAGGGTATTGACGATGCTGATGGCAAGATCGCGGCCTGGGAACCGCTTCAGGCCGAGCAATGCACCGAAAGGTAGTCCCAGAACTGTCGCGATCACGAGAGCCGAGCCTGACACCTTGAGAGACAGGAGAATAATGCCGAAGAGCTCGGCATTCAGGTGGAATATGAGCTCGAAAGCCCGGGTAAAGCCGCTTAGGATAGAGTTCATAGTTTTGTAATGCTTATGCGTGAAAGCGTTTAAGCGTGAATGCGGAAATGCGCAATACGATTTGACTTGCCCGCATCCACGCATCCACGCATCAACGCATATGCCCGATGGTCACTTCGCGTTCGGGATAAAAAGTGCGTTCCCGTTCTTGTCTTTATACGCGGCTACAACGTCCTGCCCCTCTTTAGAAATGATCCAGTTGACGAACTCCATGGCTTCCTTGAACTTAACCGTTCTGATCTTCTCCGGGTTCACGGCCATGACGCCGTACTGGTTGAAGAGCGTCGGGTCGCCTTCGAGCACGATGACCATGTCGAGCTTGTCCTTTCCGACGGTTGCCAGCCAGGTGCCGCGGTCGGTCAGCGTATAGGCCCGCTTCTCGTCCGCGATGCGCTGGGTCTTTTCCATGCCCTGGCCGACCTCAAGATACCATTTCCGGCCTGCTGGTTCAATCCCTGTTTTCTTCCAGAGTGAAAGCTCCTTTGTATTCGTGCCCGATTTGTCTCCGCGCGACACGAATGAAGAACCGGATTCAGCGATCTTCTTGAAAGCGTCTGTTGTGGCTTTGATCCCCTTGATCTTTGCCGGATCGTTCGTGGGGCCGATGACAACGAAGTCATTGTACATCACGTCATGGCGGTTCACGAAAAAGCCCTCTTCCACGGCTTTCAGTTCCTGTTCCTTGGCATGGACGAAAACAACGTCGGCATCGCCACGCTTCCCGATCTCGATCGCCGCGCCCGTTCCCACGGCCACGACATCGATCTTGATGCCGGTCTTTTTCTCGAAGATCGGCAGCAGATAGTCAAAGAGCCCTGAATTCTGCGTGCTGGTGGTCGAAGCCATGCGGATGCGTGTTTCTGCAAAAGCGGTGCTTGCAACGAGTGCGAACAGTAAGGTAACAGCAAAGATCTTCTTCATGGAATCTTCCTCCCTAGTCATTTTGCCCGGCAACTAAAATTTCAGCCTTTTCTCTTCCTTCTTTAAAAAAGCTTCAAAGTCCCGGTGAAATTGCCGGAAGACCTTGATGGCACGCCGGCCTTCCTCCGTGACCCTGGCGCCGCCGCCGCCCTTTCCGCCCGTGGCCAGCACGACAAAGGGGTGCCTGGCCTGCTGGTTCATGGAGTCCACCAGGTCCCAAGCGCGGCGGTAGGCGATCTTCATGGACTTCGCTGCCTGGGTGATCGAGCCGTGTTCGATGATGCGCTCGAGCAGCACAACGCGGCCGTAGCCGATGAAGGTGCCGTCGGGTCCGTCGACCCATACGCGGCCGTGAAAACCGGGCGAGGAAGCGGGGGAAGTTCTTTTCGGGTGCGCGCTGCTGGTCTTTTTGATCGGCACGAGCGTAATATATCAAAAGGAATAACGGTTGGCAAGGGGATAGTGAAGAAAGGAGCGGCCAGACGAATTACGTTCTCTAGTAGAAAAAAGAAGAGGACATGAAGCTAAATAAAATAGAGCCGGATCAGTCCATATCGAGGGAACTCCACGTAGTCTCACGTAGTCTGCCCGATACGCAGGATGCAAGATCATCTCACGTTCAAGCAGTCGCAGGAGGCTTGAGAACTAAACCTTGTTCTTTTGACACTGATTTTCACTGATCGCATATGATGTGTCCCGGCAAATCAGAAGAAATCATGTCCTTTCAGTGTCAAAAGAGCTTTGTCTTCCTCTGTGCCTCAGTGTCTCCGTGGTGAGGATTATGTCTTCAACTTTATTACGTATGAACCAAATTGTTCGACGGGGCGGCGTTATGTGCCGCGAGCTCCCCGGCAAGGGAGCTCAGCGGAAAGCTAAAGGTAAAACCTGTTGCGTCAAGGAGTGCGGCTTCGTCGGCTTGAACAGCGTCATAAGCCGCGTCCGTGGCGCTTGTCTTACTTTCGAGGAAAGGATGTTTCGCGGAGGTTAAAGCTGTTCGTAGACCTCTTCTGCCCTGATGACCAGGACCGCCCTCGCCCAGGGAAATTTCTTTTTAACCTCCTCGTATTTCTCCCCGCTCTTCTGAATATGACCCGTTCCCCTGATCCTGCAGCCTTTGCCCGGACCGTGATTTCCCTGGACCTGCCGGGTGCCGCAAAGAAGCTCTATCCTGCTGTTCGTCTCGAGGTTGTCCTCTGTCTTCTGGTATCCGCCGATCGGCACAAAAAGCGTGTCATCATTGACCATGCCGAGGGCCTTGACATATTCCCCCCAGGTGCCGGCAAGGTGGGGTCCGTCAGCGCCTGCTGTTGCGATAGCGATCCATTCCGCTTTGTCCAGGACCTCTTTGCACTTCTTTTCTATTTTCGGCATACCCTCTCTCCTTTCTCTTGACGACTTTATTTAAAACTAGCACGAATGAGACCGTTGTCAAGTCAGGATGGTGTTCGCCAAGGCAGCGCGGAGGCAGCGTGCCGCGATAAGAGTCGAAAAATCGGGATTAAACTGCATTCATAGACCGTAGATTTGATAGGAAGACGTAAATATCAACCAGACCTGACAGTTGGCATTGACTAAAGAAGGCTGTTGCCGTATACTCTGGCGGTTTGTATATATAACAGGGAGGATCTGTTTCATGAAAAGAGCGCTCGTTATTGCCGCAGGTTTGCTGGTCGTCGCTTCACTGTTCCTGGTACCCCTTGTGGGCAACGCCGGCTTGCCGACCCCCCCGCTTCCTCCTCTCCCGCCCCTTTTGGTCCCGGCCCAGCCGTCCGCGGTAATAGTACATGATAAGCACAAGGACAAGCACGAGGGCAAGCACGGGAAAAAACATAAAAAGCACAAAAGCGAGCGCGAAGACCGGCACGGCAGGGAACACTAAGGGTCGGGAACATCCGGACCATTACTTTTTAAAAACGCGAAAATAAAGGCGGCTGAGTTTAACTCAGCCGCCTTTTGCTTGTAACGTTCCGGTCACCTGATCAGCGAATGCCACCGGAGAAAATGACACTCTCGAAGGTGCGATGCAATGTCTTGCTCGTGAAATTCTTCATCTCCACGCCGGGCTGACACGCTATCTCCTGCCCGACCTTGACCTTTGAGTCCGGTATGGCAATCCACGTTTTCTTCCCGTTACGCTCCAGACAGACATAGGTATAGCCGCCGGAGTTCATCGTTTCCACCACTTTCCCTGAAAGGGGATCGTCAGCCTGTGCCGCATTTGCGGCAGGCTGTGCCTGAGACGCAGGCGCAGGAGCGTCTTTCTTGGCCGAATTGCATCCGATGGTGCCGATTAAAAACAGAACGCTTACAGCAAAGACCAGTTGAGAACCTTTCATCATCAATCTCCTTGTTTTGTAAGTACCGAGGTACTTAATTCGCTCAATGGACGAGCGGTACATAACGTTACGACTAGGTGGATATTACTGGTTATTTTGTAAAAAGCAAGCACGTTTTATAACAAAAGAGGTGTTGAGACGAGACCCGGTTCAACCAATCCGTTTCTCAAAGGTCTTCCGGAAATGATAACCGTAGATCGCGAAGGTGATTGCCTGGGGAACGAGGCGGGGACGGGTGAACATCGTCCAGACGAGGAGTTTCCAGTATTGGAAGCGTTCTTTACCCAGGACGCCGAGAACGACGACAGACCTGAAGAATGCGGCCAGGTAGTTCAGCCGGAGCCAAAAGGCGCTCGTATTTTTTTTCCTGGGGGGATCGTATTCTCGAAGGAATGTCCTGATCCGTGCATAAAAGTATTTCGGTGAATAGATGGTCTTGAGGAGCTTTTTGTAGCCGTTGATCAGCGGGTCATAGCCCATCGCGGGGATAAAATTGGTCGCGAAATCCGTATTGTTCCCCGAGCTCTCTTTCAGAAGCCGCTGTTCCTTTTTGAGCCGCTCATAAAGCTTCGTGCGCGAAAGGGCAATAAGGATGCCGACCATGGCGGTGACAACACCGCTCTCCTGGATGAACTTGATCTGGGTGTCGAAGATCGAGAGCGGGTCATTATCAAAACCGACGATAAATCCTCCCTGCACTTCCAAACCGGTCCGCTGGATGCGCCTAACGCTGGCGAGAAGATCGCGGTTCTTGTTCTGGACCTTGCCGCATTCCGCGAGGCTCTGTTCATGGGGGGTCTCGATGCCGACAAAAACAACGTCGAAGCCTGCCTGGACCATCAGCTCCATCAGGTCTGCATGGTCGGCCAGCTCTATGGATGCCTGGGTATTGAATGAAAAGGGATGCTGCCTCCTCTCCGTCCAGTCGATGATCGCGGGGAGGATCTCCTGCTTCAGCTTTTTCTTGTTTCCGATAAAATTGTCGTCAACGAAGAAGACCTGCCCCCGGAAACCGCTTGCATACACGCTCTCAAGCTCTCTGATGACCTGGTCCCGGTCCTTTGTGCGTGGTATGCGGCCGCAGAGCAGGGCAATGTCACAGAACTCGCAGTCGCGGGGGCAGCCCCGCGAATACTGGATATTGATCGAGGCATAGCGCTTCGTCGTGATGAGCCCCCAGAGCGGGATGGGCGTCTGAGCGATGTCCGCCCATTGATCCGTGGCATAGAAATGGCAGGCAACGCCGTGGTCGAGGTCCTCCAGGAAACGGGGCAGGGTGATCTCGGCTTCGTTCAGCACCAGATGGTCTACCTCCCCGTACACTTCGTATTCGGTAGAGAACAGCGGGCCGCCGGCGACCGTCCTGACGCCGATCGCCTTGCATCTCGCGATCACTGCTTCCACCGATTCTTTCTGGACAGACATGGCACTGACAAAAGCGAGATCAGCCCACCGGAGGTCATCGTCATTCAGCCTTTCCACGTTCATGTCCACCAGCTTTTTCTCCCACGCTTCAGGAAGCATGGCGGCGACGGTCAACAGTCCGAGGGGCGGGCTGCTCGCCTTTCGAGAAATGAATTTCAGTGCGTACCGGAAGCTCCAGAAGGTATCGGGGAATTCAGGATAAATGAGGAGTACTTTCACGGGAGGCTCCTTGTTTTCGTTAACAGCCTGGTTTGTCACGTCCGGCGTTCAAGGTATCGCGATTATCAGGTCAAATTATATCTCAAATGGAAAAAGGTCTCGATGCCACGGCTATTATTTCATGCGTATGAGAGAAAGTATATCCCCTCACAATGGCGAGTCAAGGTAAAATAAGGCAGTTCTTGTGCGTTTCCTGTGCAATCTTTTGGTGATACGACAATTCGCTTCACCGCTTACAAGTTATCTGCTGTGCTATATTTAAAATATAATCATTTAGTCATAGAGGTCGCGCAAAGGACGAAGCCCGACCGCGAAACCCGGGGGCCGATTGACCGCACCTGCCGTTAAGAACGATCTCAAACGCAGAATCGCCGTAGCGAGAGGCGAAGAAAAGGCCGACCTCGTGCTGCAAGGCGGCAGCCTTGTCAACGTATTCTCCGGCGAGATATACCGAACCGATGTGGCGGTCTGCGGGGGCAGGGTCGCCGGTCTCGGCAGCTACGAGGGTCGCAGGGTGATCGACGTTTCGTCGAAATTCATCCTGCCGGGCTTCATCGACAGCCATGTGCACATAGAAAGTTCGATGCTCACGCCGCCCGAATTCGCCCGCGCCGCGCTCCCCCACGGGACCACTGTTGTGATCGCCGATCCCCACGAGATCGCGAATGTTCTCGGAAAAGCCGGTATCGCCTACATGCTTTCCGCGTCCGAAGGCCTTCCCCTGGACTTCTATTTCATGCTTCCCTCCTGCGTGCCCACCACCTCCCTCGAGACGTCGGGCGCGCGACTGAGCGCAGCGGACCTCTTGCCGCTTCTCAAACAGGATCGGGTACTCGGTCTTGCCGAGATGATGAACTACCCCGGCGTGCTGCAGGGAGTGCCGCACGTCCTCCGGATGCTGAAGGCTTTCTCGCACACCCTGATAGACGGCCACGCGCCGGGGCTATCGGGCCATGACCTGTCCGCGTATGCAGGGGCAGGCATATCGTCGGACCATGAATGCACAACGGCTGATGAGGCACAGAGAAAAACACGGCTCGGAATGACCGTCTTTATGCGCGAAGGCTCAACAGCAAAAGACCTGGAGGTCCTGCTTCCCGCGGTAACAGGGACAAATGCGCGGTTCTTTACCCTGGCAACGGACGATGTTCAGCCCGGCGACCTGAGGAGAGGCGGGATCAACGGGCTCATTAAAAAGACCATCCGCTTCGGCCTGGATCCCGTCGTGGCTGTTCAAATGGCGACCATCAATGCTGCACGCCACTTCGGGCTTCGGCAGAAGGGCGCGGTGCTGCCCGGCTATGATGCTGACCTGGTGGTGGTCGATGATCTCCGGAATTTCGGCGTGGAAAAGGTCTTTAAGGCCGGTACGCTGGTGGCGGAGGGCGGCACCTGCATTGCCAATATCAGGAGCAGCCATGACAAGCGCGCGCGAGGGACCGTCAGAACTGGCCCGATCGAAAAACAGGAGATCATGGTGAAGGCAAGAACAGGCCTTGCCCGGGTCATAGCGCTTATCCCGGACCAGATCGAGACAAAATGTTCGATCCTGCCAATGACGGTGAAGGACGGCTATGTTGTCTCCGATATCCATACCGATATTCTCAAACTGGCAATCATAGAGCGTCACCAGGCCACCGGGAACAGGGGAGTCGGCCTGGTCAAGGGCTTTGGGCTCAAGGCAGGCGCCATTGCAGCGACCGTGGCACACGACTCGCATAATATCATCGCGACGGGGACCACGGATGAAGAGATCCTGGCCGCCGTATCACGGGTTCAAAAGATACAGGGGGGGCTCGTGGTAGTGGAGAACCGGAAGGTCATTGCGGAGATAGCCCTGCCCGTTGCGGGGCTCATGTCAGATAAGCGGCTTGACCTTGTGGTTGACGACCTGGCAACGATCGATCGGGCAGTCAGGGGGCTGGGTACAACGCTCGAGCATCCCTTCGGCATGCTCTCGTTTTTGGCCCTGCCGGTCATCCCCGAACTGAAGCTTACGGACAGGGGGCTCGTGGACGTGAAGCAGTTCAAATTCGTGGACCTCTTCGTCTGAACCGGGAGCATCATGCAGGGGGATGCGAAAGTGCACGGAAAAGAAGGTATGGTCAGATGATCGAAATCCAGGAAATACTGTACGACGAGCCGGCCATTCAGGCCAAGGTCAAGGAACTGGCTGCCCAGATAGCACGCGACTACGCAGGAAAGGACCTTGTGCTTATCTGCATCCTGAAGGGCGCGGTCATGTTCATGGCAGACCTCATGCGCCGGATCCCGTTCCCCGTGACGATCGACTTCATTCGTGTATCGAGCTACGGCATGTCAACAACAGCTGCGAGAGAAATAGGGGTCAAAAAGGACATTGAAATCGATGTGCGGGGAAGGCATGTTCTCCTCGTCGATACGATCATTGACACGGGAGAGACCCTCGCGTTGCTGTTCAAGCGTTTTCCGGAAAAGGGGCCGGCAAGTCTCGAAGCCGTTGTGCTGCTGGACAAGAAGCCGCGGCGCACGGCCGAAGTGCGCGTCAAATACCGGGGATTCGAGATCCCGGACCTCTTCGTCGTCGGCTACGGCGTGGACTGCGCTGAGCAGTATCGAAATCTGCCATATGTCGCGGCGATCAAAACCGATACGTGAGGTGTTTTTTAACAAGCAAGACTTCCCGAAGAGTCCCTCAGTACGCCAAACGGTCGAACCAAAGACATCATCCTTAAAAAAGCATTTGGACACGGATAACACGGATACGTGCCGGATAACGTCGGATTATTTCTTTTATAAGAGGTTCACCCAATAGGTGAATTCTGGAGTGAGTGCATTCCCCGTAGCTTGCTGCGGGGTTAGCGAGCGAATACGATTGTGTTCCAACCTTAAGAATCGAGATTCCCTGCAGCTTGCTGCAGGGAGCTTCAATGTTCTGCTAGAGCATTTATCCGCGTCGCTTAGAAGCGCCTGCTTCCGGTAATCTGATGTTTCCGATTCATCCGGGGCCAAATGCCGTTTTTAGGATCATGCGTGAATGCATTTCTTTCGCTACTCATCATTGCCCTCCGTCGGTCTTTATGATATTCTAATAACCACCATCGTACGCATCAAAACCGTTATAGCACGGTTTGACCAGAGAACAGCGAGCTGTCTGACGGAGAGCTGAGCGGGGGGCTCGATCGTGAAAAAGATCCTGGTTACCGGCGGCACCGGATTCATCGGAAGCCATCTGACGGAACTGCTGCTCAAGAAGGGATATTCAGTTTCGTGTCTGGTTCGGGACCCGAAAACGCTCCGCTGGCTCTCGGGATTGGATGTTGAGGTGATTGCCGGCGACTGTTTGCTGCCCGAGACGCTTTCTGAAGCGGTGGAGCAGGCTTCCGTCGTGATCCACGTTGCAGGACTTACCAAGGCGCGACGGGCGAGCGAATATTATGAGGTAAACCAGATCGGCACCAGGAATCTCCTGGAAGCATGCGGACGCCACAATCCGAGCCTTGAGAAATTCATCCTGATCTCGAGCCAGGCTGCGGCTGGACCGAGCCCGGATGGCAATGCAGTCAAAGACATCGATCCCCCTCACCCGGTCTCTGATTACGGCAGGAGCAAGCTTCTTGCGGAAACAGAAACGCTGGCATACAAAGACAAATTCCCCGTCGTCATCCTCAGGCCGTCAGCAGTGTACGGTCCCCGGGACCGTGATATGTATGAGCTTTTCCGATGGGCGAACCGGGGCCTGACGCTCGAGATCCTGGGCAGGGAACGGTACCTTAATTTCTGTTATGTCGCAGACCTCGTGAATGCCATATCCCTTGCCGTGGAACAGCAAACACGGAGCGGCAGCGTCTATTTTGCGGCCGAGGAACGGCCTTATTCCTGGTCCGAATTCAGACAGGCGCTGCTGTCCTCAGGGAACGTGAAAGCGCGCATCATAAAAATCCCCTACACGGTCGCATACCTGATCGGCCTGGCGTCCGAGGCGGCAAGCCTGTTCACCGCCAGGCCCGCGCTCACGAACAGGCAGAAAATGCGTGAGGCCGCACAAACATTCTGGATCTGCGATCTCGGTAAAACAGAAAAGGAGCTCGGATTCAAGGCGGCATATCCCTTACCGCAGGGTTTGGACATCACCTGGAGGTGGTACCGTGATAACAAGTGGTTATAACAAAAAACCAGACACCGCGCTGCAAACAAAGAAGGGGGAAATTTTGGATCTCTTTGACAAGTGCAGGACCTTCACGACGGCGAAAGAAGTAATGGCCTCGGGCTTCTATCCTTATTTCCGCGTCGTGGAATCGGCCCAGGACCCCGAGGTGATGGTCGAGGGCAGGAACATGATCATGCTCGGGTCGAACAATTATCTGGGGCTCACCAACCACCCGAAGGTGAAAGAAGCGGCTATCGAGGCCATAAAAAAATACGGCAGCGGATGCGCGGGCTCGCGTTTTCTGAACGGCACCCTTGACATTCATGTAGAACTCGAAGGAAAACTGGCGAAGTTCTTCCGCAAGGATGCAGCCCTCGCTTTTTCCACCGGCTACATGACGAACCTCGGCGTCATCTCTTCCCTTGCGGGCAAGGATGACGTCGTGGTTATCGACAAGCTTGACCACGCCAGCATCATCGATGCCTGCAGGCTTTCATTCGCGGACGTCAGGAAGTTCAAACATAACGATATGGGCAGCCTCGAGTTCGTTCTGCAGGAATGCGGGGACCGTGGCAAGCTCGTGGTGGTGGACGGCGTGTACAGCATGGAAGGCGACATCGCGCCGCTCCCGGACATCGTGAAGGTCTGTAAAAAATACGGCGCCCGGCTCATGGTCGATGACGCCCACGGCATCGGCGTCCTGGGCGAAACGGGGCGCGGCACTGCCGAGCATTTCGGCCTGGAAAAGGACGTGGACGTCATCATGGGCACCTACAGCAAGTCCCTTGCCTCGATCGGCGGGTTTGCCGTTGCCGGCGAGGACGTTATCCATTACATGAAACACCATGCCCGGCCCCTGATCTTCAGCGCCAGTCCGCCGCCCGCATCCGTGGCCGCGGTCATCGCGGCGCTGGATATCATCGACCAGGAGCCCGGCCGCAGGGAACAGCTCTGGCACAACACGAACAAGATGATGAAAGCGTTCAAGCAGATGGGTTTTGATACCGGGGTTGCCGAAACCCCCATCATTCCGCTCGTGATGGGAGAGATGGAGCAGGCGTTCATGATGTGGAAGCTCCTCGGCGAAGCGGGGGTGTTCGTAAATCCCGTGGTGCCTCCCGCGGTGCCGCAGGGACACTGCATGATCCGCACGAGTTACATGGCGACGCATACCGATGAGATGCTTGACCGGGCGCTCGGGATCATCGAGCAGGCGGGGAAGCAGCTGGGGATGATCTCCTGACCGGACAAACCGGAACCGAAAGGTCAAAACCGAAAAGCGTCTCTCGCAAAGCGCGCAAAGGTCGCAAAGTAAGCCTGATTCTTTTTTAAGAAAAAAGCTAACGTTTTGAGTTTCTTTATTGGTTGTGAATTTCTTTGCGCCCTTTGCGTGCTTTGCGAGAAATATTCTTGCCGTTTTGAGAAGGATTTCATTTTTAACTTACTAAGGCAGCGATAATGCAGATTGAGCAAATAACCGACAAACGTGATCTGGACCGGTTCATCCGATTTCCCTGGAAGGTCTATGACGGAGATCCGAACTGGGTGCCGCCCCTCCTGAGCGAGGTCAAGTTCATCCTGGGCAGCACAAACCCGTTCTTCGAACACGCCGAGGCTGCCTATTTCCTCGCGCGAAAGCACGGCGAGATCGTCGGCCGGATCGCGGCGATCATCGACCGCAACCATATCGCCGTTCATAACGAGCAGGCGGGCTTCTTTGGTTTTTTTGAATGCCTGCCCGACCCGGAGGCCGCCGATGGCCTGCTCCAGGCCGCTTCGCATTGGCTCAAGGCGCGGGGTATGGACATCATGCGCGGACCGATGAACCCTTCGACGAATGATGAGTGCGGTTTTCTCCTGGAAGGCTTCGATTCACCGCCGATGATCATGATGACCTATACCCCGGCGTATTACCTCGATTACATGGAACGGTCGGGGCTGTCCAAGGCCAAGGACCTCCTGGCCTACATCTCGGTGATCGCCGACGTCTCAGCAGGCGACAGGCTCGAAAGACTTGCAACGGCAGTCAGGGAAAAGATGCCCGGTCTTGTCGTGCGTCCCGCCAACATGAAAAAATTCCGGGCGGAGCTGGATGCTGTCAAGGAGGTCTATAATTCGGCATGGAGCCGTAACTGGGGTTTTGTGCCGATGACCGACAAAGAGATCGAATCCATGGCAAAGAGGCTCAAGCCGCTCATTGTGCCCGAACTGCTTCTCATGGCCGAGGTGGACGGCAAGCCGGCGGGGTTCTACATGGCCGTGCCGGACTACAACCAGGTCCTGAGCAGGATCAACGGCAGGCTTGGCCCTCTGGGAGTCATGAAGTTCCTGTGGTATTCGAGAACGATATCCGATATCCGCGTCCTGACCGTGGGCGTAAAGGAAGAGTACCGGAAGCGAGGCATCGAGGCGCTGCTGTACCTCCAGTCGTTCAAGGCTGCCAAACGCAAAGGGTACCAGCGTGCCGAGCTGTCCTGGATCCTGGAAGACAACACGCTGATGAAAAAGGGGTGCGAATTCATGGGCGGGAAGGTGTATAAAAAATACCGGATCTATGAAAAGAGGCTTTAAAATCTTCCTACTTATTTATTTTCATCCGCTTTGATCATAGGTTGATTCGCCACTTCAGTGTCCAAATTATTTCTCAGTTTCAATAATGAATTGTACCATCGCATGCGTGTCTGCCGGCATTAGCCCTTCGCATGACGATCCTTCCCTGAAAAAATCCGGTGCATCCACGGAGAAATGAAGATGGTCAGCACGGCAAGCAGCACGCCGGCGATGACATCGATGACATAGTGGTATCTGAGATACACCGTTGATATGATCAGGGCAGATGCGGCCGGCACCAGAACCCGGAAAAGCGCCTTCTGCCGGAATTTCCATGCATAAAAAAGCGACACCAGCGCAACAGCGGTATGGCCGCTCGGGAAGGCATCGGTCTTGTTGTGCTCCAGCGTGTCGAGCGTCTGGCGTATCCAGAGGGTCATCGGTCCTGATTGAAGGTCCGTTGTCTGCAGGTGGTTCAGCGTGAACCGGGGTCCTACTGCGGGGAAAAGCAGATACCCGACGTAGGAAAGATAAAAACAGAGGATGATCGTGAAGGCCGCTGTTTCGAACTCAGCCTGTTTGTCACCGAAAAAGAGTGCCGTGGCGACTGCGATCGGCATAGCGTAATAGCTGATGTAGGCGATCTGGAACAATGCGGTGAGCCAGGTGCTGTTGAACCGTTCCATCCAGACCGTCGGATGAGCTGCGAAGAGCAGGTGGTCGATCCGCACCAGGACCTCGTCGTAGTAGTGCTGCCGGATGAAGGGGATGATGTCGCCGAGGCTGTTAAAGATTATTACGACACAGATGATCGGGATAAAAGCATGCAGGAAACCAGAGAGCCTGCTTCCGGGAGTCCTCCTGTCCAGGGCAGCGAGCAGCAGAACGACCAGGGCCAGCACGGAGTACCTGAAGATGAGCAGCGGCCAGGACGGGATGCATGAGACGTTGAGCACGATGACAACCGTGAGCAGCACGATGAAGGAAAGGGTGAGGCGGTCACTAGGGTTCAGGTACGTCCGCATAGAAACGTTTATACAATACCTGCTGTTGAAAAGCAAGAACTGCCCTGCGGGACTGGGAATATAAAAGAAATGGCGGCAGGCCGTCTCAGAGGAACGTTTTTAAGGTTTAGCATCCCGGAGGGCTTTCTATTATTCCCCCGCCGATCACTACCTCGTTGTCGTAGAACACCGCAGCCTGCCCCGGACAAACGCCGGCAACGGGTCGCTCGAAAACGACATGAAGCTTGCCGTCAGCCCGGGGATCGATCGTCGAGGAAACGAGAGGAGAGCGGTAGCGGATCTTGGTCATCACCTTCCTGTCCGGACCGATCTCATCACCAGCGATGACATTTACATTCGAGACCGTCATCTCCTCTTGCTCCAGCTCTTCGTGGCTGCCAAGAACCACCCTGTTCGCTCCTTGTTCCAACCTGATGACATAGAGCCGCTCACCGGCAGCTACGCCGAGGTGTCTTCTTTGTCCCACGGTGAAGTAAGCGACGCCGTTGTGTTTGCCAACCACCTTGCCGTCGGTCATCACGATCTCTCCGGGACGGAGCGCGTCGGGCGCGTTCTCTTTGAGAAACGTTCGGTAATCATCGTCCGGCACAAAGCAGATCTCCTGGCTCTCCGGTCGTTCTGCCGCAGGGAGATCGAGCGTGCGCGCGAGTTCGCGAACGCCGGTCTTGTGCATGGCGCCGAGCGGAAAGAGCACGCTCCCGAGCTGGTCCTGCGTCAGGCGGTAGAGGAAGTAGCTCTGGTCCTTGCCAGGGTCAACGCCTTTTTTGAGAAGAAAACGGGATGCTGATGCTTCCTGTTCCACGCGGGCATAGTGGCCTGTGGCAAGTGCGTCAAAGCCCTGTTCGTGTGCGTAGGACAGCAGGAGCCGGAACTTAATGAGGTCGTTGCATCTGATGCAGGGATTGGGCGTGCGGCCGCGGCGATACTCGGAGATGAAATCCTGGACGATGTCGCGCGAAAAAGATTCCTGGGCGTCGATCATGCGGTGCGCTATGCCCAGACGCCGGCACACGGCCTGGGCAGAGCCGATGTCGCAGCATAATCCCGCGGTCAGCTTCATGGTAACGCCTTCGACAACGTAACCCTGCTGGAGGAGCAGCGCTGCGGTCACGGAGCTGTCGACGCCTCCGCTCATGGCTACGAGGACACGCTTTTTCATAAAGCATTTTTACCGCAGAGGCACAGAGACGCAGAGGAAGACAAAAAAAGGTGGAAAGAACATGTAAGAGATGAGTTCATTAGTACAGGGCTCATTATTCCGGTTTGCGACTCTCTCTGCGCCTCTGTTTCTCTGTGGTAGCCTTATCTTAAGACTTCTTCCATTTAAGTGCAAGCAGGGTGATCGACCCGAGCATGAACAGGATGCTGCCGATGAGCGCCCATATCGCTCCGGGATCCTTGTTGACCATGAGATGCGCTGCCGGTATGCCGTCATTGCTCAGATTTTTGAGATAGAACCCGACGCCCTTGTAGAAAAGCGGCTGATTCGGTCCGAGGATGCCGACCTTCACGCGTTCTCCCTTTTCCAGGACATAGATCGCAGCGGACCAGTCAGTGAGGTAGCCGCTCCCGTCCACGCTGGCGGAGATATTGCGGACATAGAGCGCCCGGTCCTCGGGCAGGGGTGCGGAGGCCCCCTCCGGCAAGGTGCCGGACAGCTTGTAACCCCAGCCTGCTCCAAGCAAATGCGCCAGCAGGATGAACAGGAATCCGACGTGAATGACCTGAGGCGAAATGCGCAGGAGAAAATCAGCGCGGGACCATTTCCCCCGCACAGCCTGCAGGCTGCAGACGAGGGTGTTGAGGGTGAGCAGGATAAGGCCTGCGAGGGCGGCAAAGAACCACCAGGTCTGCCGGAGATTCGGGACAGCGGCGTTTCTCACCCAGTCGAAGAGAAGACCCTCGTTCATGGATGAAAAGACTTCCCGGTGCATCGGCATCATGTAGGAGCCGATGAAAAAGAGGATGACCAGCCCGAGAAGGGTCCAGACCGATGTTTTTAGTGAGAGAAAGAAATTTTTCATAGCGTTAAAACTCATGCGAGCTCTTCATCAAAAGCCCCACGCCCGCATAGGTGAACAGCACGATCACAAATCCGGCAACGCCCATCCAGGCGACTTTCGGGCCTGACCAGCCCCGCACCAGCCGTGCATGGAGATAGAGGCTGTAGAAGAACCAGACGATGGTGGTCCAGAGCTCTTTCGGCGTCCAGAGCCAGTAGGTGCCCCAGGCGAGGAACGCCCAGATGCCGCCGAAGATCATGGCAATGGAAAAGAGCACGTAGCCGAGCAGCAGGCTCCGGTACTGGTTGTTCTCAGCACGGACGTCATTTCCGTAGAGTGAAAGCAGGCCGAAGACAGCGCCGATGGCGAAGAGCGCATAGGAGATGAATGACAGGATCACGTGCAGCTCGAACCAGATGGTCTTGAGCACCGGCGGCATTCCGCCGCTTACGGGCGCCGAGAAGGCAGAACCCGCGAGGAACATCAGGATAAGCGGTACGGTCAGGTAGGAGAAGAGATCCCGTTCACGGTTCCACGCGGCAACAATGTACACAACGCCGATGGCAAATGCAAGAAAGCCGAGCGTGTCGTGCATGCCGATCAGCGGTATCCTTCCGAAGCGCAGCGCCGAATTCACGATGAGGTACGCATGGAGCGCGAGGGCCGGCAGCATGTACCGCGGCCGCACCAGGGAAAGAGGGTAGAGTATGAAAAGAATAGTGTCCATAAGATATCTGAATGCCCCGTGTTTTCTTCCGGCAACGGATCCGGCATGAAGACGCAAAAGGCATTCCGGAAAACCGGAATGCCTTCGTTATTTTTGTATGGTTGCGGCAGAACCTACTTTTTGCCGAGGATCGCTTCTTTTGCAGCCTTGGCTACACGGAATTTCACGACTTTCTTGGCCGGGATCTTGATGGCCGCGCCCGTCTGGGGGTTCCTGCCCATGCGTGCCTTGCGCTGCACGAGGACCAGCTTGCCGAGGCCGGGGATGGTGAAGGCATTCTTTGCCTCCTTGTAGGCGAGTGCTGCTATGTCTTCGAGGATCTGAACCGCCAGCTTCTTCTTGATGTCCGCCTTTTTTGCGACGTGATCCGCAATCTGCGACTTCGTCATTGCCTTTGCCATAAACTTCCTCCTTAGAAATAAAATGGAAATTAAGAATGGTCCACTGCCCGAAGGCAGTTCGATCTTTTTTTCGTGGAAAGTATAATCAGTCTCAAATAAAATAGCAAGAAAAATTTTAGCGATTATGGGGTAATTTCGGGGTAATTTCGGGGTAATGCCGCGCTCGCAAGAAACGTTTTCATCATTTCCGTGCCCGAGACAAAATCGGTTTTCCCGGTTGACTTGAGCGTTTGGTTTGTGTTAATTTACACCACTCAAGCGTCACATCGCGGGGTAACCCTATTGATCAGGAGGCTCGGCAATGGCTACGAAATCTAATTTCATTCTGAAAGTGCAGGACGCAAAACTGGCTGACGTACAAAAGGCGCTCAAGGACGCGAACATCAACGTCGTCAGCATTCTCGAGGTCCACAAGGAAGAAGCGTAGCCACTTCGGACCGCTCCTGCATAGCGGTCCTTCTGCATCCAGCTGCATGCTGCATGGCGGCCTCGTTCCCGTTCGAGCCGGGTGACGGCGCCTTCCCATCCCGTCCGGCAATCTGCTATACTTAAAACAACATTATGAAAATTACGCTCGTGGATCTCGAAAACGTGGCCAAGGCCCTTTCCATCAAAGTGACCTATGAAGACCTGAAGACATCAAAAGGCGGGTCTTGCCGCGTGCTGGAGACTCGCAGGATCATTATTAACAAGTACCTCCAGAACGTCGACAAGATCGGCCTTCTGGCCCGGGAGCTCGGCAATTTTGATCTCAGCGGGATCGTCATTCCCGAGCACGTGCGTAAGAAAATAGAGAAGGAAGCAGAGCCGCAGGCCTGATGCCATC
>Ga0334722_10003113_pt1 | contig 18121 bp, 12 predicted proteins | sample C3_bottom_MG_FD_207210 | JGI IMG/M metagenome (GOLD analysis project Ga0334722, IMG submission 207210) | Sediment microbial communities from Yellowstone Lake, YNP, Wyoming, USA - C3_bottom | ecosystem: Environmental > Aquatic > Freshwater > Lake > Sediment | place: USA: Wyoming | collected...
AGCACCGTATGGCTGGATCGGTCCTGGAAGAGCGGCAGCACCCGTCCCGATGACACGTCGAACAGGGAGAGCTTCCCCCGGCCGGGCGAATAGGCGAGATACCGGCCGTCCGGTGAGAAGTCCGCCGCCTCCACCTGGAACGTGCCGGTGCTCTCGACGGGTTGCGTCGCCCCGTCCGCCACCGACAGTACCGCCAGGCTGTACGTCGCGGGCAGGGCGCGGTCCGCGGGGTCGTCCTTGTACGCCACGAAGGCAAGCAGCCGGCTGTCCCTCGACCACACCAGCGGCCACGACGCCGTGTTCCGCTCCCGGGGCCGCACGATGCGCGGTTTCGATCCGTCGGTGCCGATGACCCGGATGTCTATGCCCTCGTTGGTCGTGTACCAGGCATAGGCCACCAGCCGGCCGTCGGGCGACACCGCGGAACCCATCGTGAAGTCGGACGATCGCGAGAATCCCGGAGTGGTGGTCAGGCGCCGGCTCTGGCCTGTGGCGAGATCCCGAATCGCGAGGTTGCCGTCGAAGTCCCAATCCGCGAACGAGAGGTAGCGGCCGTCGAACGACACCCGGCCGGAATCCTCGGCATCCGCCCACACCTGCCTGATCGACAGGGCGGCATCTCCAGCCGGCCGGCCGGCCGCCAGCGCCGCCAGACGTGCCCGCGCTTCGGCCACCGCCTCGGGTTGATCGGCAAACGCGCGCAGCACCTCCTCGTACGCCTTCCGCGACTCGGCGTTGCCCAGCTTCTCGTAGCACTGCCCCATCCGGACCAGCGCCTTGGCCGCGACGACGCGGTCGGGGCCTTTGGTGAGCGCGCGGTACATCTCGATGGCGGCCTTCAGATCGCCGTCCACGACTTCCTTCGTGACGGCGGCCTTCAGCTGGACGTCGGCGGATGCCGGCGCTGGCTTCTGCGCCAGCCCGACTGAGACGGCCAGTCCGACGACCAGGATCAACGCGAGCGCCGTGCGGAATGAGTGGGTCATAGCTCTCCTCTCCCGTCTGAACACGGCCTCGAGGATAGGACACCGGTATCTGTTCCAGGCCACGCGTGCGTCATCTGTTCGTCATCGAGCATCAGGCGCCGGTCACCCGTCGAAGCGATACCCGATGCCCCGGATGCCGGCAATGTAGCGGGGCGCTGCGGGATCGGACTCGATCTTCCGCCGCAGGTTGAGGATCTGGTTGTCGACGACGCGCTCGGTGACGGCGAGGTCGGCTCCCCACGCGGCATCGAGCAGCTGCTGCCTGGTGAAGACCCGCCCCCGGCCCTTAACGAAGTGCGCCATCAACTTGAACTCCAGCGGCGTGAGGTCCACGCGCTCGCCGCCCCGCCGCACTTCCGCTCGCGACAAGTCCACCTCCACGTCGGCGAAGCGATAGACGTCCGGCTGTTCGGGGGCGGAGCGGCGCAGCAGGGCCCGGACGCGCGCGCGGAGCTCGTGCCGGCTGTACGGTTTGGTCAGATAGTCGTCGGCGCCGAGGTCGAGGCCCATCACCTTCTCGGCTTCCTGGGTCTTCGCCGTCAGCATCAGGATGGGCGTGCGCCTGCCCGCGCGCCGGATCTCGCGGCAGACCTCGAACCCGTCCTTCTTCGGCAGCATGACGTCGAGCAGGATCGCGTCGAATTCCTGCTCGCGGGCCGCGCGCGAGGCCGTCTCGCCATCGGTCACGACCTCGACCTCGTGCCCCTCGAGCCTGAGGTCGTCTTCGAGCGCCATGGCGATGGCAGGTTCGTCCTCGACGATGAGAATGCGACTCATGACATCGGCTCCTTCGCGTGCGGCAGGACAATCGAGAACACGCTGCCCCGGCCGGGCGCGCTGTCTACACGCACGTCGCCGTGGTGCGCGCGGACGATGTGCTGGACCGTCGCGAGGCCCAGGCCGGTGCCCTTGACGCCGGACCTGGTCGCGTCAGCGCCCCGATAGAACTTCGTGAAGATCATCTTCTGCTCGACCGCCGGTATCCCGGCCCCCTCGTCGCGCACGCTGAGGCTGACCGTGCCGGCGCCCTCGTCGATGCCGAGCCGGATGGGCGCCGCCGGCGGCGAGTACTTCGCGGCATTGTCGAGGAGGTTCCGGATCGCCCGCGCCAGCGCCTCGCGATCGGCGTCGACGAACGACGGCGGTCCCGCCACGCTCACCTCGAGACGGTCCGGCGGCGCGAGCTGTCCGGCGAAGTCCGAGGCGACCTGGCCGGCCAGTGCCCGGACATCCAGCCGCGCGAACCGGTACTCGGCTTTGCCGGCTTCCATCCGGCCGAAATTCAGCAGGTCCTCCACCATCTTGTGGAGGCGATCGGCTTCGGCGTTGAGGACCCGGTAGTACTGGCGCCGCCGATCCTCGCCCGGCACGGCATCCTGATCGAGCATTTCGATCAGGTGCTTCATCGACGTGAGCGGCGACCGGAACTCATGCGAGACCGCCGATACGAAGTCGCGCTGCAGCCGCGCCACCGCGAGTTCGCGCGCGAGCGCCCGTGCCACCAGGAAGCCGCCCACGACGATCAGCAGGCCCACCACCGCGAAGCCGCCGAACAGCAGACGGCGGTTGCGCGCCAGCATGGACGGGACCCGGCCGGAATCGGCGCTCGCCACGCGAACGGTCCACGGCAAACCCGTGTCCGCCGCCGAGGCGATCGCGACGGGTTTGGGAAGCCGTTCGGGCTGGCCGAGGTGCGCGTGCGCGTTTGTGTCGGTGAGCGCGACGAGGAGCTTCTCGGACGTCCAGACGGCAGCCGGACGTTCGAGCCAAGACGGGCCGGTCACGAGTGCGATCCTCCCGCCGGGGACGTTTTGCCAGACCACGAGCAGCGGACAACCGCGCTGCCACAGGGTCGTCCAGCCGCGCCCCGACGCGCTATCGGCCGTTCGCGACAAGCTCTCGACCGCCCCTGCGGCATCGGCCAGCGCCAGCCTTGCCGGCGGCGGCAATGGGACGGCATCCGCCGGCAACCAGCCCCGTGCCTCGCCGGCATAGAACTCAAAGCTCGCACGATCCAGCACCCAGCGCGGCCGCTGCAGGTCCAGGAGCAGCTCGCGGGCTCGCGCCTGCAGTTCGGACGTCTTCAACAACGCGAGCAGTGCGCAACCGGCGTGCCGCGCGACCAGATCGGCGGGCACGCCTTCCACCCTGGCCGGGCCGAGTTGCGCGAGGCGGTCGTAGACACCGAGGGCATCCTGCGACCGGTTCATCTTGCGCAAGCAACGGGCCAGGCCGACGAGCGCCTGTGCCTGAACCGCCGGATTCCTCGCGTTCGCGGCCCGGCGGAACGCTGCGGCAGCCGCCTCCGGGTCCCGCGCCTGGAACTCCAGGGCGGCGGCCGCTTCAATCGCCACGTCGCGCGGGGTCTCGCTGTCCGCAAGGCCCGTCGCAACAGCCGGCGGCTCGCGCCGGGCAGTGATGATGGCATCGGGCGGATAGTAGAGGAGACGGCCGGTTGGCCAGACCGTAAGGCGGCCGCCCGCAATCGTGAGCAGAACCGCGTCGTCCCGCAACTGCGCGGTCCCGTCCCGCGACAGCGTGGCGAGCCCCTTGGACTGGTCCTCGAGCCGGCGCTGCAGCTCCGACGCGACCCGGCCGGCCGCCGCGTCGAGCGTGTCCTGAACGCGCTGGCGGTCGAGCGCGGCGTCCTGGCCGAGACTCAGCCACGCCATCCATCCGAGTGCCAGCGCCGGCACGACCGTCGCGGCGACAAAGAGCGCCAGCAGGTGACGCGGCGGCCGGAACCAGTCGCGGATGGTCATGAGCCCGGATCGGGGGGACGCGCGAAGTATAACGCGGCCCCGCCAGCGCCCGGTCACGGCTCTGTCACGCCTCTGTCAAAGGGGTGCCGTCGCCGGGGCCTGTCATCCGCCGGGGTTGCGGTGTAGCATGCCGTATGCTTCGCCATCTTTCGCTCATCCTCGCCGGCGCCGTCGCGTTCGGCACCTTGTCTCTTTCATCCTGGTCTGCGGGTCCCATGACACCCCAAACACCGCCTTCGGCCGCCAGCCGCGCGAACCCCCTGTTGACGCCGAGCCCGCTGCCGTTCGGCGCGCCGCCGTTCGACAAGATCCAGGACGTTGACTTCGCGCCGGCGCTGGAGGCCGGCATGAAGGCTCAGATGGAGGAGGTCGCCGCCATCGCGGGCCGCGCCGACGCGGCGACGTTCGAGAACACGCTCGTGGCGCTCGAGAAGAGCGGCCAGCTGCTCGATCGCGTCAGCCTGATCTTCAACGCCCTGACGTCCGCCAACACGAACCCGAAACTGCAGGACGTCCAGCAGCAGGTGGCGCCGAAACTGGCCGCGCACGAAGACGCGATCTTCCTCAACTCGAAGCTGTTCGCGCGGGTCGAGGCCGTCTACCGTCAGCGCGACAGCCTGAAGCTCGATCCCGAGTCGCGTCACCTGCTCGAGTTCTACTACCAGCGGTTCGTGCGCGCCGGGGCCAGGCTTTCCGATGCCGACAAGACGAAGCTGAAGGCGCTGAACGAGCAGGAGGCCGGACTCATCGCGACGTACACACGCCTGCTGCTCGGCGCGGCAAAGGGCGCCGCGCTGGCCGTGAACGACGGCAAGGAACTCGCCGGCCTTTCGGAAGACGAAATCGCGGCCGCCGCGGCCGCCGCGACGTCCCGCGGCTTGACCGGCAAGTGGCTGCTGCCCCTCGTCAATACCACCCAGCACCCGATGCTGGCGAAACTCACGAACCGCGCCACGCGCGAGCGGCTCTTCCGCGCGTCCTGGACGCGAACCGAGCGCGGAGACGCCAACGACACCCGCCGGACGATCGCCGCCCTGGCCGACGTCCGGGCGCGCAAAGCGGGCCTGCTGGGCTTCCCCAGCTTCGCCGCCTGGGCGCTCGAAGACCAGATGGCGAAGACGCCGGCCACCGTTGACCAGTTCCTCGCGCGGTTGATTCCGCCGGCGACGGCCAACGCCCGCGCCGAGGCCGCCGCCATCCAGAAGCTGATTGACGCCCAGCGCGGCGGCATCACGCTCGAGCCCTGGGATTGGGACTTCTACGCGGAGCAGGTGCGGAAGGCGAAGTACGACCTCGATGCCGACGCCCTGATGCCCTACTTCGAACTCAACCGGGTGCTCCAGGATGGCGCCTTCTACGCGGCGAACCAGCTGTACGGCCTGACGTTCAAGGAACGCCACGACCTCCCCATCTACCAGCCGGAGGTGCGGGTCTTCGACGTCATCGACCGGGATGGTACGCCGATCGCGCTGTTCTACGCCGACTACTTCGCCCGGGAGAACAAGAACGGCGGGGCGTGGATGGACAACTTCGTCGTCCAGTCGAAGCTGCTGGGCAGCCGGCCCGTCATCTACAACGCGGCGAACTTCACGAAGCCTGCCAAGGGCCAGCCCGCGCTGCTGAGCCTCGACGATGTGACGACGATCTTCCACGAGTTCGGTCACGCCCTGCACGGGATTTTTGCGAGCCAGCAGTACCCGAGCCTGTCGGGCACGTCGGTGGCGCGCGACTTCGTGGAACTCCCGTCGCAGTTCAACGAACACTGGGCGCTCGACCCGTCGGTCCTGAAGCACTACGCGGTGCACTACCAGACCGGCGCGCCGATGCCGCAGGCGCTGGCCGACAAGATCAGGAAGGCGGCCACCTTCAACCAGGGCTACAGCCTGACGGAGATCCTCGCGGCCGCCGAGCTCGACATGCGCTGGCACACGCTCGCCGCCGGTTCGGCGCCGCCGGCCGTCGATCCGTTCGAATCGTCGGCGCTGAAGGCGAGCGGCCTCGACGTCGCGCAGGTGCCGCCGCGCTACCGGTCCAGCTACTTCCTGCACATCTGGGCCAACGGCTACGCCGCCGGGTACTACGCCTACCTGTGGGCGGAAATGCTCGACAACGACGCATTCGCCTGGTTCGAGGAGCACGGCGGCCTGACCCGCGCCAACGGCGATCGATTCCGGGAGCTGATCCTGTCCCGCGGCAACACGGGCGACTACGCCGCGATGTACCGCGCGTTCCGCGGGCAGGAACCGAGCATCGCGCCCATGCTGACGCGGCGGGGCATCGGCAAACAGTAGGCCCTGCTCAGTCGGCAGAAGGGCCGGTCGACAGGGCGGAGCGAAGGCGAGCGCGAAACCCGGCCGCAGCCGAATTGCGACGAGACTTATGGCTGTGATACTGTGAGACTATGCCAAATATCACAGTCTCACTGCCTGCCGAGGTGTACCGCCGCGCGCGAATCAGGGCTGCCGAGCACAACACGTCGGTGAGCGCCCTGGTCCGCAATTTTCTAAACGAGCTCGGGACGGCAGAAACGGAGTTCGAGCGGCGCCGCCGGCTGCAGGACGAGGTACTGGCCTCGCTTCCCGGTTTCGCCGCGGCCGACCGGTTGACCCGCGACGAGGTGCACGACCGTGCGGTTCGTTGACACGAACGTCCTCCTCTACGCGATCAGCACCGACCCGGGCGAGGCCGGCAAGGCTACCGCTGCGCGCGCCCTGCTGGATTCCACCGACCTGGCGCTCTCGGTCCAGGTGCTCCAGGAGTTCTACGTTCAGGCCACTCGGGCCACCCGCCGGCAGGCTTTGTCCCACGAACAGGCGTCACTGCTCGTCGAGGCCTGGCTGCGCTTTCCGGTCCAGGAGATCACCGTTCCGGTCATGCAGGCCGCGGCCGCCACAGCTCATCGCTCGCGGATTTCATACTGGGACGCCGCCGTCGTCGAGGCCGCACGGGCGCTCGGATGCACGACCGTGCTCTCCGAGGATCTGTCTGACGGCCGCGACTACGCCGGGGTGCGCATCGAGAACCCGTTTCGAACGACGCGGTAAGCGGCGCCCGGGCGCGGGTAGCTGCAGGCCTCCGCCGACGCCCACGGCCGCTGGAGTCCCACTTGCCCCATCCCGGCGCATCGCCTACCCTATCCCCATGCAGGACGTGCTGGCCATTATTCTCGGGGGCGGACGCGGCAACCGCCTCTACCCGCTGACGCTGATGCGCTCAAAGCCCGCCGTGCCCATCGGCGGCATGTACCGCCTGATCGACATCCCGGTCAGCAACTGCCTGCACGCGGGGCTGCGGCGCATGTTCATCCTGACGCAATTCAACTCGGCGTCGCTGAACCGCCACATCTCCCAGACGTACAGGATGGACTTGTTCTCCGGCGGCTTCGTCGACATCCTGGCCGCCGAGCAGACGCCCGACAACCCGAACTGGTTCCAGGGCACGGCGGACGCGGTCCGGCAAGCCGCCCGCCACTTCGTCTCGTACGACGCCGACTACTACCTGATCCTGGCGGGCGACCACCTGTACCGGATGGACTTTGCCAAGCTGATCGACTCCCACGTCGACCGCAACGCCGACATCACGATTGCGGCCCAGCCTGTCGCGCCCGAGACGGCCGCGGAGATGGGCATCTTCCTCTTCGATCGCAGCGGTCACATCGTGGGCTTCGAGGAGAAACCGTCCCCCCAGCGCCTGGGCCAGCTCGGGCGGAGCATCCCGTCCGGCTCGACGTTCTCCGGCTACCAGGCGGAGAAGCCCTTCATCGCGTCGATGGGCATCTACGTGTTCTCGCGCGACGTCCTGCTCGAGATCCTCGAAGAGCACCACGCCACCGACTTCGGCCGCGAGGTCATCCCGGCGTCGCTCGACACCCACCGCGTCAACGCGTTCCTCTACAACGGGTACTGGGCCGACGTCGGGACCATCGAGTCGTTCTACGAAGCGAACATGACGCTGACGCGCGATCACTCGCCGTTCCGCTTCTACGACCCGAAGAAGCCGATCTTCACCCGCCCGCGTTTCCTCGCGCCGTCGCGGTTCATCGACGCGCACGTCGAGCACGCCCTGGTGGCCGAAGGCTGCTACGTGAACCGGTGCACGGTCGAGACGTCGATCATCGGCATCCGGAGCCGGATCGATGAACGCGCGCGCATCGTCCGATCCGTGATGCTGGGCGCCGACTACTACGAGACCGACGAAGACGGGATTGGCGGCAACGCCGTGCCGCTGGGCGTCGGACAGGACTCCGTGCTCGATCGCGTGATCGTCGACAAGAACGCGCGCATCGGGCGCGGCGTCAGGCTCGTCAACGAAGCGCACGTCGAAAACGCGGATGCGGAGCACTACTACATCCGCAACGGCATCATCGTGATTCCCAAGGGCGCCGTCATCAAGGACGGCACCGTCGTCTAGCCGAACGGCCGGCCGGGCGCCAGCGCCCGCCAGACGCCGCCCGGCAGCGCGAGCAGGAACGTCAGCAGCCACACGGCGACGGCGTCGAGCGGGCCCAGCCGCGCCACCCGCGACGCCAGCCGCCCGGCCAGGGGCATCGTGCGCAGCGCGACGGCGGCGCCGGCGCCCCCCACGAGAAAGTAGACCGGGAAGATGTAGCGATCGGCCCGGCGGTCGGACAGGCAGAACGCCGCGACGTAGAGCGCCGCGAGGCCAAGGACAAGTGCCAGCGCACGCGCGTCCTGCCCGAATGCCCGTCGCACGCCCGGACCTGCGACAGCGCCGCGCCCAGCCGTTCGCCCCGCCTGCGCGTGTGCCGCCCGCAGCCCCCGCCACAGCAGGACCAGCGAGAACGGGAACGCGAACCACGCGATGCGCCCGAGGTACCAGCCGCCGTTCTGCAGCTTCTGCGCGATGGCCGCCCCGGGAGACCGCTGGACCGCGGCCAGTCCGAGCTGCTGCCGGAGATACGGCCCGACAAACGACTCGCCGGTCGCCGCCAGGTACGCGTGCTCGTACCAGGCGGCCGCGCCGGCGGCGGCGAGCACGGCACCAGCCAGGCCCGCCCATGTCTTGATCCGGGCCGCCCGGCCTTCCGCCGGCCGCGCGATCAGCCACACGGCGCACGTCACCGGCAGCATCACGGCGAAGACGCCCTTCACGAGCAGGGCCAGCGTCACCGCGCAGGCCGTCACGCCGCCCCACGCTGCGTTCGATCGCGATCGCTCCGTCGCGACGAGCGCCAGCAGGACCATCGCGAGCAGCACCTGCTCGTGGTTGGCGCGGATCCGGTAGGCGAAGGCCACCGGCAGAAGCTGGAGGAGCCAGGCGAGCGCTCTCGCGTCCCCCGGCGGCACGAACGTCACGGCCAGCTGCCGCACCAGGATGATTGTCAGCACCTGGAAGAGTGCGTTGACGAGATACGCCGCCTGACCTGCCGGATAGCCGAGCCTGATTAGCAGCTGCGGCATGACGACGATGCCGGCGGGGTGTTCGCGGTAGAGGTCGGTGCGGTTCCAGTGTCCGCCCCACGAAGGCGCGATCCAGCGATCGGCCGGCTGATGCGCCAGGTCTTCGGCGATGGCGCGATGCAGTTCGGAATCGGGGTCGCCGGTCCGGGCGTCGGCCGCCACGAGGAGAACCGCCGCCGCGGCGAGCGCGACAATCCACGCGACGGGTTCGATCCACCGGTGCCGGGTCTGGTCGTGGTTCACGCGGGTATGCCGCTCGCTGCCTGGCGCGCGCGTCGGGCGTGCGTCAAGCGCGTATACTAGTCCAAGCACGCCCATAAACACGAGGCCTGAGCGTCCCATGACTCCTTTCCGCAAACTCGCGATGTGCGCCGTTCTCCTGTTGCTGGCCCTGCAGATCCGCGGCGGAGCGCAGCCGGCCGCGCCGGTCCGGTTCGACGGCGGAAAGGCCTACGATCACGTCAGGGCGATGGTGGGCTTCGGGCCCAGGCCGGCCGGCTCTGCAGCGCTCGCGGAGACGCGGAAGTACATCCGCGAGCAGATGTCCGCCCTCGGATTCAAGACCGAGGATCAGGCGTTCGATGCCGACACCCCCGTGGGCCGCCTCCACATGGTGAACCTGCGGACGACGATTCCGGGCACACGGCCCGAGCGGCTGCTGATCACGGGCCACTACGACACAAAGCTGTACCGGCAGTTCCGGTTCGTCGGCGCCAACGACGCCGGGTCGAGCGCCGCGTTCCTGATCGAACTGGCGCGCGTCCTGAAGGGACGGAAGAACCCGCTCACGATCGAACTCGTGTTCTTCGACGGCGAAGAAGCGACACTTCCGGGGTGGGACGACGCCCCGAACGATCACACCTACGGCAGCCGGTACTACGCCCAGACGGCGAAGCAGACCGGCGACCTCGCCCGCATCAAGGCGATGATCCTGGTGGACATGATCGGCGATCGGGACCTGAACATCCGGCGCGAGTCGCTCTCGACGCCGTGGCTGACGGACATCATCTGGGCCACGGCCCGGGAGCAGGGCTACGGCGCCCTCTTCCCCAACGACCCGATGGAGGTGGCAGACGACCACATGCGGTTCCTGGAGGTCGGGCTGCCCTCGGTCGACATCATCGACCTGGACTACTCGCCGTGGCACACCCCGGGCGACACGCTGGACAAGGTCAGCGCCCGCAGCATCGAGGCCGTCGGCCGGACGCTGGTGGCGGCGCTGCCGAAGATCGAAGCCAGGCTGGTGGGTTCAGCGAAGTAGCGCGGCGCGGCGGCGCGTGGCCATCCAGATGCCGGCAAGACCAGCTGCCCACGCCGTGCCCGCGGCCGTCGTGGCGCGCCTGACGCCCTCGGCGGCGGCCGCGTCCATCGCCCCCTGAAGACTCCCGGACGGCCCGCGGCCCTCGGTGTACAGCGCCTGGCGTGTCAGATACGCCCGCGCCTCCCGCGCGATCGACGCATCGAAGACCACCAGCCAGAGGATCCCGCCGAACACCAGCCACAGCGCCGCCGCCCACCGGCGCTGCAGGCGCCAGCGCCGCTCGCCGGCGGCTGGCGCGCCGCTATCCGCCATGGCGCACGATGAGGACCGTCATGTCGTCGCTCTGGCTCGCCCCGGCCGTAAAGGTCCGCGTCGACGCCATCAGGGCCTCGCGCAGCGCCGCCGGCGACGCCCCCCGGTTGACCTCCAGACATTCAATCAGCCGGTCATCCCCGAATTCCTCGCCCGCGGCGTTCTGGGCCTCCGAAATGCCGTCGCTGAACACGACGAGCGTGTCGCCCGGGTCCAGATGGACCTTCTCTTCGTCGTACGCCGCAAAGTCGAAGAGCCCGAGGATCATGCCGCCCGTCTCGAGCCGCGCCACGCCGTCGCGCTTGACCAGCACGGGCGGGTTGTGGCCGGCATTGCAGTACTGCAGCGTCCCGTCGGCCCCGATGATGCCGTAGAACATCGTGACGAACCGCGACTCGACGGAGCGGCGCTTCAGGCCGAGGTTGATCTGCGCCAGCGCCTCGGCCGGGCCCGACGTCGCCGTCGCCTGGACCGTGAACATCCCCTGCACCATGGCCGTCAACAGCGCCGCCGGCGCGCCCTTGCCCGACACGTCGCCCAGCGCAAACCCGAGGCGGCCATCGGGCAGTTCGATGTACTCGAAGAAGTCGCCGCCGATCGCCCGGCACGGCACCGAACAGCCGGTGGCCTCGAAGAAGGCGCCGCGGCGCTCGCCTTCGGGCATCAGTGCCTGCTGGATCTCCGCCGCAATCTTCAACTCCTGTTCGAGCCGGGTCTTCTCGGCAGCCTCGCGATACAGCCGGGCGTTTTCGATCGCCACCGCCGCCTCGGCCGCCAGCGTTTCAAGCGCCGTGCGCGTGACCGGCGACAGGATGGTCCCGCGCTCGCGGCTGTCGAGGTACAGCACGCCGATGCGCTTTTGCCCCAGGTCCGCCTCAGCCTTCTCGACGTACCGGATCAGCACGAGCGGCACGCACAGCACGTGGCGGATGCCGAGCGCGACGGTGCCGATATGCGCGCTCGCCAGATCACCGTCGAGCAGGTCCTTGACGATGCGCGCCTCGCCGGTCGCGAAGACCTCTTCGGGGATCTTCCGGCTGGTCTCGAACGTCTTGCCCGGCAGCGTCACGCGGCCCCGCGCCCGTCCGGTCTTGTACTCGAGGCGGCCGTCTGGCCCAGCCAGCATGATGAACCCGCGCTCGGCGCTGGCCACGTCGATGGCCGAATCGATGACCATCGCCAGCACTTCGTCGAGGACGCGCCCCGATCCGAGGGCGCGCAACCCTTCGAGCAGCGTCGCGACCTGGCGCAGATCGCCGACAGCCGACGTGGCGCGATCCACCGACGCGGTGCTCGCCGTATCCAGTTGGAACGTCACCTGGCTGTCACTGCCCTGCCCCAGCCGGATGACGTCGCCGTGCTTGAGTTCCCGATCCCCGGCGATCGGCTCGCCGTTGACGAACGTCCCGAAGCGGGAGCCCCGGTCGCGGATCAGGTAGCGCTCGCCGTCGCGGGCGATCTCCGCGTGATCCCGCGACACGTCCGCCCCTGACAGCCGCACGTGCGACTCGCTGCGCCGGCCGATCGTCGTCACCGCGTCTTCGATGGAGACCACCCGCCGACCGGCCGGATCGACCACGTCGAGTCTCGCCGTCATCGCCTTCTCCTCCGCAGGGCAACGCGCCACACGAGCGCGACGGCCGCCAGGATCGTAATCGTCCAGCGCAGCCAGTCCGGAATGCCGCCGGCCGGCACGATGGCCATGTACAGCCCGGCGCACACGAGCACCACGAGTGCAATCGCCGCCGGCCACAGGGGACGCCGGACCGCAGCCGCCCCTTCCGCCGCCCGACCCTCGTCGGCCGTGGAGCGCCCGCACCGGAAGCAAATCAGCGCCTTGTCGGCGATTTCAGTTCCACAGAATCGGCACGTCACGTGTTGAAGCCCTCGAAGGCCCGATTATACGTGGCCCGGCGCCACGCTGGCCACCGGTCCATTGGATATACTGCTCGCATGATCCCCGTCCGGGATGCCATCCCGGCACCGACCCGCCCGACCGTCGCCCTCGTACTCGCCGGAACGGCAGCGATCACCTACGGCGCGGCGGCGCTCCTGGCAAAGACCCCCATCGCCTGGCCTCTGGGTCTCGACGACCCGGGGTCCCTGGCGAGTGCGGTGGCCGCGCTGTTCGTGCCGGCGAACTGGCTACAGGTGGCGGCAACCGTCTTCGCGCTCTGGATCTTCGGCCCCACCGTGGAGGATCGCCTCGGCCACGACCGGTTCGCGCTGCTCTACCTGTGGTGCGGGGCCGTGGGTGCCGGCATCGCAGCGCTGGCGGCACGCGGTCCCGTCGGCGTGGCGCTCGGAGGGCCGGCCGCCGCGGTCGCCGGAATCGCGGCGGGCCATCTCGCGCTCTATCCCCGCGGCGGCATCCTGGTGCTGGTGCCCGACGCGGGCGGGATTGACGTGGCTGACGTGCCGTCGGTCCTGGTGGCGGCGTTCTGGCTGCTGGTCCAACTGGTGGCATCGAGCCCCGTCCTCGGAGCCCTGCCCGGCTGGTCCGCGGGCCTGGCCCTGGTGCACCTCGCGGGCGGCGCCCTCGCCGGCGCTGCCGGGGCGCGCGTCCTGAGACGTTCGGAACGGATGCACCCGGGCTGGTGGACGCCATAGAATGTTAGGTCCTGGACCTGACCCCATGCTGCAGTGAGAGATCCCATGCATACATATCGCCCCGTCCTCGTCCCGGTTTTGACCCTCGCCCTGGCGGCCGCTGTGTCCGCACAGCAGCCGCGCCCGGCGGCTCCCGTTCCGGGGGCCCCGGCCGCGCCTGCCGCGCCGCCGGCGCCGACGCACCACGCGCTCACCGTGCGGCTGACGCCCGCCTCGCACCTGCTCTCGGTGCGCGACGAGGTGTCGTTGGCCGCCGGACACAAGGCGCCGGTGACGTTCGCACTGAACGGACGCCTGCGCATCACGGCGTCCGAACCGAAGGTCGAGGAGATTCCGGACCCGGCCGCGGCCAACGCCCGCGGCATCGATCAGGGCCGGCCCGATCGCGTCCGGCGCTACCGGGTTGTGGCGCCTGCCGCCGTGACGCGCCTGACGCTCGCCTACGAGGGCCCGGTCGATCGCCCCGTGTCTGACATGAAGGAGCAGTACACCCGCGGCTTCCGCGAGACATCCGGCCTCGTCGGCCCGGAGGGCGTCTACCTGGCCGGGAGCAGCGTCTGGTATCCCGACTTCGGCGAGGACCTGGTGACGTTCCGCGTCGACGCCGAGGCCCCGGACAACTGGCAGCTGATCAGCCAGGGTAACGGCACGTCCAGGGACGCCCGCGGACTGGCGCGTTGGGATTCGGGCGGCCCCATGGATGAGATCTACCTGGTCGGCGGCCCGCTCACGGTGTTCAGGGACGCAGCGGGCTCGGTGGAGACCGCGGTATACCTCCACGAAGCCGACGCCTCCCTGGCCGGCAAGTACCTCGCGGCCACCGCGCAGTACCTCGAGATGTACCGCGGGCTGATCGGCCCCTATCCGTACGGCAAGTTCGCGCTGGTCGAGAACTTCTGGGAAACCGGCTACGGTATGCCGACGTTTACGCTGCTCGGCCCCGAAGTCATCAGGTTCCCGTTCATCATCAACTCGTCGTATCCCCACGAGATCCTGCACAACTGGTGGGGCAACTCCGTCTTCGTTGATTCGGCTTCCGGCAACTGGTGCGAAGGCCTGACGGCGTACATGGCGGATCACCTCATCCAGGAGCAGCGCGGCACGGCGGACGAATACCGCCGGTCGACACTCCAGAAGTACCGCGACTACGTCAAGACAGGACGCGACTTCCCGCTCTCGCAGTTCCGCAACCGGTCGAGCGCCGCCACCGAGGCGGTCGGATACGGCAAGGCCCTGATGGGCTACCACATGCTGCGGCTCCACATCGGCGACGCCGCGTTCCGGGAGACGATGGCGCGGCTCTACAAGGAGTTCAAAGGCAGGCGCGCGACGTTCCGCGACATCCAGCACCTCGCCGAAGCCGTCAGCCGCAAACCGCTCGCGTGGCTGTTCGACGACCTGATCACCCGCACCGGCGCGCCCGAACTCCGCGCCGGGGCCGTGCCGTTGCGGCCCGGAGCCACACCGGGACCCGTGACGGTCCGGCGTGATGGCGCGCGCTGGGTGGTGGAAGGCGCGCTGCGCCAGACCCAGGCCGGCGCCCCGTTCGCCGTTGAGGTCCCGGTGGTCGTCCAGACGGACCGCGCCCCGGTGACGACAGTGCTGCGGATGACGTCCGCCGTGCAGCCGTTCTCGATCGCAACCGACGGCAAGCCGCTCGCGCTGCACGTGGACCCGCGGTTCGATGTCTTCCGCCGCCTCGACGCCCGGGAAACGCCGCCCTCGATCGGCCAGATCTTCGGCGAAGCGTCGATCCTCGCCCTGCTGCCGGCCAACGCCACGCCCGCCGAACTCGACGGCTACCGGGCGCTCGTCAAGAGCTGGCAGAGCGGCACGCATGCGATCGAGGTCAAGCGCGATGCCGACGTCGCCGCACTGCCCATGGCCCGCACCGTCTGGTTGCTCGGCCGCACCAACAAGTTCGCGCGTCCGCTGTTCGAACGGCAACAGGGCCTGAAGTTCGGCGCGGACGACACCATCGAGATGGACGGCGACAAGATGGCGCTCGCCGGCCACACGCTGGTGCTGACGACGCGGCATCCGGCGTCCGTCGAACATGCCGTCGGCTGGATCGTCGCGGACCCGGTGGCTGCCATGCCCGGCCTCGGCCGGAAACTGCCGCACTACGGCAAGTACTCCTATCTCGGGTTCGAGGGCGACGAGCCCGTCAACACCATCAAGGGACAGTGGCAGCAGTCGGACTCGCCGCTGCGCGTCGACCTGCGGCCGGCGGCCGAACGCGGCGCCCGACTCGCGGCGCTGGCCCCCGACACGCGCAAGGCGCTGGCGGACCTGCCGCCCGTCTTCTCGCAGCAGACCCTGCGCGAGCACGTGACGTACCTCGCGTCACCGGAATTGCAGGGCCGGGGCCTGGGCACGCCTGGCCTTGAACTGGCAGCGAAGTACGTCGCCGACATGTTCCGGAAGTACGGCCTGGCGCCGGGCGGCGATGGGGGCAGCTTCTTCCAGCGCTTCACCGTCCCGAAAGCCGCTGACGGCCAGCCGCACGAGGTGGCCAATGTCATCGGCGTCCTCAAGGGCAGCCGTCCGGACCTCGCCGGCCAGTCGGCGGTGCTCTGTGCTCACGTCGATCACCTCGGCCTCGGCTGGCCGGATGTCCGCAAGGGCGAGGAAGGCCAGGTGCACCCGGGCGCGGACGACAACGCGAGCGGTGTCGCCGTCCTGCTGGAACTCGCCCGCGCGCTGGCTGCCGGCGAGAAACCGCCGCGGACCGTCGTCTTCGCCGTGTTCACGGGCGAAGAAGCCGGGCGGCTGGGATCGAAGTACTACGCGGAACACCCGGCCTTCCCGCTTGCCGGGATCGAAGGCGTCATCAATCTCGATACGGTCGGGCGCCTCGGCGTGCAGAAACTGACGGCCCTCGGCACCGGCACGGCGAACGAGTGGCAGCACATCTTCCGCGGCGCCTCGTTCGTCACCGGCGTCGAAAGCCGCAACGTGCCCGAAACGCTCGAGTCGTCGGATCAGATGAGCTTCGTCGAGAAGGGCGTGCCGGGCGTGCAGATCTTCACCGCGGTGCACGCCGACTACCATCGCGTGACCGATACCGCCGACAAGATCGACGTGCCCGGCCTGGCGAAGGTGGCCACCTGGGTGAAGGAGGGGATCGTGTACCTGGCGGAGCGTCCGGAGCCGCTGACGGTGACGATCAAGGGCGCGGCGGCCCAGACGCCCGCGCCCGCCGCGACGGGCGCGGCAGCCGGTGCGAAGCCCCCGGCGGAGGCCGCCCGCAGGGTCACGCTCGGGACCGTGCCCGACTTCGGCTTCGCGGGCCCCGGCGTCAAGGTCACCGGCGTGACGCCCGATTCCCCGGCGGCAAAGGCGGGCATCAAGGAAGGTGATATCGTCGTGAGCATCGACGGTGCGCCGCTGGCCGACCTCAAGGGGTATTCGGACGTGCTCCGGACGCTGAAGCCGGGGCAAACGGTGCAGGTGGTGATCACGCGCGACGGCAAGAGCCAGACACTGGCCATCACCGTCGTCGAACGGTAGTTTGTCGCTTTCGGTGGAGGATCGGACTCATGAATCGGAGACAGACATGTGCGTGGCTGCTGGCGGCGGTGCTGGCGGCTCCGGCGGTGACGCAGGCCCAGGATTCGTCCTGGCGGCTCAAGATTGGCGACCCCGCCCGCAAGGACAAGGACGTATCACTGGTGCTGGACGGCATCGTCGACACGACGAACGGCAAGACGCTGACGACCGGCGATCTGGCCGCGAAGCTGGATGACGTCAAGGTGGTGTTCGTCGGCGAGAGCCACACCGACATCGCGTTCCACCGGGTCCAGTTGCAGCTCATTCAGGCCCTGCAGAAGCGCGGCCGCGACGTGCTGATCGGGCTCGAGATGTACCCGTACACCGAACAGGCGTCGCTCGACGTGTGGAACGGCGGGAAGGAGTCCGAGTCCGACTTCGTCAGCGCCTCGCAGTGGTACAAGAACTGGGGCTACCACTGGAACTACTACCGCGACATCTTCCTGTTCGCCCGCGACAAGGGCATCAAGATGTTCGGTGTCAACACGCCCCGCGAAGTGGTCTCGGCGGTGCGCAAGAAGGGGTTCCAGAACCTGACGCCCGAGGAATCGGCCCGCATTCCCCCGAAGATCGACACGACGAACGAGGAGCATAAGCAGCTGTTCCGCGCGTTCTTCGCCGGCGAAGACAACATGATGCACACGATGGCGGGCGCGATGTTCGACGGGATGTTCGCCGCGCAGTGCACGTGGGACGCCTCGATGGGCTACAACGCGGTCCAGGCGCTCAAGAAGTTCGGCGGGCCGAAGAGCGTGATGGTGGTGCTGATCGGGTCGGGGCACGTGGCGTACGGCCTGGGCATCCAGCGCCAGGCCGCCCTGTGGTTCGACGGCAAGATGGCGTCCATCATCCCGGTGGCCACGTCCGACAGCCGCGGCCGGCCGATGGGTGCGGTCCAGGCGTCGTACGCGGACTACCTCTGGGGCCTCCCCCAGGAACAGGATCCCATCTTCCCGACCATCGGCTTCTCGACGCGGGACACCAGCGGCAACGCGCCGATCGAAGTGATCGATGTGCCCGCCGATTCGGTCGCGGCCGCCGCCGGATTCAAGGTCGGCGACGTGCTGCAGACGATTGACGGGACGCCGGTGACGACGCGGGAGACGGTCAACCGGATCATGGCGGAGAAGCGCTGGGCGGACTCGGCAGAGTTCACCATCACCCGGGGCAGCGAGACGCTGACGCTGACCGCGCACTTCCGTCGCACGCCGCCTCGCG
>Ga0334722_10003114_pt1 | contig 18116 bp, 15 predicted proteins | sample C3_bottom_MG_FD_207210 | JGI IMG/M metagenome (GOLD analysis project Ga0334722, IMG submission 207210) | Sediment microbial communities from Yellowstone Lake, YNP, Wyoming, USA - C3_bottom | ecosystem: Environmental > Aquatic > Freshwater > Lake > Sediment | place: USA: Wyoming | collected...
TTCGAGCCGCCTCGGAGATTCCCTTCGAAGTGGACCTTGTTGAGAAAAAACCTTTCCCGACTGGCGCGAAGGGTCCACGGCGGAAATGATGCATCCGCAGGCCGGACTCGACGCATCAGCGACCTGGCTCGACTTCCATTCGAATGGGTGGTTCGAATTGTATGAAATGGCGCGCCCTGAGGGATTCGAACCCCCGGCCGCTTGATCCGAAGTCAAGCGCTCTATCCAGCTGAGCTAAGGGCGCGTCCGGAAGAGAAGGTATTCTACCGCGAGGGGAGCCCCTGCGTCACGCGCCGTTCCCCTTTCCCTCCACGCCGAGGACGCGGAGGAGGCGCGACAGGTAGGTCGGCGACAGCCCGAGGATCTCCGCCGCCCGCGACTTGCTCCCCCCCGCCTTGGCGATCGCCCGCCGGATCACCGAGCGCTTGTGCTCCCGCACGGATTCGTGGAACCGCTCCCCCTCGACGTCGGCCGGGGAGATCGCCGCCTCCGGCTCGGCCAGGCCGAGGCACAGATCGGTGGGGGTGAGCGAATCATCGTCCGAGAGCGCCACGGCGCGCGCGACGGCATTCTCCAGCTCGCGGATGTTGCCGGGCCACGGGTATCGGTCCAGCGCTTCCGCCGTTCCAATAGAAAGCGTCTTCCTGCCGACGCCCAGCTCCCGGCACGTTCGCGCGAGGAAGAACTCCGTCAGCGGCACGAGATCCACGCGCCGATCCCGCAGGGGGGGGAGGTGGATCGGGATCCCGTTCACCCGATAGTAGAGGTCCTCGCGAAATCGCCCCCGCTCCGTCTCCCGCTTCAGGTCGCGGTTCGACGCGCAGATCAGGCGCACATCGACGGTCAGGGTCTTCACGCCTCCCACCCGTTCGAACTCCCCGTCCTCGAGGACCCGGAGCAGCTTCCCCTGGACGGCGAGCGGCACCTCGCCCACCTCGTCCAGAAAGAAGGTCCCTCCGTCGGCGAGCTCGAACCGGCCGGGCTTCGACTGCACCGCCCCGGTGAACGCCCCCTTCTCGTAGCCGAACATCTCGGCCTCCCACAGCGTGGGGGGAATCGTGGCCCCGTTGATCTTGAGGAACGGCCCGTCACGCCGACCGCTGATCCGGTGGATCGCTCGCGCCACGAGCTCCTTCCCCGTGCCTGTCTCTCCCGTGATCAGGACGGAGAAGGGCGACGCCGCGGCCTTTTCGATCACCTTGCGCACATCGAGCCAGGCGGGGGAGCCGCCGACCATCCCGAACCACTCCTCCGCCGGGGCGCTCGCCCCCTCCCGGTCGACGACCTCGGACGTGGCCACCGCGTTGCCGACAACGCGGAGCAATTCCGCCTCGTCGAACGGCTTGGAGATGTAGTCGAAGGCGCCGGCCCGCATCGCCTCGACCGCGTCCTCGATCTTCCCGAAGGCGGTGATGAGGATCACCGGCAGCTCCGGGTGCCGCTCGCGGCACCGGCGGAAGAGGGCGAGCCCGTCCATCTTCGGCATCCGGATATCGGTGATCAGGGCGTCGGCCCGCTGCGTAACGAGCCACTCCGCCGCCGCAGCGCCGTCGGGCATGGCCGCCACCTCGTACCCCTCCCGCGTCAGCGTCGCCTGCAGGACGCGACGGAGATTCCGGTCGTCTTCCGCCAGAAGAATCGTTCCCTTCATCTGCTCATGCCTCCGGAAGCTTCACGGTGAACAGGCTCCCGCGCCCGGGGGACGTCTCCACCGAGACGGACCCGCCGTTCTCCTCGACAATACGCCGGCAGATGGCCAGCCCCATCCCCACGCCGCGCTCCCGCGTCGTGAAGAAGGGGCGGAACAGCTGTGACCGGTCCTCTTCGGGGATTCCCGCGCCGGTGTCCTCGACCGCGATCCTCGCCTCCCCGCCCGCCGAGGTCACGCGTACGGTGAGATCTCCCGCCGACGGCATCGCCTCGACCGCGTTCGTCAGGAGATTGTAGACCACCCGCTCGATCTCGGCGGGATCCGCGTTGACCCGGGGAACCGGCTCCTGGATCAGCACGTGTCGGCCCACCATCGCCATCCGTTCCCCGCGCTCCCGGAAGAGGAGGGCGATCGCCTTCTCCACCGGCTCCTTCAGGGAGATCGTCCGGGGCTTGCGCCGTGTCGGGCGTGCATACTCGAGGAACTCCGTGACCACGCCGTTCAGCCGGTCCGCCTCCTCGACGATGATGTCGAGGAACTCCCGATCCTTCGGGCGCGCCTCGCGGGAGAGGAACTGCGCCGCCCCCTTGATCACCCCCGCCGGCGTGCGGACCTCGTGGGCCAGCCCCGCCGCCAGCTCCCCGACCGTCGCGAAGTGCTCCCGACGCTGGATCCGCTGCTGCTGCCGGATATTCTCCACCGCCAGCGCGATCCCGTCGAGGAAGGGAATGAGCAGATCCATCTCCCGGAACGACGGACGCTTCTCTCTCCAGTGGAATAGGACGACGGCGACGAGGGCCCCCCGCAGGAAGAGGGGGATCGAGGCGTCGAACGAGTCGTCCCAGATCGCCACGTCCGCGGCCTTCGACCCGCCGTGCTCCATGATCCGCAACGCGGGGTACCGCTGCGTGAAGCGGGAGAAGGCGCGCAGGTACTCGTCGGGCCGCACGGGGAGCGTCCCGATCCCCTCGTCGGTTCCCCCTTCGGGCCGTACCCACAGCGACGCGCGCTCGACGAATGGGACCTGCGCCAGGGCGTCTTCCACCGTTCGGGCGATCTCCGGAAGAGACGTCGATTCGGGCAGCTTCCGCGCGAAGTCGGATAGCACCGCCTGGACCCGGCGGGATTGCCGGACGAGCAGGTCCGCGGAGATGCCGCCCAGTTTGCGCATCAGGAAAGGATAGAACGTGAGCAGGAAGAACGAGATGAGGAATACCCCCGCGAGGGGAAACCAGAATTTCCGGCCGGAGACGACCTCCAGCGCTCCGAATGCCACGGCGAAGGCGAAGATCTGGATGACGAGCACGACCCCGCGCCCGACGATGTCGGGAAGCTCGAAGAAGTGGAGGTGCAGGATCCCCGTCGCCATGAAGTAGAAGAAGACGAGCACCGCGAACGCCGCCAGCGGGGGGAAGTCCACTCCCGTGCCGGGGAGGAAGTTGAGCGGAGCCACCAGGCTGGCGATTCCGCCTCCCACGACGAGGAACTGGTACTTCTTCCGCTCCACGGAGGATGGGGAGTCGCGGAACCCGTGGCGGACGATGACATATAGCCCCGCGCCGAGGTACGGGTAGACGAACAGGAGCGCCGCGACGTTCCACCAGGGGGAGTCGAGGACCGGGTCGTAAAAGATCGTCGCCGTGAACGCGACGCTCGCCCAAACGCCTGTGACGAAGGCCGCCGGGAGCCATCGCGGGCGCGTCCGCACCGCGGCGCCGCAGTAGCGGAGGGCGAAGGGGGGGATGAACATCACCCCCGCAAGGCTCACCTTGTGCCAGAAGACCGACGGGAGCGTCTTCCACAGGTACTCGGGAAAGCACCACAGGAAGATGAGGAGGGAGAGGTCGGAGAACGCCCTCGCCTCCGCGTCCCCCCGCGCGAACGCGCGCAGGTAGACCGCGATGGCCAGCGCCACCACCGCCGCGACCAGGCTCCCCTGCGCGTAATAATCCACGTTCCCCCCGACGGGCGCACATGGAAACGGGCTACTGCGGCGAACCCCCCGCAATAGCCCGTCGGTGCTCCCCGAGCCGCCGGCTAGTGTCTCGGTTCGTAAATACGGTCAGCCCAGCCGGGCCTCGGCCGCCTTCCAGTTCACGTTCCGGAAAAACGCCGCGATGTAGTCGGCCCGCTTCAGCCCGTAGTCGACCATGAAGGCGTGCTCAAAGACGTCCATGACGAAGATCGGGGCCGCCCCGGTCGGGTTCCCCACGTCGTGCTCGTTGACCCACTGGTTGAAGAGGCGGCCGCCCTCCTTGTCCTGGTACAGGACGACCCAGCCGATCCCGCGCAGCGCACCCGCGGCGCGGAAATCCGCCTCCCACTTCTCCGCGCTGCCGAACTCCGCGGCTACCGCCTTCCCCAGCTTCGAGGCCGGGTCGAGTGGGCCCTTGCCGCCCAGGTTCCCGAAGTAGAGTTCGTGAAGGCGCATTCCGTTCCACTCCCAGCCGAAGCGGCGCTTCAGCTCGGCGTACTCCGGGGTGGCCGTCTTCCCCTCGGCGAGCATCCCCCCGAGAAGATCCGACAGCTTGTTCGTGTTCGTCACGTACCCCTGGTAAAGCGTGAAGTGGTTCTTGAGCAGCGTTTCGCTGAAACCGTCCATCCCGACCAGCGTCCCGAAATCCTTCGCCACGTAAGGCATCCCGTGTCCCCTTTCGCGGTTTTTTCACGACAGATTATCATACCGCGGTCGCAGGACGCGGAACGCGGATGATTTGTCCCGGGAAAAGAAAGAGCCCGCTCGGCGTCATGGCCGGCGGGCCCTTCCTGTAAACAGCTAAACAGCGCCGTGGCGGCCGCGGCGGCCGCGACCCCGGGTTACTTCCCCGCCTTCTTCTTTCGGCCTTCCGCCAATTTCGTCGCAAGTCCCTTATCCTTGGCGATCTTTCTCTTCGCCTCGGAATATTTCCGGGCAACGAGGGGGGTCTTCGACGGGATGCCGAACGCCTTCCGGTACTCCTTCGGCGTCATCTGGTGGCTGACGGCAATGTGCTTCTTCAGCGTGGTGAACGCCTTTCCGCAAACAAGGCAAATGACCTTGTCGGCGCCAAACGCCTTATTCACCGGAACGGCCGGCTTTAACTCCCCGGAAATTTCCGCCCCTTCCTCGCCCTCGGATCCGCCAAGGCTCATTAACTTCTGGAACACCGACTGCAACTCCTCAAGAAGCTCTTCCTTCCCCATCTCATTTACCGAAGCGTGAGCAGACACAATATCCGTCGTGAGTTCCAACAGCGCCTTCTTGTCCATCATTCCCTCCAAGGATTTCCGTATTAGTATTGTTATTCTCCGAAAATATTGCCGTGATGTCAATATGGAATCTTGTTATTTCCAGGAATATACGTGCCTCACTCCAAATGAAAGCGGTTCATCCAAGCGTATTTTTTCGATCCTGGTGTCGATGACCTTATCCCTGCAGGACCGATTCCTTGTACAATGGCGGAATTCCGGAGGGAAAGGACCTGCCCGTCACCCATCGTGGCCCGATAAACCCGCCGCCCGCCGACGACGCAACGATCCCGACGCCCATCCTCGTCGCGTGCGCGCTGACGCTCGTCCTTTATCTCGGGGCCTACATGCGCCTCCCCCTGGTTCCATTGTTCGCGCGGGGGCTGGGGGCCTCCACCGTCGACGTCGGAATGATCAACGCCGGCTTCATGCTGGCGGCCGCTTCCCTCGCCCTTCCGCTGGGGATCATGTCCGACCGTCTCGGGCGCAAGCGCCTCATCGTTATCGGGATGGGATTCTCCTGCCTGACCTCCCTGTTCCTGCTCGTGGCCCGGACTCCCCTGCATGTCGGGCTGATCTACCTTTTCTCCGGCGTGGGGCTTGCCTGCTTCTCCCCCGCGATGATGTCCTACGTGGGGGACTCCAGTCCGCCGAACTTCCTCGGGCGGGCGTACGGGTGGTACACCTCGGCCCTGTACCTCGGGATGGCGCTGGGACCGGGCCTCGGCGGAGCGGTTGCGACGAAAGGATTCGGGACCGCCTTCGCGGTCTCCGCCGCGATGATCGGCGCGGGGGTGATCGTGGCGGGCTTCCGCGTCGGGAAGTCGGCCCCGCCGGCCCCGCAGCCTTCCGGGGGCGGGCATCTCCGCGCGGACTTCGCCGAGATCGTCCGCAACCGGGCCGTCCTCGGATGCTGGGTCGCCACCTTCTTCTCGACCTATGCGTGGGGGTCGCTGTTCGCCTTCTTCCCACTCTACGCCGGGGACCTCGGGATCTCCATCCCCCAGACCGGCCTCATCTTCACGACCCAGGCGGGCGTCAACGCCCTCTGCCGGATTCCGATCGGCCACCTCCAGGACCGGACGGGAAACCGGCGCTCCTTCATCCTCTGGGGGAACGCCCTGTTCGGGTTCTGCATCGCCCTCACCGGAACGGCGAGAGGTCCGCTCCCGCTCTACCTTCTCTTCGCCGGCGTCGGCGCCACGATGGCGGCGACGTTCACGGCCGTCGGCGCCGTCCTGTCGGAATCGGTCGCCACACGCGTCCGGGGGTTGGCGATGGGGGGGTATACCACGTGCATCTACGGCGGGTTCATGGTATCCGCGGCCACGCTCGGGTTCGTGATCCAGCGGATGGGGTACACGGCGGGGTTCGCGGTCGCCGGACTGTCGTGCGTCGTCGCAACGGCCGGCGTCGCCGGACTGTTGCCGCGCCGCGCCTGACCGGCGCGCACGGCGGTTCAGGCGGTTACGGCCGGCTTTCCCGGGAGGGGTGTTCCGTTCAGGCCGGAGCGGCGGCGGACGCGGGGGCGTACACGCTCTCGGCCTCGGCGACGAGGCGGTCGATCAACTCCTTCACGCTCGGGATGTCCTTGATCCGCCAGACGTTCTCCCCCGTGAAGACCAGCCCTTCCTCCGTTTCCCCGTTGCGCGACATGTCGAGGCGGTCGATGATGCAGAAACTGTGGCTGCAGCTCTTCAGGCACCCCCGGCGGCACTCCCCGTCGTAGACGTCCCCGCCGCTGAAAAAGCGCTCGATGAACGGGTTGCGGAGCGCGCGCCCGGGCAGCCCCACCGGGGATTTGAGCAGGACCACGTCCTCCTTGCGGGCGTTCAGGTACATCTGCTTGAAGCGGTCGGACACGTCGCACTCCTTCGTGAGGACGAACCGCGTGGCCATTTGCACCGCGTCGGCGCCGAACTTCCCCATCATCTCCGCGATCTCGAAGCCATCGGTGATCCCGCCCGCGGCGATCAGGGGGACCTTCTTCACAACCTTGCGCACTTCGGGGAACAGCTCCCGCAACGGCCGGTCGGTCCCCAGGTGCCCGCCCGCCTCCTTCGCCTCCACGACGATCGCATCCGCGCCGCTTCGCTCCGCGAGCTTGCCGAACTCCGGGGAGGAGACGATGGAGACGATGGGGACGTTGTGGTCCTTCCCCACCTTGAAGATATCGCGGGAGAATCCGGCGCCGGTGACGATCATGTCCACCCCGGCCTCGATCGACGCCTTGACCACTTCCATGAACTGCCTGACCGCGAACATGATGTTGACGGCAATGATGCCGCTCGTCATCCGCTTCGCCTTGCGGATGTCCTCCTTCAGTTCGTCGATCGGGATGCCGGAGCCGCCGATCGTGCCGATCCCGCCGCAGTCGGCCACAGCCGCCGCCAGCGACGACGTGGAGACGCGGACCGACATCCCCCCCTGGACGATCGGTATCTTTGCCTTGTACCGGCCGATTGTAAGATCCGGAAGTTTCACGATCCCCCCCAACCCGATTATGTAAACCTCTATTATAAGCGAAAACGCTGTTTTGCGACTTCAAATATCTAAATGGACCGGATTCATACGGAGCAGGGGACGGCCCGCCCCGGCAGGAGAGCCGTGCGGAACGGGCGGCCGGGGAGCACCTCGGTCCGGCAGTCGGCCGCGATCCGGGAAAGCGGAAGAATCTCGTAGCCGCGGCCGGACGCACCGCGCAGGATCTCCGCGAACGCTTCCCGCCAGATCCCCCCTTCCGCTTCGGCGTGCACGGGAAGGACGTGGACGCCCCCTGCGTCGAGGGCGGAGAGGATCCGGGAAACCCCGTTCCTGCCCCCGACCTCCTCGAGGCACGGCAGATCGGATGGGACCTCGACGAGGCCGGTTCCCTCGAGGACGAACGGAGCGGCGGCCCGCGTGCAGCTCAGGTATTCGAGCTGGAACTCCCGCAGTACGCCCACCGCCGCTTCCGTGAGCAACCACGCCGGCGCCCCGAACGCGCGCGGGCGGTGGCCGAGGACCTCCTCGTACGCCGCGAATCCACGGAGGATCCACTCCCGGATCCACGCGGCACCTTTCCGCAACAGGGTATCCTGCCAGGCCCGGTGGTCCCAGGCATGGAACTCCACCTCGTGCCCGCGGGCCTCGATCTCCCGGCAAAGACCCGGAAGGGCGGATGCGATCATCGGGGCAGGGAGGAGCGTGCCGTACAGCGCGGTCCGGAAGCCGTACAGGCCGGGGGCGTTCGTGCGGAGCATCTTGACGAGGAAGCGCGGGTTCCGAAGGAACTGGTACACGGCCTTCCCCGAGTTGTCCGGGCCGAAGGAGAGGAAGAAGGTCGCGGGAACGCGAAACGCGCCGAGCGTGTCGAGCAGGGACGGGACGCCGTGCTCCATCCCGCGCCGCGTGTCGACGTCGACCTTAAGGCCGAGGATGCGACGCGGATGGGCGGGGGACACACCTTCCCTTCCTCCCCGGGTTGCACCAGGTATGTCCCCCGAAAGCGCCTGCACCTTAAAGAAGTCTTCTCCCCGTTGGAAAAAAGCCTGAGACAAATCCCGTCATTTTCCCGCGCGGGAGGCGTCCGCCTCGGCGAGGAAGGCGTCGAGGGTTTTTTTCAGCGCCGTCTTCATCGACACCTTCGGCTCCCACCCAAGGATTTCCTTCGCGCGGCGGATGGAGGGGGTCCGCGTCTGGATGTCCTGGTACCCCTCGCCGTAGAACTGCTTCGAGTTGACCTCGATGATGGGGGGGACCTTCTTCCCGCGGTTCCGGGGATGCTTCGCGTACAGCTCACGGAGCATTTCGGCGAGCTCCCGGACCGAGTGGTCGTTCGCAGGGTTCCCGATGTTGAAGATCCCGCCGTTCGCGCAGCCGTTTTTGTTCGCGAGGACCTTCATCAGCCCCGCGATCCCGTCGTCCACGTAGGTGAAGCAGCGGCGCTGCTCTCCGCCGTCCACCACCTGGATCGGCTTGCCGAGGTACAGGTCGGCGATGAACTGCGTGACCACGCGGGAGCTCCCCTCCTTCGCGGTCTCGATCGAGTCGAGCCGCGGCCCGATCCAGTTGAAGGGACGGAAGAGGGTGAAGGCGAGCCCCTGCCGGCCATACGCCCAGATGACCCGGTCCAGCATCTGTTTGCAGCACGAGTAGATCCACCGCTCCTTGGCGATCGGCCCGAGGACCAGCGGCGAGTTCTCCTCGTCGAACTCCTTGTCGCCGCACATCCCGTACACCTCGGACGTGGAGGGGAAGACGATCCGCTTGCCGTACCGATGCACCTGCCGGACGATGCGCAGGTTCTCCTCGAAGTCGAGCTCGAAGACCGACAGCGGCCGCTCGACGTAGACCTTCGGCGTGGCGATGGCCACCAGCGGCAGGATCACGTCGGCCTTCTTGATGTGGTACTCGATCCACTCCTTGTTGATCGAGATGTCGCCCTCGACGAAGTCGAACCGGGGATGATCCGCCAATTTCCCAAGCCGCTCGGCGGAAAGATCCATCCCGTAGATCTTCCAGTCGGTCTCCTTCAGGATCCTGGCCGTCAGGTGATGGCCGATGAAACCGTTCACTCCCAAGATCAGCACCTTCATGACAGCCTCCCGTTCTCGGCGCCGGCGAGCAGGTCGACGATCGCCTCCCCCTTCGCCGTCCGCGTTCTCCATTCGATTTCCTCCAATTGGAGTCCCCCTTCCCCCGTCTCGACGACGACCCGCCGCGGCCCGGATACCGGGGCGACGCACCCTCCCGCCATCGCGTACGACGGTCCGCCCGAAACCCGGATCGTCCCCGGGGACGACACCCTCCCCGCCTCCCCCGGCAGGGGGATCGCCCACCACACCGTGAGTTTTTCCCCCGCGCGTTCCGCGAACGCCCCCGGGTAGGGACGGGTGACCGCCCGGACGAGGTTGTAGATCTCCACGGCCGGCCGGGACCAGTCGATCCGCCCGTCCTCGGGCCTGCGCCCGCCGAAGTAACTGCCGCTGGCGAGGTCGTTCGGGCGCCGCGGGATCGCCCCGTTCGCGATCCGGGGAAGCAGGTCGCCGAGGAGCCTCGAAGCCGCGCTCTCCATCTTCCCGAACAGCGTGAGCGCCGTGTCGTCGAACGCGATCTGCACCGCCGCCTGGCCCACGATATCGCCCGCGTCGGGCTTCTCCGTCATGAAATGGAGGGTCACCCCGGTTTCCGTCTCCCCCTTCACGAGCACCCAGTTGACCGGCGCCCGACCCCGGTACTTCGGCAGCAGCGAGCCGTGGAGGTTCATCGCCCCCAGCGGCGGGATCTCGAGGATCTCCTTTTTCAGCATCGACCGGTAGTAGAAGGAGAAGAGCAGGTCGGGCGAAGCCGCACGGATCCGGTCCGGCCACGGCGCCGCGTTGGCGTCCTTCGGAAAAAAAATGGGGATCCCCCGCTCCCGGCAGAACTCCGCCACCGAACCGAACCACCGGTTCTCCTTCGGGTCGTCCTCGTGGGAGAGGACCATCGGGATCGTGAAGCCGTGGTCGAGGAGGGCGCGGATCCCGGCGATCCCCATGTTGTGGTACGCGAAGACGATCGCCCGCAAGGCACTCACCCTTCGTGAAGCTTGCGGATTGTGAAGCGCGGACGCTTGCGGACTTCGTGGTAGATACGGCCGATGTACTGCCCCATGATCCCGAGGGCGAAGAAGAGGGCCCCCACGAAGAAGAACAGGACGGCGAAGAGGGTGAAGATGCCGTTCGCCGCCCACGCGGCCCCGTAGAAGATCCGCATCACGACCAGCAGCGCGCCGAAGGCGACACCGAGAAATGCCATCCCCGTTCCCATGTAGAGGAGCACGCGCAGGGGAAACTCCGAAAAAGATGTGAGCAGGTCGAACTGGAGGTTCAGAAGATTCCACAGATTGTAGTTGGAGGTCCCCGCATGCCGCTCCGCGTGCCCGACCGGGATCTCCGTCATCCGCTTCGCGAAGAGGGTCGCCAGGGCGGGGATGAACGTGGAGTACTCCTGGCTCTCGACCATGCGGTCCACCACCTCGCGCCGGTACCCGCGCAGCATGCACCCCCAGTCGCTCATGCGGATCCCCGTGATCCGGCGGGTCATCGCGTTCACGATCCGCGAAGGGATCTTCCGGAGGACCGAGTCTTTCCGCATCTCCCGGACCGTCCCCACGACTTCGAAGTTCCCCTCTTCCATCGTACGCACGATGGCGGGGATCTCCTCGGGGGGGTTCTGCAGGTCCGCGTCGATCGTGACGACGATCTCCCCCCGGACGATGGAAAATCCCGAAATGATCGCCGAGTGCTGCCCGTAGTTCCGCGTCAGCTCGAGGACCCGGACGCCGGTCCGCCCGATGAACCCTTTCAGCACCTCCAGGGAGTTGTCCCGGCTGCCGTCGTCGACGTAGATGATCTCGTACGCCTGCCCCGTCTCCCGCAGCGCCGCCTCGAGCCGGTCCATCAGGAGGAGGAGGTTCTTCTCCTCGTTGTAGACGGGGACGACGACGGAGATCACGGGCGGACCCCCGGAAGGATCTCCCGGACCGCCTCGCAGACGTAATCGGCGTCGGCGTCGGACATCCCCGGGAACAGGGGGAGCGAGACGATCCCCTTTCCCGCCCGCTCGGTGTCGGGCAGGTCGCCCTCCCGCGTCCCGAACCGCTCCCGTACATACGAAAGGAGGTGGCTCGGAGGGAAGTGCAGACCCACGCCGACGTTGCGCTCCGCGAGGGCGCCGATGAAGGCGTCGCGATCCATCCCCGTCACCTTCACGATGAACAGGTGCCACGAGTGGGCGTGCGCGTACGGGACCGCCTCCGGGAGATCGATCCCAGGGACGCCTTCGATCCCGGCGAAGTACCGTCGAACGAGCTCGGCCCGGCGGGCGTTGAGCGCGGCGACCTTGCGCATCTGGACCACCCCGACCGCGGCGTGGAGATCGGTCAGGTTGTACTTGTACCCCGGCTCCCGGATGTCGTAGTGCGGGGTGCCCCCCTTCCCGTACCGCTTCCACGCGTCCCGCTCGATCCCGTGGAATCGGAGCAGGCGAAGGCGCGCGGCGAGGGCGTCGTCGTAACAGGTGACCATCCCCCCCTCGGCCGTCGTGATGTTCTTGATGGGGTGGAAGGAGAAGATCGCGATGTTTCCCGGGGTGCCCGGACGCGGAGGGCCGCCGGCGGGGACGCCCTTGTACGCGGTGCCCACGGCGTGCGCGGCATCCTCGATCACCGGGATCCCGGCGCGGTCGGCCGCCGCGCGGATCGGGTCGAGGTCGGCGGGCGCGCCGGCGAAATGGACGGGGATCACCGCCCTCGTGCGGGGGGTGATCCTTGCCGCGAGCGCGTCGGGCCGCACCTGGAGCGTCCCGTAGTCGACGTCGGCGAAGACGGGCGCCGCCCCGCGCAGGACGATCTGGTTGACGGTGGAGGCGAACGTCATCGAGGGGGTGGCCACCTCGTCTCCCGGTCCGATCCCCAGGGCCGAGAGGACGATGTGGAGCCCGGCGGTGGCGGAAGTGACCGCGACGGCGTGCGGCGCCCCGGTAGCTTCGCGGAAGATCCCTTCCAGCTCCGCGACTCTCGGTCCGCTCGTGATCCAGCCGGAGCGCAGCGATTCCACGACCGCCGCCACCTCCTCCTCGCCCAGCGCGGGGCGGGACAACGGCAGGAAATCGTCACGGATCTTCAAGGGTGCGTCCGTTCCTCGCGCATGATGGGGTGAGGAGGCCAGTGCACTAGCCTCCTGAGTCAGAGCCGGTTCACGATGAGGATACCCTCATCGGACCGGTAGAGCAACCGGTGCCCGGGGAACTTCGCCAGAAACTCGTGAAGATTCTCGCTACGGCCCACGCAGAAGACGCGGGCCGGTGAATTCCACAGGGCGAGGAACGCCGCGTCGTCGAGAAAGAACGTTTTCCGGTCCGCCGCCCGGTCCGCTCCGAACTCGAGCTCCCCTACCTCGTTCACGAGGACGCATCGCCGCTTCGTGTAAAAAGGAAGTCCCTGGCGGTACGTCTGGTACTGCGCCACGACGTCGCCCTCGCGCAGGGAGGCGGAGAGGACGGAGGAGAGCTTTTTCACGGACTTGTAGTTTCCGAGGTACTCCGCCGCCGGGCGATTCAGAGAGGTGAGGAACAGCGCGAGGAGGAGAAAGGAGAGATAAACGACCCGCTCCGCCGAAAGCTTCCGGACGAAGAGCGGCATCGCACCCCACGCCAGGATCAGCGCCGCCGGGAGGGCGCATAGCGGGACCCACCGGGACGGCTCGATCACGTGCTGCGTGAACGGCGGGAACAGCACGATCCCGGCGGCCAGGATCGCCGCCAGGGCGAGGGGGGTCCGGCAGCGGACGCTCCCGTCCTCCCGGTCGGCCCACAGGTCGAGGGCGCGCCCGAAGAGGACGGCCAGCGGGGGGAACAGCGGCGCCGCGTAGGTGATGAGCTTCGAATTGGAAAAAGAGAAGAAGAGGAAGACGAAAAGGACCCAACAGAAGAGGAACCGCCGATCCTCCGCCGGCAGGTAGGTGTCCCGCGCATCCCACGCGGCGCGAGCGGCGCGGCGCGCGAACGCCAGCCACGGAAGAAGACCCGCGACCACGATGGGGCAGAAGAACCAGAACGGCTGGTACCGGGAATGCATCTTCGTCGTGAAGCGCAGGAAGTGCTCCCGCACGAAGAAGAACCACAGGAAATCCGGGTTCGCCCGCTGCACGAGGACGACCCACGGCAGGGCGATCGCGAGGAACAGGGCGAGCCCGGGGAGGGAGATCGCCTTTCCGATCTCCCGGTGACGCCGTGACAGCAGCATCCAGAGCAGAAGGATCGCCGCCGGGAAGACGATCCCGATCAATCCCTTCGCGAGGAACGCAAGGGCGGCGCCCGCGTACGAGAGTAGCAGGTACCTTCGGCTCTCCCGCTTCCCCGACAGATAGAGGAAGGCGGGGAAGATCGCGACGATCATCGCGACGGCGAGCGTCATGTCGAGGGTGTTGATCCGCCCGATGATGTAGTGGTAGAGGGAGGTGCAAAGCACCATGGCGGAGAAGAGGCCGGCCCGGGGACCCGCGAGAACCGCCCCCATCCAGAACGTGAGGAGCACCCCCGCGATCGAAACGGTGGCGGTGAAGAGCCGCGCGGAGAACTCGCTCTCCCCGAAGAGGGCGAAGGAGGCCGCATTCCCCCAATAGAAGAGCGGCGGCTTCTCGAGGTACACCACGCCGTTCAGGTGCGGGGTGACGAAATCGCCCCGGGCGAGCATCTCCCTCGGGATCTCCGCGTACCGTCCCTCGTCGGGCTCCAGGAGGGGAAGGGTTCCCAGCCCGGTGTAGTAGAGGACCGCGACGGAGAGGAAGAAAAGGGCGACGGCGCGACGGCTCAAGCGGCGTCTCCGTAGATCGCTCGTGGCGGCATGCCGGGGATTATACTCCATCCCCCGGCGGGCGGGACGAGTGCAGTGTCTCGCTGCACTAGCCGATCGGCAGGCCGCGGGACAGGTCTGGTATAATGGCCCGCGTCGCTAACAACCTGTTCCAAGAAGGAGGATTCCATGCGCCGCTACGCCTCGACGGTCGTTGCCCTGCTCGCCGCGACGGGGATCCTGTTTCCCGCGTACCCCGCCGCCACCGCAGCGGATGTCGTCGCCTCCCCGTCCGGGGTGACGATCCCGAAGGGGTACCGCAACTGGCAGGTCGTCGCGCCGTCCCAGAGGGACGACAACGACGAGATCCGTGTGATCCTCGGCAACAACATCGCCATGAAGGCCTTCCGGAACAATACGCTCCCCTACCCCGACGGCACGATCCTCGCGAAATTGGCATGGAAGCGCGTCAAGTCCCCGGAATTCCCCAAGACCTTCATCCCGGGTGTGGCGCCGCGGATAGAATTCATGGTGAAGGATTCGAAGAAATACGCCTCCACCGGCGGCTGGGGATTCGGCCGGTTCATCGACGGCAAGCCCGCCGACAATGTGGTCCACGCCACCTGTTTCCCGTGCCACCAGGCCAACGTCAAGGATCACGACTTCGTCTTCACGCGATACGCGCCGTAGCGGCGGGGACCGAGGTAACCCTCCCCCGTGGAATTCCACGTCACGCCGCTGCGCAGCGGCAGCTCCGGGAACCTCACGCTCGTGGAGCACGCGGGGACCGTCCTTCTGGTCGACGCGGGGCTTCCGTCCCAACGGGGCCTCACGGCGGCCCTCTCGGAGGCCGACCGTTCGTGGGACGACGTGGACGCGCTGCTGGTCTCCCACCTCCACGGCGACCATGTGAACGGCTCCGCGGTGGGATGCTGCGCCCGGTTCGATATTCCGATCCACCTCCACCGAAAAAACCTGGACGGCTTCTCGAAGAAGATCCTCTCCCGGTCTCCCGGCTCCTGCCCGGTCCGCCCCTTCACGGACGGCGAGACGTTCTCCATCGGGGCGATCGGGGTCGAGCCGTTCCGCGTTCCCCACGACGCACGGGGAGTCACCTGCGGTTTCGCCCTCACCTCGGCTTCCCGGGACGTCCGCGTGTCGATGGCGACCGACCTCGGCCAGAACGAGAACGGCCTCTTCGAACGGTTTCTCGACAGCGACCTGATCCTGATCGAGGCGAACTACGACGAAGAGATGCTGAACCGGAGCCCCCGGCTCGACCGGGGGCGGGTGGGATCGGGCGTGGGGCACTTCTCGAACACCCAGGCCGGGAAGTTCCTGGTGCGGGTCCTCCAGGAGAGCAGGAAGGCGCCGCAGGCCGTCGTCCTGTGCCACCTGAGCGCGGATCACAACACCCCGGAGCTGGCCCGCCGCACCGTGCGGGAGATCCTCTCCGGCCACCGCTTCGGCGACGTTCCGGTCCACGCGGCCCGCAGGGAAGGACCATCGCGGAAGTTTACCGTCTAACGTCGGTTAGCCTTGAATACAGCGAGCCTCAAGCGCGTCAAAAAACTGCGAGAAATCGCGGGAGGGTGTCCATGCGAAAAATCGTGAGCCTCGCGGCGGTCGCCGCCCTGTTCGTGTCGATCCTGTCCGGGTGCGCAGCGCAAAACGGGGGGATGCGGGAGCACCGGGGGGCGGCGGTCGGCGCCGGGGCTGGGGCGGTGGGCGGAGCCGTCGTCGGAGGGCTGCTCGGCGGAAAGCGCGGCGCGGTCGCCGGTGGGCTGCTGGGCGCGCTCGCCGGGGGCTTGGTCGGCAACTACCACGACCAGCGGGAGAAAAATCTCGCGGAGACGCGGCGCGCCTACGCGGAGTACACCCCGGCCAAGGGCACGCGCCTCAAGATCGAGCGGGTGAAGACGACCCCCGCCTCGATCGCCCCGGGCGAAACCGTGGAGATCCAGCTGACCTACGCCGTCCTCACCCCGAGCGAAGACGTGATGGTGCCCGTCAGGGAGAGCCGCGAGATCCTCTTCAACGGCAGCAAGGTGGGGGAGGCCTCGGTCGACATCGAGCGCGAGGGAGGCACCTGGCGCTCCGTCGTCCCGATCACGCTCCCCGAGAACGCCCGTCCGGGGAACTACCGCGTCGTCGCTTCGGTGGAGTCGCGCGGCGGTGGAAAGGACATCGAGGAGATCACGTTCCGCGTACACAAATGACGCATCCCCCGGGGCCGGCCACCGCGGCGGCCCCTTCTCTTCCCGTTTCCGCTACAATTGTGGGGCGATGATGCCCACCCTCCGGAAGCAGGACCTCGACCTCCTCGTCGGCGCCCGTCACTGGGACCCCTTCTCCGTCCTCGGCCCCCATGTCGTGGAGGAAGGCGGAAGGCGTTTCGTCTCCGTGCGGGTGATCCAGCCCCGGGCCCGCGAGGTCCAGGTGGTGCGCGACTCCGGCGCGACGCGGCGCGCCTCCATGACCCGCATCCACCCCGACGGGGTGTTCGAGGCGCACTTCCCGCTCGACACGGGGATCTTCCCGTACCGGCTCGAGATCACCGCGGGCGACGGCTACCGGTGGACGCAGCACGACCCCTACGCGTTCGGAACGGTCCTCACCGACTTCGACATCCATCTCCTGTCCGAAGGGAGCCACCTGGCGCAGTACGAGAAGCTGGGGAGCCATGTCGTCGACATCGGCGGGATCCGGGGCACGGCGTTCGCGGTGTGGGCGCCCAACGCGGAGCGCGTCTCCGTCGTCTGCAACTTCAACCATTGGGACGGCCGCGTGCACCCGATGCGCAACCGCGGAGAGTCCGGGATCTGGGAGATTTTCCTCCCCGGCGTCGTCGAGGAGGAGGTCTACAAGTACGAGATCCGCTCCCGGGACACGGGCGAACTGCTCGCCAAGACCGACCCGTTCGGCTTCCGGTTCGAGCTCCCGCCGCGGACCGGGACGATCGTCTGCACCCTCGAAGGGCATGAATGGGGGGACGCGTCCTGGCTCGAGAGCCGCGCGCAACGAAGCGTCCTCGAGGCGCCCATGGCGGTGTACGAGGTCCACCTGGGCTCCTGGAAACGGAAGGAGGGCGAGGAGGGGCCGTACCTGTCGTACCGGGAGCTGGCCGACGACCTCGTTCCCTACGTCAAGGAGATGGGATACACCCACATCGAGCTCCTCCCGGTGGCGGAGCATCCGTTCGACGGTTCGTGGGGGTACCAGGTGCTCGGGTACTTCGCGCCGACGTCGCGCCACGGCCGCCCGGCGGAGTTCATGGAGTTCGTCGACCGGTGCCACCGCGAGGGGATCGGCGTGCTCCTCGACTGGGTGCCGGCCCACTTTCCCCGTGACGCCCACGGGCTGGCGCGGTTCGACGGGACCCACCTCTACGAGCACGCCGACCCGCGGCGGGGGGAGCAGCGGGACTGGGGAACGCTCGTTTTCAATTACGGTCGCCGGGAGGTGGCGAACTTCCTCCTGTCGAACGCCCTCTTCTGGCTGGACATGTACCACATCGACGGCCTGCGGGTGGACGCCGTGGCGTCGATGATCTACCTCGACTACTCCCGGAAACCGGGCGAGTGGGTCCCGAACGTCCACGGGGGGAACGAGAACCTCGAGGCGATCGCCTTTCTCAAGCGGATGAACGAACGGATCCACGAGCGGCACCCCGGCGCGATCACGGTGGCGGAGGAATCGACCGCCTGGCCGGCCGTGTCGCGGCCGACGTACCTCGGGGGGCTCGGGTTCACCCTGAAGTGGAACATGGGGTGGATGCACGACATGCTCTCCTTCATCGAGAAGGATCCGATCCACCGGAAATACCACTTCGGCCAGCTCACCTTCGCCCTGCTGTACGCCTTCCACGAAAACTTCGTCCTCCCCTTCTCCCACGACGAGGTGGTGCACCTGAAGCGCTCG
>Ga0334722_10003115_pt1 | contig 18110 bp, 14 predicted proteins | sample C3_bottom_MG_FD_207210 | JGI IMG/M metagenome (GOLD analysis project Ga0334722, IMG submission 207210) | Sediment microbial communities from Yellowstone Lake, YNP, Wyoming, USA - C3_bottom | ecosystem: Environmental > Aquatic > Freshwater > Lake > Sediment | place: USA: Wyoming | collected...
GTCGGCGAGCGGCACGTTGAAGTCGACCCGCACGAAGACCCGCTTGCCGGCGGGATCGAAGTCGCGGACGGTGAGCTTGTCCATGGCGCTCGGGCTCCCCGGCGGCCTAGAGGCGGGCGGCCACGAAGCCGACCAGGTCGGCCACGCGGCAGCTGTAGCCCCACTCGTTGTCGTACCACGCGATGACCTTCACGAAGTCGCCGCCGAGGGACATCGTCGAGGCGGAGTCGATGATCGCGGAGCGGCTGTCGCCGCGGAAGTCGCTCGAGACGAGCGGTTCGTCGCTGACGCCGAGGATACCCGCCAGGGGCCCGTCCGCGGCGGCGTGGAAGGCCGCGTTGAGCTCCTCGACGGACGCCGGACGCTCCAGCTCCGCGGTGAAGTCCACCACGCTCACGGTGGGCGTCGGGACACGCAGGCTGAAGCCGTCGAACCTGCCCTTGAGGTCGGGGATGACGAGCGCCAGCGCCTTGGCCGCGCCGGTCGTGGTGGGGATGATGTTCTGGCCGGCCGCGCGCGCCCGGCGCGGGTCCCGGTGGGCCACGTCGAGGATGCGCTGGTCGTTCGTGTAGGAGTGGATCGTGTTCATCAGGCCGCGCCTGATGGTCCAGCCGTCGTGCACGACCTTGGCCGCCGGCGCCAGGCAGTTGGTGGTGCAGCTGGCGTTGCTGATGACGTGGTGGCGCTCCGGATCGTAGGCGCCCTCGTTGACGCCGAGGACGATGGTCACGTCCTCCTTCTTCGCCGGGGCGCTGATGATGACCTTCTTCGCGCCGGCGTCGCGGTGCGCCTGGGCCTTCTCCGCGTCGGTGAAGAGGCCGGTGGACTCGATCACGATGTCCACCCCGAGATCGCGCCAGGGCAGCTGCGCCGGGTCCTTGACCTGGAGCACCCTGATCTCGCGGCCGTCGACGACGATCGCGTCGTCGGTGTGGCTGACGGTCCCGGGATAGGTGCCGTAGGTCGAGTCGTGCTTGAAGAGCAGGGCGTTGGTCTTCGTGTCGACGAGATCGTTGACCGCCACGACCTCGACCGCGGGGGTTCGCTCGAGGAGCGCCTTGAGCGACTGCCGACCGATGCGACCGAAGCCGTTGATGCCGACACGGGTGGTCATGGATGCTTCCCTCCTGCTGCGCCGACCGGGGCGCGGATGGTCGACGGATGGATGAGCCCGCCTTCGGCGAGCCGCAGGGCCACGAGGGGCTGGGACCCGACGAGGCCGACGTCGTCGCCCAGGCCGGCCGCCACGATGCGGGCGCGCCGGGCGGGGACACGGAAGCCGAAGCGCTCGACCTCCCGACGGGCGGGGACGAGCCAGCGCTCGCCCTGGTTGCGCGCGACGCTGCCGCCGACGACGATGAGCTCCGGGTCGAAGACGTCCACGAGGCCGACACAGACGGCGGCGAAGGCGCGCCGGGCACGCTCCATGATGGCGGCGGCGTGGGCGTCGCCGCGCTCCTCGGCCTCGGCCACGTGGCGCGCCTCGAGGCGCGCCGGGGAGAGGCTGCGCACCAGCACCGCGAGGCCCGGGGCCTCTCCCGAGGCGGCAGCCTCGCGGGCGAGCCGTGCGATCGCCGAACCCGAGGCGATCGCCTCGAGGTGGCCGTTCGCGCCGCAGCCGCAGGGCGGGCCGTCGAGCTCGACGGGCAGGTGGCCCAGCTCTCCGGCCGTGCCGTCGGGACCCGCCAGGAGCCGGCCGTCGCTGACGACGGCGCCGCCGATGCCGGTGGAGATCGTCAGGTAGACGACGTCGCGGACGTCGCGCGCGGCCCCGAAGGTCATCTCGGCCAGCACCGCCACCTGCGTGTCGCGATCGAGCACGGCGGGCAGGCCGAGGGCGTCCGCGAGGGCCGGGGCGAGGGCCACGTCGTGGATGTCGGGGCCCATGTTGGGCGGATCGACGATCGTGCCGGTGCGGGGATCCACGGGGCCCGGGGCGGCGATGCCCAGCGCGACGATCGCGCCGCGGTCCCCCGGGGCGACCGCGTCGAGGGTCGTCCGCAGGTGGCCGATGCACGCATCGACGACCGCGTCCGGCCCCAGCTCGCCCGGCGTGCGCCCCTCGGTGCGGGCGTGGAGGCGCCCGTCCGGGGAGACCAGGGCGGTGCGGGTCCGGCTCGCGCCGAGGTCGAGGGCGAGGACGGGTCCCGGGGCGACGGGTAACGCGGGGCGCGGTCGCGTCTCGACCCGCGGCATCGCCGCTCTGCCCGTCATCTCCCCCCGATTGTACCAACGCGGCGAGCCCGGGAATCCGGGAGCCCCGGCCGTCGCCGGGGCTCCCGGAGATGATCGCGGTCGGGATCAGCCGCCGATGCGGAAGACCTTCGTGCCGCACTTCGGGCAGACGCCCGCCGTGGCCGGCTTGCCGTTCTTCATCGTGATCGACTTCGCGTTCTTGATCTCGACCTTCTCCTTGTCCTTGACGCAATAGCCCACGGTCATGGTGTCCGATCCTCCTCCCGGATCCCCGGGTGCTGGTGACGGCGCCGGGCGAAAGGCCCGCCGTCCGTCGGTGTGTTCGCTCCGTCAGGACGCCAACGGCGCCCAGAGGGATGGCCGCCAGTGCGCCGCCCCTGCGGCATGAACGGCCTCGTCCATCTCGGCCAGCAGGCACAGCGCCTCCAGCCCCGTATCGATGCAGGCGGCCTCCGCCCGGTCCTGCTGCTCGCCGGTCACGAAGCGGCCCGTCGGCCGCTGCGCGTAGGCGGTGCAGACGACGCCGGCCCGACAGCCCGCGAGCCCGGCCAGCACGAGCACGGCCGAGGCCTCCATCTCGAAGTTCACGACCTTCTGGCGCCGCATCTCGTCGACCAGGTCCGGGAACCGGATGGGCAGGCGTGCGAGGGGCCGGCCCTGCGCGCCGAAGAACCCCGGTGCGGTCGCGGTGATGCCGAGATGCGCCGGGTGGCCCAGCCGGTGGGCGGCCTCCACGAGCGCGGCCACGGCCACGTAGTCGGCCACCGCGGGGTAGCCCTCGTGCACGAAGTAGCTCGTCGTCGCCTCGAGGCGCACGGCGCCGGTGGTGACCACCAGCTCGCCCAGCTCGATCCCGTCCTGCAGCACGCCGCACGAGCCGATGCGGATGAACGTCGGCTGGGTCGTGATGGCCAGGATCTCGGCCATGACGATCTCGACGTTGTCCGTGCCGATGCCTGTCGAGACGACCGAGATGCGCCGGCCGCGGTAGGTGCCGGTGACCGAGGCGAACTCGCGGTGGCGCTGGCGCAGTTCGACGCTCTCGAAGCGCGTGGCGATGCGCTCGGTGCGGTCGGGATCACCGGGGAGGAGGATGTACTCGGCCAGGTCGCCTGGTCCGAGTGCGATGTGATATTGCCGTTCGCTATCCGGTAGCGCGACGCGGGTTTCCGCGATCGGCAAGGCTGTCCCTCGGTGCTCGCTTGCCCCGCCTCGTGCGGAGCTGCGGCGAGGATAGTCTCGGCTTCACGTGAGAGTCAAGCCATCGAGCGTGGTTCGTGCGTGGACGGGGTGAGCTCGGCGAGGCGTTTCGCGACCCGTTGCGAGAACAGGCGTTCGATTCGGCGACGCCTGGCGGTCGTCACGGCGCCCACGGCGGCAACGAGACCGCCGGCCACGGCCATCGCCGCGAGGCCGGCCATGAGCGGGCCCTCACCCGATCCGGGGCTCTGGCCCGCACCCGGGGCAGGGGTCGCCAGGGCGCCCGAAGCCACGATGGTCGGCGTCGGCGGGGCCCCGGGGGCCGCCCCGAGCGATGCACCGCGCCAGATGTCCGCAGGATCGGCGACGACCACCTGCCAGCCGTCGCCGAGCGTGGCGACGCGCCCCACGGCGTTCACCGCCTCGCCCGGGCGGAGGTTCGCCGCCAGCGCGGCCGCCCCCTCTGGAAGCCGGGCGACCGCGCGGGCTGAACCGTCGTCGAGGGAGACCAGGAGGCCGTCAACGACGACCACGAGCCCGCCGACCCGCACGATGCGCCCGACGTTGCCGGCCAGGTCGCCGAGCTCGACATCGACGGGCAGCGTGCCGGTATCGCCCGCGGCCGCCGAAAAGCCGGCGCCGCTCGCCGCCACCCCGGCCCCGGCCCGCGGCGTGGCCCTGCCGCCGATCGCCGGCCCGACGGCGACGTCGCTTTGCCCGCGCGGCACGAGCGCGAAGCGGCGATCGCTCGCGGTCGGGTACGGGCGGCGGACGACACCGGTCACGGTCGCGGTGCGACCCTCGGCGAGGGTGGTCGCGGGGATCCCGGCCCGGGCCAACCCCACGATCGGCAGGCGGTCGCCGCCGGGCAGCTCCAGCTCGGCGCGCCAGCTCTCGCCGTAGCGGTGGAGCTCGACGATCCGTCCTGACGCCACGACCAGGCGCCACTCCAGCGACTCGGCGAGCGGGGCGCGGCCCACCCGGTAGGGCGCCGGGTCACCGCCAGGCCCCAGGCGTTCGACCGGCGCATCGGCCGCCAGCTGGGGCGCACCGTAGTACGCGCCGACGACGCCCGTGACCCGGACCTGGTCGCCCACGGGCGGCGACGGATCGCCTTCCACGAGGCGAACGAGGACGCCGCCGCCGGCGTCGGCGATCACGATGCGACGACCGTCGGCATCGAGCAGGCCGGCCGGCACGACGACGATGCCCGCGATCGTCACCGGCGTCCCCGAGTGAGCCACGGCATCGCGGATGGGCACGGTCGCCGCGGTCTCCGGCATGCCCATGGGCTGCGGCGTCGGGGATGCGCTTGGAGCGGGCGTCGGCGATGGATCGGCATGTCGCACGTCGGCGGCGTCGCGGATCCAGACGCGGTACCCGTCGAGGCGGTCGTGCGCGGTCGACCGCTGGCCAGCGATGCAGGTCACCTCGAGGCTGACGCCGCGCCGGATGCCGCCCGGCAGACGACCGGCCCCGGCGAGGGCGAGGGCCTTGCCACGGCCGCTCGCGTCTTCGAGCACGATGGTCGTGGTCCCGACGGGGCTGACGTCCACACCGACGACGACACCGCCCACCCGGACCAGCAGCCCCTCGGTCGATTCGCCGAGCGCGGCGAGCGGCACGAGCAGTGGCACGGGCAGCGCAGCGGGGCCGAGACGGTCCAGCGGGTCGGTGTCGGCGAGGCGGATCTCGAGCGCACCGTACCGCGCGCCGATGCGGCCCTCCACGACGATGGTCTCGCCACGGGTCAGGGCAAGCCCCCGTCGACCCCCATCGAGGCGGATGAAGATGCCTCCACCGGCGTCCTGGATGGCCAGCGTCCGGTCGTCCACGATGCGACCCGGTTCCACGGTCACGACGCCCCGCACGCGGACGTGCGTGTCCGTCGGCAGGCTCCTCGCAGCGGCGATGGAGATCTCGGCCGAGGGCGTCGCGGTCGGTGTCGCGGTCGGGTCGGGGGTCGGCTCCGGGGTCGGGGTCGGGGCGATCGTCGGCTCGGGCGTGCCGGTCGGAGTCGGCGAGGGAGCAGCGGTCGGTTCGACCGTCGGTGTCGGGGTGGGGTCGGGCCCCCGGACGACGTCCGACGAGCCGCGCAGGACGAGTCGGTACCCGTCCGAGCCCGTGCCCGAGGAGTCGCGCTGGGCCAGGACGCCGATCAGGGTCACGGTGGCGCCGCGCGGCAGGTCCGCGGGAACGATCCCGCTGGCCGTGCCGGCGATCACGCGCAGGGCGCCGCTTCCGTCGTCGAGGTCCACCGCGAATCCGTCGGTGAGCGTGTCGGGGCCCCCGACGATGATCCCGGCGACCCGCACGAGGCGGCTCTCGAGAGGCTCACCGGCGCCACCCGTGGCCATGTCGAGCGACGACACGGGTGGCCCGGCACCGGCATCGGCGACCGCCGCCGCGCCGGCCAGGCGGAGCGTGCGCTGGCTGTAGCGATCATCCAGCGTGCCGCTGACGACGACGGCCCGGCCGACCGGCAGTGCCGGCCAGTCGGCGGTCGAGAGGTACAGCGCGATGCCCGCCGTCGCATCCTGCACGAACGCGCCACGGCCTCCCTCGAGGGCGCCGAGCGGTGTGGTCAGGGTGCCCGACACGGTCACGAACGTGCCGTCCGGGGCAAGGCGCGCGTCGGCGATGGGCATGACCGGGTTCGGCGTCGGGGTCGGTGCCGGCGTCGGGTCCGGCGTGGGCGCGATGGTCGGGTCCGGCGTGGGCGCGATGGTGGGCTCGGGGCTCGGTGACGGGGTGGGGCTCGCGGTGGGGTCGGGAGTCGGGCTCGGGCTTGGCTCGGGTGTCGGCTCCGACGTCGGCGATGCCGTGGCGTCGGGACTCGGGCTGGGCGCAGGCGGGGGGGTCGGCGCCGGGACGGGACCAGCCGCCAGCCCCTGGGGGATCGGCGCCGCTTCCAGGTGCGTGTCGGCGCGGTTGTCGTTCGAGTCGACGGCGTTCCCGAGGGGGCCACCGGGCAGCCGCTCGACGCTGGAATCGGCAGACGGTGGCAGGGCCGCCGTGCCCTCCACGAACGCGTTGGTCGCGTCGCCCCAGCCGAGCGCGTCCACGGGCGCGCCGCCGACCGCCCGCAGGACGATCGTGCCTCCCGTCGCGCTCAGGCCGCCGCTGTAGGTCGCGTCCGCTCCGGTGGCGAACGTCCCCGAGACGTTGGCGAGCAGCACGTGGCGCCCCGGCTCGACGAGCGCGGATGCCGCCCAGGTCGCCTTGCGCGTGATGGTCCCACCGGTCGAGGTGACGTAGACCACTTCGAGACCGGCCAGGTCGGCCGTCGTCGGGCCGGCGTTGTACAGCTCGACGAACTCGTCGGACGCGCTCGCACCGCCTGTCACGACCTCGCCGACCAGGAGCCCGGTGGAAGGCGGCCAGCCGACTGCCGCGGCCGCCGTGACCCCGGCTGGTGCCTCGACTCCCGGCGAGGCGGCCGCACCTCCGGCCACGAGGACGAGGGCGATGAGCGTCGGCACGAGGGCCGGAAGGGCGACGCGGACGCGGCGCGGCATGGTTGACCTCCGGGCGGGAGACCGGCGGCATGGGCGTGCCGTCCTTTCTACCCGCCGACGCTCGCCGGCGGCTCCACCACGGCTTCACACCGCCTTCACCGGACGCCGTCCGGCGGCCGCTGGAGTACCATGCCCCCGCTCCGACACCGCCCCGACAACGACAGGAGATCCCTCCTTTGCCCCGCTCCAAGAGCACCGCGCGCGCCGAGGCGCGCCGCCGCCACCGCGCCGCCCATTCGATCGAGCCGAACGTGCTGAGCGGGGACGTCATGACGCCGGGCGCGTCGTCCGGCGCGGCGATGCCGGCTGCCGTGTCCACCGAGCCGGCCCGCCGTGGCATCCTCGGCTTCCGCATGCCGGACGTCCGTGCCGACCTGGAGGCGCTTCCGGCCGAGTTGCGGGCGAATCGCTGGCTGTGGCTCGCCTTCGCGCTGATGCTGTCCGCGCCGATCGCCTATGCCGCCTCGACCTACATGAGCGCAGACGCCGCCGGCGCCCTTCGCTTCTACTACGGCCTGATGGTCACGCCGCCCGCGATCCCAGTGCTCGTGGGCGGGTTCGTGGCCCATCGCGGGACGTACCTCGTCGGGCTGCTGCTGGGCGTCATGAACGCCGCGATCGTGGTCGGCATCGGCACCTCCTCGCTCCAGCCGGGTTCCGTTGGGACGGGGGACCTCCTCTCGGTGTCCGCCACGTACTTCGTGTATGCCTCGGCGATGGGCGCGCTCTTCGGCGGCCTCGCTGGCTGGTACCGCAAGTTCCTCGGCGAGAACAGCCGCCGACAGCGCGCCGCCCGCGATGCCCGGGCCCAGGAGCAGCGCCGCAAGGCGAAGCAGGAGACCCGCCCGGGCCGGTCCGGCCGCTGATCCCTCGGGCGGCGGGCCCGCGCAGAACCGCCGGTCAGCCCAGCCGCCGCATCCCGGCGTGACCGAGCTGCCGCACACCCTCCGGCCGTGACGGCCCGCCCACGCCGCGCGCCAGCTCGGGCAGCGGCAGGATCCGCCGCGCCACGAGGTTGACGACGTTCGTCTCGCGCTGGAGCGTGCCCTCGATGTAGAGCAGCGCGTGGCGCCGCACGACGCCGCGCAGCCGCGCCCAGGCGTCCGGCCAGAGGGTGACGTTGACCATGCCCGTCTCGTCCTCCACGGCCAGGAACACGGTTCCCTTCGCGGTCATGGGGTGCTGGCGCGTGACGACGAGCCCGCCGATGGCCACCCTGCCCGGCAGGTGCTCGGCGAGCCGGGCCGCGCTGACCGCACCCAGGCGGTCGAGCGCCGGGCGGAACAGCTCGATGACCTGGCGCCGGGCGTCGAGCGAGAGGATCGCGTAGCTGTCGCCGAGGCGCTCCAGCTCCGAGGGCGGTGGGAGATCGGGCGCCGTCGTGGCCGGAAGGCGGAGGTCGAGGGGTCGGGAGGCCGCAGGCCCGGCGATCGGGCGTCCCTTCGTCGCCCCGGCGACCTCACGCAGCTGCCAGAGGAGCTCGCGCCGCGGGCGGCCGAGCGAGTCCAGCGCGCCGGCCCGGATGAGGCGCTCCAGCAGCTCCTCGGAGAGCCCGGTGCGGGCGACGACGTCGGCCAGCGAGCGGTAGGGGCCGTGGTCGCGTTCCCGTTCCAGCCGCTCCCCGAGCTCCTCGCCGATGCCGTTGACGAGGTGCAGGCCGAGGCGGATGCCGTAGCCCACGGCGTTCTCCGCCGCCAGCCGGTGCCGCGCCTCCCCCTCCAGCACGACGCAGGCCGGGCTCCTGACGGGCTCCGGCCGTCGCTCGACGCCGACCCACTCGGTCGTCGTGCGGTAGCGGCTGCGGTCGAGGTCCACGGGCAGGGCCGCGACGCCGTGGCGCTTCGCGTCGTTGATGAGCACCTCGACCGGGTAGAAGCCCATCGGCTGGGCGTTGATGAGCCCGACCGTGAACTGCGCCGGGTAGGCCAGCTTCAGGAAGGCCGACTCGTAGGCCGTGCGCGCGAAGGCCGCCGCGTGGCTCTTGTTGAAGCCGAAGCTGGCGAAGCCGGCCACCTGGCGGTAGAGCTCCTCCGCCTCGGCCTCGGTCAGGCCGCTCGTGGCGACACAGCCCTCGACGAAGCCGCGATGGAGCTTCTCCATCTCGCGGCTGGAGCGCCAGGTGCCCATCGCCCGGCGGAAGCCGTCCGAGGCGGCGGCGCTGAAGCCGGCCACCTCGATGGCGATCTTCATGACCTGCTCCTGGTAGAGGATCACCCCCAGCGTCTCGGCCAGGACCGGCTCGAGGCTGGGGTGGAGGTAGGCCACCGGCTCGAGCCCCTGGCGACGACGCAGGTAGGGGTGGACGGCGTTGCCCTGGATGGGGCCGGGACGGATGATCGCCACCTCCACCACGAGGTCGTCGAGCGTCTCCGGCCGTGAGCGGGGCAGCGTCTGCATCTGTGCCCGCGACTCGATCTGGAAGACGCCCACCGTGTCGGCCGCCCCGATCATGGCGAAGACCTCGGGCAGGTCCTCGGGCAGGCGGTCGAGGTCGACGTGGACGCCGCAGTCGGCCTGGATGTCCCGCAGCGCGTCGTCGATGGCCGAGAGCATGCGCAGGCCGAGCAGGTCGAGCTTGATGAGCTTCATCGACTCGACGTCGCGCTTGTCGTACTGGACGACGACCCGGCCGGGCATCGAGGCCCGCTCCAGCGGCACGATGTCCACCAGCGGCGCCCGCGTCACGAGCATGCCCCCGACGTGGATGCCGAGGTGGCGCGGGAAGCCGTCGATGCGGGCGCACAGCTCCAGCCAGCGCTCCCAGGGCGAGAGGCCGACGGTGCTGCCGCCGCGCGGCTGTGGCGGCGGCTCCGGCGCGACCCGGGCGACGCTGGAGTGCGCCGTCGCCGGCGGGTCCCAGCGGCTCGGCCGCCCCAGCCGGTCGGTGCGCCGCTCCGGGGGCAGCAGCACACCCGTCTCGGGGTCGACGGCTCGTCCGCCGATCGTGCCGGGAGCGTCCGCATGGCCGGGGGCAGCGACGCGGCCCGCGTTGCCAGGGCCGGCGACGTGGCCGGGGGCAGCAGCGAGCTTGTGGGTCCCGATGTCAGTACTACTGTCACCGGACAGCATCTCGGCGTCCGATGACCCGCCGATCGACTCGTCTCGCCCGCCAGGACGCTCTCCGGCGGCCGATCCACGCTCGCCGACCTGCTGCCCCGGCTCGATCGAGCCTCCGCCGAGGGCCCGTTCCGGCCGCGGGCGCCCGACTTGTGTGCCTCGTGACAGTACTATTGACATGCCGGCGGACATCCCGGCGGACAGCGACCGTGAGCCGGGCTCGGCCATCCCGGCGGACAACGGAGCCATGGCCGCCGCTCCCCGCAGCCAGCGCACGCTGGCGGGGGTGTCGCCGGGACCGCCTTCGTCGTCCGAGGGGCCGGGACGCAGCGACGTCCGCGGCGCCACGCCATCGGGCAGGACGTGGGGAACGACCGCCGCCACCGGCACCGGCCCACCGCGCGCATAGGCCAGCTGTCCCATCCGGTCGACGAGGCCACGCTCCCCGGCCCGCGCCGCGGCCCCCTCCCCCGCCCCCGGCGCACGGAAGAACTCGGCAAAGCCGCCGTCCGCCTCCAGGTCCCGGCGCACCATGACCGAGTCGTACGTTTCGAGCGCCTTGGCCACGCGGTCCACGAGCGGGCGCGGGAAGCCCAGCGCGTAGCCCACCTCGCGCACGGCCGACCGCGCCCGGTAGGTGACGACGTTGCAGACCATGCCCGTGTGGGCCTCGCCGTAGCGCTGGTAGACGTACTGGATCACCTCCTCGCGGCGCGACGAAGCGAAGTCGATGTCCACGTCCGGGTAGGCCGTCCGCCCCTCGTTGATGAAGCGCTCGAAGAGGAGGCGGTGGCGGATGGGGTCGACGCGGGTGATGCCGAGCACGTAGGCGAGGATCGAATCGCCCGCGCTGCCGCGCCCCTGGGCGGGGATGCCGCGCTCGCGGGCAAAGCGCATGAGGTCCCAGCAGATGAGGAAGAACTCGGCCAGGCCGGTGCGCTCGATGACGTCGAGCTCGTGGGCGAGCTGCTTGACGACGGCGGGCGTCATGGGCTGGTAGCGCTTGCGCGCTCCCTCGTGGCAGAGTCCCTCGAGGACGCTGAAGGGCGTCTCCCCCTCCGGCACGGGGAAGCCGGGGAAGCGGTAGCGCTCGAAGCCGAGGTCGATGCCGCAGCGGGCGCCCAGCTCGCCGGCGGTGCGCAGCCCCTCGGCCCAGGCCCGGCGCACGACGGGCCCGGCGCCCGGCTCCCCCGGCGGCAGCGCGGCGAGCTGCGCCGCGGACTTCAGGTGGAACTCCCCGTTGGGACGGCGCAGATGGCCGCTCTCCTCGAGCGTCAGGCCGTGGCGGATGGCGACCAGGACGTCCTGCAGCTCGCGGTCCTCCGGGCGCGCGTAGTGGGGGTCGTTGGTGACCACGACCGGCAGCCCCAGCTCGACGGCCAGGGCGGACGTCTCCCCGACGAGGAAGTCGTCGTCGGGCAGGAGGTGGTGCTGGAGCTCGAGGAAGAAGCCGCCGCCGATCCCCTCCACCGTCGCATAGAGCGCCGCGTACCGGCGGGCCGCCGCGGCGGCGCCCGCCCGATCGCCGGCCAGCAGCCGCCGGGCGATCTCGCCGTGGCGGCAGCCGGAGAGCGCCACGAGTCCCTCCGCGTGGCGCTCCAGGAGCGCCTGCGTGAAGCGCGGCACGCCCTTCGTGCCCGCCAGGTGGGCCGCGCTGGTCATCCGGCACAGGCTGCGGTAGCCGGTCAGGCCGCGGGCCAGCAGGACGAGGTGCGGCCCTCGCTCGCGGTCGCGCACCCGCCGCAACTCTTCCCTTCTCGGGTCCCGATACCCCGGCGGCCGCAGCCGCTCGATGGCCGGGCGCAGCGGCCTCCCCTCGACGGGCAGGGCGGCCTCGGGTGGGGCGGCTTTCCGCCGCGCCCGCCGTCCCGGCACGACGATGCCGAGGGGATCCGCCGCGGCGGCGTCGAGCAGCTCGACCTCCAGCCCGACGATCGGCCGCAGGCCCGCCTCCTGTGCCGCGCCGACGAAGCGGACGGCGCCGTAGAGGCCTCCGTGGTCAGTCGCCGCGAGGGCGTCGAGGCCCAGCTCGAGCGCCCGGGCGACGAGGTCGTCGGGGCTCGAGGCCCCGTCGAGGAACGAGAAGTTCGTGTGCGCGTGGAGTTCGGCGAAGGTCGCCGCGGGTGGGGACATGGGGCCGCTCCGTTGGCTTGGGGGCCTCATCGATGATAGAACATCCGTTCTATCTCGACAACCCTCCGACGCCAGCCGTGCCGGCGGCCGGGCGTGCACCGCCGGCGGCCGGGCGTTGCGCGGCAAACAGCAAACGGCCCTCCGGGGTGCCCTCCGGGCACGCGTCGGATGCCGCTCGGGCGCGGTGGGATCCCGAGCGGGCGCCGGCCACGCTCGGCCAGCGCCCGGAGGTGCACGGATCGGGCCGTCCAGGTGGCCCGGAGTCCTTGGACAGACCCGTTGGTGCACCGTTTGGTGTTCTACACGCAACGCACCCGGCGCTGGGAACGGACCCGTCCCGCTCGGCTATAGTCCGGCGCGGATGGTGCCCTCCAGACGATCCGACCGCGGCCGCATCGGCGCCCGACCACGGCATGGCCGTCGTCGCTCGCTCGGCCGCCTCCTCGGCGGCGTCCTTGCCGCCCTCGCCGTCGCCCTCGCCCTGCCGGGCCTGGCCGCGGCGCCCCCGGCCCCGGACGGAGCCCCGCCGAGCCTGCCCCTGACGGGTCCCGTCGCCACCTCGACGACCCCACGCCCCTCTGCCGACGCCGGCGACACGGTGCCCGCCTCGCCCGGTCCCACGAGCCTGCCTCCCGAGCGACTGAGCGGCTACCGCTGGCCGGTCCTCGGCGGCCGTGTCACGACCTGGTTCGCTCCGACCGACAGCGGCTTCTTCGTCATCGACGGTGAGCGCGTCCACGACGGCATCGACATCGCCACGTACTGCGGCGACACGGTCAGTGCCGCGCATGCGGGGACCGTCCTTTACGCGGGCCGCCGGTACGAGGGCTACCTCGGCTTCGTCGAGCCGCCCGACGCCTTCTACGACCTGGCTGCGAAGCGCCAGCTGTCCACGGCCGCCTTTCCCATCGTCGTCGTCATCGACGACGGCAACGGCTATCGCAGCATCTACGTCCACCTCAGCCTCGCGCTGGTGGCGAAGGGGGACCAGGTCGAGGCGGGCCAGCGCATCGGCCGCGAGGGGGCCACCGGCCACGCCACCGGCTGCCACCTCCATTACGGCCTGATCCGCATGGACGGGACCTGGCTGCCCGTCGCCCCCGACCTCGTGGAGCGCTGGCGCTACCCGGTCAGCGCCCGCGAGCGGATCGATCCGCTGCGCGTCCTCTCGCTGTTCGAGGACGGGGCGCCGCGGGAGGTGCCGGGCCTGCCACCGCCGGAGATCTCGCCCGGCTACGGGCCCCTGGCGCCGCTCCTCGAATCGCAGCGCCGGCGCCACGATGCCCGGCAGCCCACGCCGGACTGAGAGGCCCGCGAAGGCCTATCCTCAGCAGCGTATGAAGCTCACCTGGCGCGACGTCCTCGGCGCGAGCCTCCTCGCCCTCATCCTCGCCATCTTCGTGATCGTCCTAGTCGTCGGCGCCATCCCCGCCTGACCGGGCGGCCGACGCATCGTCGCCGGGCGCACGTCACACCTCCCCGGGCCCGGTCGTCTTGTGGTCGCAGCCTCGTGCTGATGGCCGTCCGATCGCCCTGGCTCGGGCTCTCCTCCTCTTCGAGCCAGGTCGGTCGGATGTCCCCCTTCTTCGACTCGGCCCCGGTCTCCCCCGGGGTCGAGTCGTCCTTCCCGGTCAGTCGTAGACGCGCTCGAGATGCCAGGTGCCGTCCACACCGTCGCGATAGACGAGCGCGAGGAGGCGCGACCCGGCGACCTTGTAGTAGTCGCGCTGGATGGGTTGACGCCACCAGGCCTCCTCGACGCGCCACTGGTTGCAGACCTCGACCTGCTCGCTCCAACCCTCCCAGCGCAGGCGTGACGGGCGACCGAGAGCGTCGCAGTCGACCTCGATGCGCGGCAGGCGGCCGAGCAGGCGGGTCATGCCGTCCCCTCCCCCGCGGCCGTCCAGGCCACGCGCCCTTCGGCCAGCGGCGCCTCCGGGTCGCGCAGCTCGACCCGCCAGATGCGCCCGGGCCCGAAGCGGATGGCGAGGCCGGCCAGCTGCCAGGCCAGGCGATCGGCACCCGCCGACTGCGGCGTGAAGAGGCCCAGCTGCGTGCCCGCCTGCGGCGCCCTCCCGTCCAGCTCGAGGGCGAGCCGCGTGGCCGGGGCGGGCAGGACGGTCGTCTCCAGGCGGGCCACGAGGAGCCGCTCCACGAGCTCCGGCAGCGCCACCGGCTCGGGCAGGACCTGCTCGACGCGCAGCGGCGCGCCGCGCTCCAGCTCCAGCTCCAGGATCGCCTTCGCGGCGCCGGCGCCGCGTGCCGCCAGCTGCGCGCAGAGCGCGCCCGCGAGGTGGTGCAGGACGAAGCGCAGCGCTTCGCGGTCCTCCACCGGCGGGTCCAGCTCCGCATCGGCGCGCAACCGCTCGATGGGGCGACGAGGGCGGAGCGGCCGGCCGTCCAGGCCACGGGCGAGGTCGTGGAGCTCTCCGCCGAGCGAGCCGAAGCGGGCCACGACCGCCGAGCGCGGCAGCGCGGCCAGCTCGCCGATGCGGCGCAGCCCGAAGAGCGCGAAGCGCGGCTCGAGCTCCGGCGCGGGCAGGAGGCCGATGGGCAGCGGCGCCAGGAAGGCCGCCTCCTCCGCCGCGCCGCCCGGCGGGATGGCGACGATCGGCGCATCCCTCGTCGCCAGCGCGGCGGCCACGGCCGCCCCGAAGCGGGTATCGCCGATCCCCGCCCGTGGCTCGGCGGGCAGGAGCGGCGCCACGGCCGCCCGGACGCGCGCGGCGAGCGCCGGCTCGTCGCCCCACAACCGGTCGAGCCCCTCGATGCCCAGGATCGCCCGCCCGAAGGCCGGCGCGGCCGGGTCCGTCTCGCTCTCCAGCGCCGGCGTGAAGGCGGCCAGCGCCTCGAGTGCGGCCTCGAAGGCCGTCCGGTAGGCCGGCGGGTCGGCCGGCAGGAAGGTCGCCTCCGGGGCGAGCTTATGGGCGGCTCCCAGCGGCTGGCCGGGCCGCACGCCCAGGCGCGCCGCGGCCGGGCTCCGGTCGAGGACCGCCCCAGGGTCCCAGGGCTGCCCACCGAGGACGAGCGGCGTCTGCGGCGTCCAGGGCAGCCCTTGCCGGGCGAGCTCGAGGCGGAGCGGGAGATGGGGCCAGACGAGGTGGAGGAGGCGCATGGTCGACGGTCACGAGCGGGGTCGGGGGCTTCTGGACGGAGCGCGGCGCGGCACCCGGTGGGGCGGCCGGCGCACGGGCGCGCGGTGGGCCGGTGTCCTCCCCGCCCGCCTCCCCCGCGGCGTCGAGGAGGCGGGCCACGGCGGCCATCCGCTCCCCATCGTCGAGGTAGCGGATCTCCAGCTCCGCGCGCCGGCCCGGCGGGCCGAAACGGTTCTTGGCCACGGTCACCGCCGTGCGCTGCCCGACCACGTCCCGCCCCAGCCGGATCCAGCCCGAACGTCGGAGCTCCAGGCGCAGGCCCGCCGCCTCCGCCAGCGCGCCGTGGAGCGGTGCGGCGAGGCTGTCCGGCTCAAGGACGAGCAACTGCACGCCGATCCGCCGGGCGTGGGCGGCCAGGCGGCGGATGAGCGCCTCGTGGGTCGCCGGGAGGCGGGACGGCAGGTCGAGCACGAGCAGGTCGACCGCACGCCCCGAGACGAGCGCGCCGGCGAGGCGCAGCCCTTCTTCCGGGTCGCTCGGGCGGAGCACGACGAGCCAGCGCAGGTCCACGCCGCGCGCCGCCGCCTCCAGCGGGTCGAAGGCACGGCCGAGGTCCAGCCAGGCGACGATGCCGCCGGCCGCCTGGGCGGTCGTGACGCAGCGCAGCGCGAGCGTCGTCTTGCCCGAGGAGGCGTCGCCGCGGAGGGACGCGGCGGCCCGGCGCGGCAGGCCGCCCGTGCCGAGGATCGCGTCGAGCGCCGGGAAGCCGGTCGAGACGGCCTCGGCGTTCGGGGCCGGGGCCGGCTCGACCTCCGGCGCCGGGAGGAGGGCGAGAGCGCCGGAGGTCGGGGCCATGCTGTCGGTCGGTCGGTCGTCGACCCGTCGTCCGCTCCCGAGCCGGATCGCGGCGCTCCCCCAGCGCGCCTCGAGGCGGGCGAGGGCGCTGCCGAGTGGCTCGTCGGACCGGACCGGGATCGTCGTCATGGCCCGGTCCATGATAGAACAAACGTTCTAATAGTCAAGAGCCACGGGCCGTCACGGCCCCGTCATCGGTCGTGCGTAGACTCCGCGGCTAGCATGAACGCCGTGGCCCGTATCCCCAGCACCGTCCTCGTCGTCGACGACGACCGCAAGATCGTGCAGCTCGTGCGCGCCTACCTCGAGCGCGACGGGCACCGCGTCGTGGCCGCCCACGACGGCCGCCAGGCCCTCGCCACCTTCGAGGCCGAGCGGCCGGACCTCGTCGTCCTCGACCTCATGCTGCCCGAGCTGGACGGCTACGAGGTCTGCCGCCGCATCCGCGCGGACGGCGACACGCCGATCCTCATGCTCACGGCACGCAGCTCGGTGCCGGACCGCATCCACGGCCTGCTCCAGGGCGCCGACGACTACCTGCCCAAGCCGTTCAGCCCGGCCGAGCTGGCTGCCCGCGTGCGGGCCATCCTGCGCCGGACCCGACCGACCACGGTGAAGCCGACGCCCGGGCCCGAGCTGACCAGGGGCCGCGGGCCGCTCCGCCACGCCGACCTGACGATCGACCCCGAGCGGTTCGAGGTGCGCCGTGGCGAGCTGGTCGTGCCGCTCACGAACGTCGAGTTCCGCCTCCTGGCCACCCTCGTCGCCGCCGAGGGCCGGGTGCTGACCCGCGACCAGCTGCTCGACGCGGTCTATGGCCACGACGAGGCCGAGGTGCTCGACCGGACCATCGACGTGCACGTCGGGCGGCTGCGCGACAAGCTCGGCGACCACGCCGACGCGCCGCGTTACGTGGCCACCGTGCGCGGCGTCGGCTACCGCGCGGCAGCGGTCCCGTGAAGCGCCGATCCGCCCGCGGACTCGCGGCGCGCATCGTCCTCGCCGCGCTCGCGCCGGCGGGGCTGGCCGTCGTCGTCCTGGCCGCTGGCGTGGCCGTGGTGGGCGCCGACGCCTTCAGGGCGCTGATGATGGCCCATGGCGAGTCGGCCGAGGCCGCCCAGGCGATGTTCGACCAGTCGGTGCGCGGGGTCCTCGTCGCGGCGGTGGTCATCGCCGCCGTGCTGGCCGTGGTGCTCGCCATGGCCCTCGCCCGGCGGCTGGCCCGGCCGCTGGAGGACGTGGGCGCCGCGGCTCGACGCATCGCCGACGGCGACTACGCCGCGCGGGTGCCCCGCGAGGGGCCGGAGGAGCTGATCTCCCTCGCCGACTCGTTCAACCAGATGGCCGCCTCGCTCGAGGAACAGGAGCGCATGCGGCGCGACTTCATCGCCAATGCCGCCCATGAGCTGCGCACGCCGCTGACGAACCTGCAGGGCTACCTCGAGGCGCTGCGCGACGACGTGATCCAGGCCGATCGGGCCACGTACGACTCGCTCTGGGAGGAGGCCGACCGACTGGTCCGGCTGGCCCGCTCGCTCGACGACCTGGCCGAAGGTGAAGGTGGCGAGCGCGCCGCGCGGCCGATCGAGCTCGACCTGGCCGGGATCCTCGAGGCCTCCGTGGAGCTGGTCCGGCCGGCGCTCGAGGCGCGCGGCGTCGTGGTGGAGCGCCGCTGGCCCTCACCGCTGCCGGCCCGTGGCGACCCCGACCACCTGGCGCAGGTCCTCGCCAACCTCCTGCAGAACGCCGTCCGCTATACGCCCGAAGACGGGCGCGTTGTCGTGAGCGGGGAGGGGCGGCCCGGCAGCGTGCTGGTCGGCGTGGCCAACACGGGCGAGCCGATCCCCGCGGCCGACCTGGCCCGGGTCTTCGAGCGCTTCTACCGCGTGGAGAAGTCGCGCGACCGGACGCGCGGCGGTGCGGGCATCGGCCTGGCCATCGTCAAGCAGCTCGTCGAGGCGAGCGGCGGCCGGGTCGGGGTGGAGTCATCCGCGGCAGGGACACGCTTCTGGTTCAGCCTGCCGGGGTAGACGGCGCAGGGTCCCTGAGCAGCAGC
>Ga0334722_10003116_pt1 | contig 18106 bp, 18 predicted proteins | sample C3_bottom_MG_FD_207210 | JGI IMG/M metagenome (GOLD analysis project Ga0334722, IMG submission 207210) | Sediment microbial communities from Yellowstone Lake, YNP, Wyoming, USA - C3_bottom | ecosystem: Environmental > Aquatic > Freshwater > Lake > Sediment | place: USA: Wyoming | collected...
CCATCATGGCCCGGCGTCGATGAATCGGCGCGGTAGTTAGAGGCCGGATATACGTGCGCAGTCGTACCTTACCGCCAAAGAACGGGGTGCTTGCAAACGAGGAGGGGTCCATATACGTGTTTTCTGTACGGATAAGAACCATCCGTACAGAAAACACGGTTATGATAAAAACAAGGGCTGCGTCGGGTTTTCATACAAGATCGTTGATTGCGCACGGATGGCTCTTCATCCGTGCGCAATCAACGATCCGCGCGGACGGTTTCTCGTCCGCGCAAAATAGATGACAAAGGCATTGCGTTGAAGCTGGTTCTATTCGATCTCGACAACACCCTGCTCGACGGCGACAGCGACTACGAATGGGCGCAGTTCCTGATCGATCAGGGCGTGCTCGAGCGCGCGAGCTACGAACACCGCAACCAGGAATTCTTCGACCAGTACAAGGCCGGGCGCCTGGACATCTACGCCTTCCTCGACTTCCAGTTGGCGCCGCTGGCGCAATTCCCGCGGGTGCAGCTCGACGCCTGGCATGTTCAGTTCATGGCGCAGAAAATCCTGCCGAAGATCTCGGCCGCGGCGCGCCGCCTGGTCAGCCAGAGCGTAAGCGAGGCGCAGCTGTGCGCCATCGTCACCGCAACCAATTCCTTCGTCACTGCGCCGATCGCGCGCGAGTTCGGCGTGGCGCATCTGGTCGCCACCGAACCGGAGCAGATCGGGGGCAGATTTACCGGCAAGGTGAGCGGCACACCCTGCTTTCGCGAGGGCAAGGTCACGCGCGTGGCGCAGTGGCTGGCGGCGCAGGGCCGGCGCTGGGAGGATTTTTCGGAATCCCGGTTTTACAGCGATTCCCACAACGATCTGCCGCTGCTGGAGCGGGTCACGCACCCGATCGCAGTGCGCCCGGATCATCCGCTGAGGCAGGCGGCGCTGGCGCGCGGCTGGGACATCATCGCGCTCGATTAGGCCAGCGCAGCAGCGCTACTGCTGCGCACTGAATTTGAGGTATGATGCGGCCCACAGTGACCCTGCGTCCGATCTGCTTGCCAAAGGCGATCTGAACGCCTTTATCCATGCAAGTTCGAATTTCCCGGCAGAATCCGCCCTAAACCGTCCATTCCCCCATTTTGATCAAGAAATTCATCCGCCGCATGTTCAAAATGGGCGCCGAACCCGAGCCCAAGACCTATACACGCGACAAGCACGGCATCGCGCGCAGTTCGATCAGCCATGGCGCGCTCAAGGTGTGCGAGATCCTGCGTGCGCATGATTACTCCGGCTACATCGTCGGCGGCGCGGTGCGCGACCTGCTGCTCGGGGTCGTGCCGAAGGATTTCGACGTCGCCACCGATGCCCATCCGGACGAGGTGCACCGCCTGTTCCGCCGCTCGCATCTGATCGGCCGGCGCTTCAAGCTGGTGCACGTGCTGTTCGGCCAGGAGACGGTCGAAGTCTCGACGTTCCGCGCCGGCGAAGGCGGGGAAGCCGACGAGCACGGCCGCTTGCTGCGCGACAACGTTTACGGCACCCGCGTGCAGGATGCCGCGCGGCGCGATTTCACCGCCAACGCCCTGTATTACGACCCGCACGATGAAACCGTGCTCGATTACCACGGCGGTTTTGCCGACGTGCGCAAGAAGACCATGCGCATCATCGGCGATCCGACCCTGCGCTTTCGCGAGGATCCGGTGCGCATGCTGCGCGCGGTGCGCTTCGCCGCCAAACTCGGCTTTAGCATCGACCCGAAGACGCGGGCGCCGATCCATGAACTGGCCGACTTGCTGGAAAACGTGCCCGCGGCGCGCCTGTTCGAGGAAATGCTCAAACTGCTGCTCTCGGGCCATTCCGCCGCCTGCCTGGCGAAACTGCGCAAGGAAGGCCTGCACCACGGGCTGCTGCCGCTGCTGGACGTGATCGTGGAACAACCGCTGGGCGAACGTTTCCTGCACCTCGCCCTGGATCAGACCGATACGCGCATCCGCTCCGGCAAATCGGTTTCCCCCGCCTTCCTGTTCGCCGCCCTGCTGTGGCACGAAGTGCTCGCCGCCTGGAAAGCCAACGAGGGCAAGGACATGCGCAGCATCCCCGCGCTCTACCTCGCCATGGACCAGGTGCTGGACGCGCAGACCGACAAGCTGTCGATTCCGCGGCGTCTGACCACGACGATGAAGGAAATCTGGTCGCTGCAGCCGCGCCTGGAGCAGCGCTCGGGCAAGCGCGCCCTGGTCCTGCTGACCCATCCGCGCTTTCGCGCCGGCTATGATTTCATGCTGCTGCGGGCGGAAAGCGGCGAAGTGGCGATGGAACTCGCCAACTGGTGGACCCGCTTCCAGGACGCTGAAATGGAAGAGCGCAACGCCATGCTGATGCCGGAGACCGCGCCTAAGAAACGCCCGCGCCGGCGGCGCAAAAGCAAAGCCGAGGCCATGACGGAGCAGGCGCCGCCTCAGGATGAACCGGGAAATTAGCCGGCCGCCGAGCTCGCCGCGAACAAGCAAACCATCGCAGGTAACCACTCCGCGTCCGCCGCGGTAATCAATTGAAGCCGATGCATACCGCGTTCATCGCCCTGGGCAGCAATCTCGGCGACCCCGAGACCAAGGTGCGCGAGGCAATCGCGGCGCTGGCCGGATTGCCGCAGACGCGCCTCGAGACCGCCTCCTCGCTCTACCGCAGCGCTCCGGTCGGCCATGCCGACCAGCCCGATTTCGTCAACGCCGTGGCGCAACTCGCCACCGCGCTCACGCCGCAGGCCCTGCTCGCCGCCCTGCTCGCCATCGAGGCGCGCTACGGCCGCGTGCGTTCTTTCGCCAACGCACCGCGAACCCTGGACCTGGACCTGCTGCTCTACGACGCACAAAGCGTGTCCGAGTCCGGACTGGCCGTACCGCATCCACGCATGCACCAGCGCGCCTTCGTGCTCATGCCGCTGGTCGAAATCGCCCCGGATTGCATCATTCCGGGACGGGGACCCGCGGCGGACTGGCTCAAGCGCTGCGGCGATCAAAACATAGACCGGCTCGCCCCATGATGGCGCCGCTAAAGCTCGACTATGTTCGGGCGGCGATGTGTATCATGGGCGCGGTGAATTTCGTGTTTCGTTCCTGATGCAAAAATATCGTCACATCGTCGTCGAAGGCCCAATAGGCGTGGGCAAGACCAGCCTCGCGCGGCGCCTGGCCGCGCACCTGAATGCCGGGCTGCTGCTGGAACATCCGGAACAGAACCCGTTCCTCGCGCGCTTTTACCAGGACATGGAGCGCTACGCGCTGCCGACGCAATTGTTTTTTCTGTTCCAACGCTTCAACCAGTTGCGCGAACTGAGCCAGCTCGACATGTTCAGCCAGGTGACCGTGGCCGATTTCCTGCTCGACAAGGATCCCCTGTTCGCCCGCCTGACCCTCAACAACGACGAGCTGCACCTGTACCAGCAGATCTACGCCACGCTCGCGCCGCAAGCACCGCGGCCGGACCTGGTGATCTACCTGCAGGCGCAGTCGGAAACGCTGGTGGAGCGCGTCAGGCGCCGGGGCGCGGAGTTCGAGCGGCCGATCTCCGAGGCCTACCTCGCCCAGGTCGCGGACAGCTACAACCGGTTTTTCTATCACCACACCGGCTCGCCGGTGCTGATCGTCAACTCCGAGCGGCTCAACTTTGTCGACCGGCCGGCCGATTTCGACTTGCTGCTGGAGCGCGTCGAGGGCATGCGCGGGCAGCGCGAATTTTTCAATCTGGGCGAATAAGAGACACCTATCATGGACATCGTCACCTCCGTCACGGCTTTGCGCGAGCGACTGCAGCGCGAGCCCAACAACGTTTTCGTACCCACCATGGGCCATCTGCACGAAGGGCACATCAACCTGATCGGCATAGCCAAGCCCAAGGCCGCGTGCACGGTGGTGAGCATATTCGTCAACCGCCTGCAGTTCGGGCCGAAGGAAGATTTCGAACGCTATCCGCGCACATTTCAGAACGACTGCGACAAGTTGCGCAACGCGGGGGTGGACGTGGTGTTCGCGCCGGATGAGAAGGAAATCTACCCCGAGCCGCAGACCTTCGTGGTCGAACCCTCCGATCTGCAGCATATCCTCGACGGCGCGTTCCGCCCCGGGCATTTCCGCGGCGTCGCGACGGTGGTGCTGAAGCTGTTCAACATGGTCATGCCGCATGCGGCGATCTTCGGCAAGAAGGACTACCAGCAGTACCTGGTGCTGCGCGACATGGTGCGCCAGTTCGCGCTGCCGGTGGAAATCATCCCGGCCGAGACGGTGCGCGCCGCCGACGGCCTGGCGCTGTCCTCGCGCAACGGCTATCTCACCCCCGCCGAGCGCGCCGAGGCGCCGCGGCTGTACGCCCTGCTGCGCGAAGCCAAGGAGAGGATCGCCAAAGGCGAGCGCAATTTTCAGCGCATCGAGCTCGAAGCGATGGCGCTGCTGTCCCAGAGCGGCTGGACGCCGCAGTACATTTCCGTACGCCGTCGCGCCGACCTGCAAGCGCCGGCGCCGGTGGAGCGCGAACTGGTGGTGCTCGCCGCCGCCTACCTCGGCAAGACGCGGCTCATCGACAACATCGAAGTGACCCTGTAGCACTGTCTCGAACAAGCTCGTCCCGGCATTCATTTCTACGAGGATACAGACATGAAGCATCGAATCACCCGCGCGGCAGCGGTCGCCTGCGCAAGCCTGATGCTGAGCGCATGCAGCAGCGTGAACGTGAGCATGTGGCCTTTCGGCGGCGACCAGGAGCAGGACACTTCGCGCGCCCCGGCCGGAGCGACCGACTACCAATGCGCGGACAGCAAACACCTCTTCGTGCGCTATCTGGACAACGGCGCGGCGGCCTGGGTGATCCTGCCGGGGCGTGAATTCCGCCTGAACAAGACCGCGTCGACCTCCGCTACCAGCTACAGCAACGGCAACGACGCGCTCGACATCAAGAACAACGAGGCCACGCTCTTCGACGGCGCCACGGTGACCCACTCCGGCTGCAAGGCAGTTGGCGGCTGAACGGCGGCCTTCTTTGATCGTGGGCATCGACTGCTGCGAATCGGGTGTTTCTCAGGGCATTTAGCGTGCCGGACCTCCTTAACGAATTGATCTGCTTGAAGGACGACAAGGCCCGGCGCAGAATCGGGGTTCCAGACCCCGATTGTCGGCGGTCGACTTTAAGTTGGGCATCATCGCGGCCTTACCTATGGCGCCGCACCAATGTCGGGGAAGCAGTCCGTTGTTACCGTATCTAGAGAAATTTGAGGGAATCATTACCCGCACCTTACTGGTCCTGATGGCTGTCGTGGTGCTGCTCGCCACCATCGAGTTGGCGTGGATCCTCGTCCAGGACGCGTTCACTCCGCCCGTGTTCCTGTTGGAAATCCACGAATTGCTGGAATTGTTCGGCTTGTTCCTGCTAGTGCTTATCGGAATCGAGCTGATGCACTCGGTAAAAACCTACATCGTTCGCCGAGAGTTTCACCTTGAGACGGTAGTCACGGTGGCGATTGTTGCGGTGGCCCGCAAAATCATCGTCCTGGAACCGAAAGAACTGCCGGAAGGAACCCTGTTGGGCATTGCCGCCTTGGTGCTTGCGCTGGCCCTGGCCTACTACGCCATCCGGCGCAGTCGTAAGGAAGACACCGATTCTGATCTGGAGAGCAAGCGATGATCATCGAATCCACCGGTACCCCGGCTCTGTATCTCGGATTCACGCTGCTCGTCATTATCTTGCTAGCGGTCGACTTCCTCGTGCTCAAGACTCAGGGCGCCCACCGGGTGAGCGCGAGGGAAGCGGCAGGGTGGTCAGTGGTGTGGATCGCCATCGCGTTGGCCTTCTGCAGTTGGTTCTGGTGGTATCTCGATGGGCGCTTCGGGCGAGAGCTGGCCAACGAAAAGGCACTCGAATACCTTACCGGCTACCTCATTGAAAAGTCGCTTGCCGTGGACAACGTCTTCGTCTGGATCACGCTTTTCAACTTCTTCGCGGTGCCCGCGGAGTTCCAAAAGCGAGTGCTGCTCTACGGTGTACTAGGCGCCATCGTCATGCGCGCCGCACTGATCTACGTTGGGGCGCTGCTGCTCGTCGAGTTTCATTGGATTCTTTATATCTTTGGCCTGTTCCTCTTGCTCACCGGCATCAAGATGCTGATATTCGCCAATCACGAGCCCGATCTGGCAAAAAACCCAATCCTGCGCTGGATGCGTGGCCACATGAAGATTACCAACGAGTACCACGGGGAGAAGTTCTTCGTGCTGAAGGAGGGCATGCGCTACGCCACACCCATGTTCGTGGTGCTGGTGCTGGTGGAGGCGACCGACCTCATCTTCGCGGTCGACTCTATCCCTGCGATCTTCGCCGTGACCAGCGATCCGTTCATCGTCTTCACTTCCAACATCTTCGCCATCCTGGGACTGCGCGCCATGTATTTCCTGCTCGTCGATATGGCGGAGCGCTTCCACCTGCTCAAGTACGGGCTGGCGGTTATCCTGATGCTCATCGGGGTGAAAATGCTGTTGCTTGACGTCTACAAAATTCCTGTAGGGATCGCCCTGGGAATCGTCGGATTGATCTTGCTGGCGTCGGTAGCGGCAAGCCTAGTCGTCTCCCGCCGCTCCGGCCAGGGAGCAGAGTACCGGCGCTGACGGACAATGCACATTTTTCCCGCAGAAGCCGGATTCGTGCGTCGTGGTGACATGACGCCCAACCTCGCGATCGAGCCGACGGTCCAACAGCGGCGCGTCGCTCGCTGTTGTGCGACGGCTCATCGCGGACGTTAGACCCTTCCTCAACGTTGAACGCCATGTCCCTCGAAGAGTCCCTGAAAAAAGCCGAACTCGCTCTCATCGCCTCACTCGGTGCAAAGCAGGCCGGCATTGACGATCGAACTGGTAAAGGAAGTGCAACGGAGTCTGTCGTTGCCGAGGAACTTCTGAAACCACACCTTCCTCCGAGCCTTCGCTGCTCCAAGGGAGCAATCGTGAGCGCTGACGATCCAGCCGTTCAGTCACCAGCGATAGATCGCGTGATTCACGATCCATCATTGGCGTCACCGCTGATCCATAGCGAAGCGCACTCCGTCTTCCCTATCGAAGCAGTGCTCGGTCTCGTTGAGATTACGATGCACCTCGACGCGACCAAGTTGCGGGAAGACATAGAGCGCATGGTTTCCGTCAAAAGCAATGCGAAAGCGCCGCTATCTTGTACCAGTGCCGGACACAACCACGCAGGCGTATCCTCAAGTCGCTGAATCCCTATCGCCGCGCAGCTTCATTGTCGGGCTTCCCGCAGATGCAGGCTGGGGCCCAAAGACCATCGCTGCCGCGCTGCGTTCAATTCAACTTAGCCTTGGCCCACCTACTCACGTTCACGGCCTGTACGTCATCGGTATCGGTTTTTTTGAAACCGTACCCATCGAGAAAGACACCGATCCCATGTATAAGGTGCGCGGATGGACTGGCTCCGAGCGGATGTTTCGGTTTACGAGCAGCCTCCGCCAGTCGTTCGATCGATGGCCGACACTTCCAGCAGGTTGGAGCATCCATCTCGACGGGTACGTTTTTGGCCACTCAGAAATCCTGGCAGAGTAGCAAGGACCGGTCTAACTTTAGGTCGAGCGAACAGGCCGGAGGCACCGTGCCACAATTCATCATCGTAGCGGCCTGCCGCTCACCAAAACGTCAGACGCCCCGGGGCGACACAAGATGACCGCGAGTTTGCTTAAGCCCAAATGTGCCGGAAACCCGCGTCCCTATTGCCTCTTCGCAAGATTGCCTATTTGATTCCGGCGCCCAAACGATCGCGCCAGTAACCAGGACGTCTCGCATGATGAGCAAACGCAATCACGACGATTTCCGTATCGCGTTCATGAACGACGACGGCGTAGGGGAAGCGTCTGAGCAGCAGGCGTTTGACTCCGCGAACCCCGGCAACGCCGGGTGCGGATATCAGAGGGACGATGTCTTGTTCGAGCAAATCGAGCGCCGCGTCGATAGCATGTTGAAAATCTTCGCCAAGTCCGGGGCGTTCTTTCTCATACTACGCCGCCGCTTCGGCGGCCTCCTCGGTCGCGGCCGCATGGATACGCAGCACGCGCATCAGGCGCGGCTAATACGAGCGCGCATGCGGCGGCCAAATTCCTCCCGATCAATTAGGTTGGCGGTACCGGAATCGATTTCGGCAAGTCTGCGCAGAATTTCCGCGTCCCACGCTTTTTCGGCATCCGATTCGGATGGCCCATCGAGGCTGGCCACAAGGTTATGCGCCAACTCCGCGCGCTCTGATTCTGAGAGATTCAGCGCCTCGGAACGAACCTTTTCCAGTGTTGGGCTGCCCATAGCGGTGCTCCATTTGTGCGACAGTACAGGTGGACTCAGGATAGCGCACTTGACTACAGCTTGGACGCGGACTCGCGAGAGCCAATTGAATTCGCGAGCAAGCTCGCTCCCACAACTCGCTGTCGCTATGCAGGCCGCAGGCTGAACTGGGCAAAGCGCCGCGCGAGCGCTTCCAGGTCCGCCGCGACAAGCGCCCCCTCCGGTCGGAATCCGACGCCGGCGCTCGCGCGAAACTCCTGCAGCGCATAGCGGCGCACCCCCAGCTCGGCGAGCGCTTGGGTCAGGCGTTCGAGCTCCGCCGGCGACAGGAAGCCGGCGTGCCAGGTGGTGCGGAACTCGCAGTCCACGCCGCTGGCGAGCAGCAGCCGCGCGCTCTCCAGCGCCGCCGCCCCGCTCGCGCGTACCCCGGTAATGCGCTCATAGCTCGCGTCGAACGGCGCCTTGGCGTCGAAGCCGACCCAATCGACCAGGGGCAGGACCTCGGCGAAGCGGCGGGGGTAAGCGCCCGCGCTATGCAGGCCGATGCGATAGCCCAGCGCTTTCGCGGCGCGCATCGCCTGCGCGAGCCCCGGCTGGACGGTGGGCTCGCCGCCGCTGAACACCACAGCGTCGAGCAGCCCGCGGCGGCGGCGCAGGAAATCCAGCACCTCAATCCAGGCAACCCCCGTCGCGGCCTCGCTCGGCAGCAGGTGCGGGTTGTGGCAATAGCCGCAGCGCCAGGGGCAACCCTGGCAGTACACTACCGCGGCCAGCTCGCCGGGATAGTCGGTCGCCGAAAGCGCTGTCAGCCCACCGATGCGCAGCGGCGCGGCCGCAGCCTTAACGCAGATCGGCGCGGCACTCGGTGAAGAACTTGCGTTCGTGGTGCTCGCCTTTTTTTCCGGTATTGAAGGAGGCCACCGGCCGGTGGTAGCCCATCACGCGGGTCCATACTTCGCAGCGCTGGCGCTCGTCGTCGCGCAGTTCGATTTGGGTGAAGGCCCGCGCTTCCGTTACTGCATTCATTGCATTTCCTCCTGTTGTTGTTCCGCGTTCTAAGCGGCTTCGGCTTCGCTTCGCTTTTTCTCCAGCAGATCCTCGTCGCAGCGCGGACAGAATTCGTGCTCGCCCGCGAGATAGCCGTGCTTGGGGCAAATCGAAAACGTCGGCGTCACGGTGATGTAAGGCAGACCGAAACGCTCAAGGGACCGGCGCACCAGTTTTTTGCACGCATCAGCTGAGGTAATGCGCTCGCTCATGTACAGGTGCAGCACCGTGCCCCCGGTGTATTTACGCTGCAACTCGTCCTGGCGCTCCAGCGCCTCGAACGGGTCGTCGGTGAAACCCACCGGCAGCTGCGATGAATTGGTGTAGTACGGCATCTCGGCCGTGCCCGCCTGCCGGATGCCGGGAAAGCGCTTCCTGTCCTCGCGCGCGAAGCGGTAGGTCGTACCCTCGGCCGGCGTCGCCTCCAGGTTGTACATGTGGCCGGTCTCTTCCTGGAACGCGACGATGCGCGCGCGGATGTGGTCGAGCAGGCGGCAGGCGAAGCCGTGGCCCCAGGCGCTGGTGATATCGTGTTCGTCTGCAGTGAAGTTGCGGATCATTTCGTTGATGCCGTTCACGCCAATGGTGGAAAAATGGTTGCGCAGCGTGCCGAGGTAGCGTTTGGTGTAGGGGAACAGGCCCGCATCCATGTAGCGCTGGATCACCTTGCGCTTGAGTTCCAGGCAGTTCTTCGCAATATCCATCAATTCGTCCACGCGCGCGAACAGCGCCGCCTCGTCGCCCGGGTACAGGTGCCCCAGCCGCGCGCAGTTGAGCGTGACGACTCCGACCGAACCCGTCTGCTCGGCCGAGCCGAACAGGCCGTTACCGCGCTTCAACAGCTCCCTCAGGTCGAGCTGCAGGCGGCAGCACATCGAGCGGATCATGTTGGGCTTGAGTTCCGAATTGAGGAAGTTCTGGAAATACGGCAGGCCGTATTTGGCAGTCATCGCGAACAGCAGATTGGCGTTGTCCGACTCCCAGTCGAAATCCGTGGTCACGTTGTAGGTCGGGATGGGGAAGGTAAACACGCGGCCGAGGTGGTCGCCCGTGGTCATGACTTCGATGTAGGCGCGGTTGATCATGTCCATTTCGCGCTGCAGCTCGCCGTAGGCGAAGGGCATCTCCTGGCCGCCGATGACCGGGATCTGCTCGCGCAGGTCTTCCGGGCACACCCAGTCGAAGGTGAGGTTGGTGAACGGCGTCTGCGTGCCCCAGCGCGAGGGCACGTTGAGGTTGTAGATCAGTTCCTGGATGCACTGCTTCACCGCGGCGTAGGACATGTCGTCCTTGCGGATGTAGGGCGCCATGTAGGTATCGAAGGAAGAGAAGGCCTGCGCGCCGGCCCATTCGTTTTGCAGCGTGCCGAGGAAATTGACGATCTGCCCGACCGCGCTCGACATGTGTTTGGGCGCGGCCGCCTCGACCTTGCCCGGCACGCCGTTCAGGCCTTCGTGCAGCAGCGTGCGCAGCGACCAGCCGGCGCAGTAGCCGGCGAGCATGTCCAGATCGTGGATGTGCAGGTCGCCCTCGCGGTGAGCGCGGCCGGCCTCGGGCGCATAGACGTGGTTGAGCCAGTAGTTGGCCACCACCTTGCCCGACACGTTCAGGATCAGGCCGCCCAGCGAATAGCCCTGGTTGGCGTTGGCATTGACGCGCCAGTCGCGCCGCTCCAGGTACTCGTTGATCGAGCTTTCCACGTCGACCGCGGTGCGGCTGTCTTCGCGCAGGCGCCGGTGCTGCTCGCGGTAGGCGATGTAGGCGCGCGCGGTACGGTAGAAGCCCGCGCCGAGCAGCGCCAGTTCGACGCTGTCCTGGATGCGCTCGATGTCGGGCACGCTGCCGGCAGGCAGCGTGGCGATGTCCGCAAGCACGCGCTCGGCCACCGGTTCGAGCGCGGCGCGCTCGAACTCGCCGGTGGCGGCGCGCGCGCGCTGCATCGCATTCACGATTTTGGCCGCATCGAATGCGACCAATTTGCCTTCGCGCTTGCGGATGCTCTGCGGCAGGCCGGCCATTTTGAACAGGGGAGAATCGGGCGGAACCTGGGTCATGGCTGTGGTCCTGTTTGTTGTCGTTATTGGAAACTGTTGCAGGAGCAGGGGCGCCCCCCGTTTCCCAACCCCCGGCACGGCAAACCCGACACCTCGCCTGAAACCCCTGCCACCAGATACTGTGGTGAGACCGAAATTTAGCCCAACCTATAGTGGTCTGCAACGGCATCCAGCCAAGTCGAGCGGTTTTTTTTGGATTTTGTGACCCAAATCAAAAACGGCCGCCGGCACGCAATCGAGCCCGGCGCCGGCAATCACGGCGGCGATGAAAAACGAGGCGCGCCGCGAGGGGCGCGCCGGGCGAGGCAGGAAGGACGACGGGCGCACAGGACTGCCGCCGGTGCGGCGCGCCGCGGAACTAGCTGGGGTAAGGCTCCAGGGTGATCTGGTCGACGGGGCACCCCATCGCCTTGGCGATCGCGTCCAGACTGCCGTCGTCTACCGCGACCGGCTGGAAGTCTTCCGCTCCGCCTTTACTGTCGATAAATGACTTGGCATCGGTTTCGGACGACCAGACGACTACCGGGTCGGGCGCCACGCCGGGGACCTGAACGCAAATCGGAAAGCCGTCGGCCTTATAGACGATCGCATACATGAAGCACCCTCCAGATGCAGCGGGGCCATGGACCCCATGCTAAGCAAGCCGAAAAGCCCGTCTAGGGCAGAACTCTACGTATAACTTTAACCTAATTCAGCCGCGGTTGCGCAAGCCCGGGCGATATCCGGGCCAAGTCAGCAGGATTTGCCATACTTGCTTGACCTCGATCAAACACGCGCTACGTTCTCCGCGCACACTGGGCCGCATACGCGATCCAGTCCAGCCGCAGGCGGTATTCCCACATGAAGCTAAGTTTCCTCGGTGGCGCCGGAGAAGTGACCGGCTCCTGCACCCTGGTTGAGACCGGGGAGTTGCGCTTTCTGGTCGACTGCGGCATGTTCCAGGGCGGGCACGAGGCCTGGGCGAAAAACCTGGCGGCGCTGGATTTCGATTTTCGCCGCCTCGATTTCGTTCTGCTGACCCACGCGCACATCGACCACTCCGGCCTGCTGCCGCGCCTTTCCGCCCTGGGTTATCGCGGGCCTATCCACGTCACCGCGACCACGGCCGAGTTGCTCGAGGTCATGCTCGCCGACAGCGCGCATTTGCAGGAGAAAGAAGCCGAATGGCGCTCGCGCCACCGCGACGCCCGCCGCCGCCGCACGATGACCCCGCTGTACACCTTGACCCAGGCACGCGCCTGCCTGGAACAGTTGCGCACGGTCGACTACGAAACCGAATTCCACCCGCACCCGGCCGTCCGCTGCTGTTTTCACGATGCCGGCCACATTCTCGGCTCGGCGATCATCGATGTCCGCGTGCGCGCTGCCGCCGGCGCGCGCCGCCTGGTATTTTCCGGAGACCTGGGCCAGGCGGCGAACGGGCTGCTGCCGGCGCCGGCGCCTATCGACGGCGCCGACCTGCTGCTGATCGAGTCCACTTACGGCAACCGGCTGCACAAACCGCCCGCTGAAACGCAGGCGGAGCTGGTCCACGCCATATCCGGCACGCTCGCGAGCGGCAATGTCATCATCCCCGCGTTCGCCGTCGGCCGCACCCAGTCCGTGCTCTATGCCCTGGCTGATCTGGCGCGCGCGGGCACGCTGCCGCCGCTGCGCGTATTCATCGATTCGCCCATGGCCGAAAAAGCCACGCTGATTACGCGCCACCACCTGGAGCGCCTCACACCTGCGGTGCGTGAACTCGATCGCTGGATGCGGAGCAACCCGACCGAGCTGACGCTGCGCTACACCCATGAAGTCGAGGAATCGATGGCCCTCAACCAGATCCGGTCCGGCGCCATCATCATTTCGGCGAGCGGCATGTGCGACGCGGGCCGCATCAAGCATCATCTGCGCTGGAACCTGCCGCGCAGCGCCTGCGCCGTGCTGATCACAGGTTTTCAAGCCGAAGGAACCCTGGGCCGCCGCCTGGTGGACGGGGCGAAGAATGTGCGCATTTTCAACGACGACATCGCGGTGCACGCGCGCATCCACACCATAGGCGGGCTGTCGGCGCACGCCGACCGGGATGGCCTGCTCGACTGGCTGCGCGGTTTCGCGCACGCGCCTGGACACACCTTCGTGGTCCACGGCGAGCGCGAAACGTCCGCCGGCTTCGCCGAAGAGGTGACGCGCGCGCTGGGCTGGACCAGGGTCACGGCCCCAGCGCACGGCGACGTTCATACCATGAATTAGCGATTCGGGGCACTAGGGCCGTTGCGATTCGCGGCCCCGTGGCGCGGGAATCCCGCTTCCCTGCGCCCGTCTAGGACTTGCGTTCGCGCAGGCCGGCCGGGTCGAGGATATGGATGTTGCGGCCGCTGACGCGGATCAGCTCGGCCAGCGACAACTCATGCAGGATGCGCGAAAAATGCTCCCGCGTGATGTTGAGCCGAGACGCGAGCACGCTCTTGCTCGCGGCCAGCAGCACCTCGCCGGGTTTGCCCGGGCAGGCATCATCGCCCAGCGCCGCGAGCAGATAGCCGGTGACGCGCTCGGTGGCGTTTTTCAGGGTATAGGCTTCGATGTCGGCAACCAGCCGGCACTGGCGCAACGACAACTCGTTCAGCATACGGCGTGCGAATCCGGGGTCGCGCTCGACGGCGTCCAGGATCGCACGCGTGCGGATATGCAGCAGCAGGGAATCGGCAAGCGCCTCGGCGTACAGGTTTTGGGGTCTGCCGATGAACATGACCGCTTCGCCGAAACTCTGACCCGGACCGAGGATCTCGACCACTTTTTCCGCGCCCGCCGGAGCAAGCAATGCGAGCTTCACCCGACCGATTGCGATGACATGCATACCGTCGCAGGGATCGCCGCGACGGAACAGCGCGGCGCCCGCGGCGAGGCGCTGTTCCGTGGTGGCCGCAGCTATGGCCTCCTGTTGCGCCAGATCGAGTTCGCGAAACAGCGGCAGGTTGCGCAGAAAATCCAGCGTGCCGAAGGAATCCCTGTGAGCGCCCATCGCGTCTCTTAGTCTGCAAACGGCGGTTGCCGCGGGTAAGGCTCATCGACGCTCAACGCGGCTGTGGCGGGAACGACGGCGGGTTGACTGCGCGACACGAAGGCGTTCCTTCAGAACGGCACTGCGGCGGAGGGAAAACAGGCGCTAGATTACCTCATTGAACGGCCGCAGGCCAGCGCTGGCGCCTGGCGCCGCGCATTCCGCGGATCGCAGCCGGCCGGATCCGCCCGGCTGCGGATCTAGGCTTAGACCTTTACGCCCGCCAGCCGGTTGATCTTCGCCGGATCGACCTTCAACCGCGCCGCAGCGGCGAGGATATCGTTCCAGCTGTTCGCGTCCACCGGAATGCCCTCGGCGAGGCGCTTCGCCCGCCAGGCGCGCTCCGGCTCGCCCGCCAGGCGCACCTGTTCGAAACCGGCACGCGGCGGCGACGCGCTGACCCAGTCGAGGAAGGCCAGGGTCTCGCGCTCGAAGACCGCGACATCGGCGATCGCTTTCGGATCGAGGATGATGGTGAGCATGCCGTTCAGCACGCGCTTCTCGCCCGTAGCCGGCCCGCCGCAAGCAAGCCCGGCGGCAAGCGCGCCGCCGAGCAGCTCGCACGCAACAGCCATGCCGTAGCCCTTGTGCTCGCCGAAGGCGAGGATCGCGCCCAACGGGGGGGCCACGGCGTAGGCCGGATTGTCGCTGTCCTTGCCCTGGTCGTCGATGATGCGTCCGGGCGGCAGCTTTTCGCCCTTGTTGTGCGCGACGCGCGCCTTGCCTTGGGCGATCACGCTGGTGGCGAAGTCGAGCAGAATCGGATCGCGTCCGGCCACCGGAATGCCGACGGTGAACGGGTTGGTGCCGAAGCGCGCATCGCTGCCGCCGAACGGCGCGACAATAGGGCGCGAGATCACGTTGACGAAGTGGATCGAGACGAAGCCCTCGGCCACCGCCATCTCCGCCCAGGCGCCGATGCGGCACAGATGGTGGGCGTTTCCCAGCGCCATGATGCAGCTGCCGAATTTTTTCGCGCGCTCTATGCCCAGCGTCATCGCCTCGTGGCCGACCACCTGGCCGAAACCCGCCTGTCCGTCGATGCGCAGCAGCGCGCCGCCGTCCATCAGCGTCTTGATGTGCGCGTTCGCCTTGAGTCCGCCCTCGACCCAGGCCTCGGAGTAGCGCGGCAGCATGCCGATGCCGTGCGAATCGTGGCCGGTGAGGTTGGCCTGGATCAGGTTGTTGGTGACCAGTTCGACTTCGCGCTCCTCCGAGCTGAACCCGCGCACCAGTTCGCGTATCGCCGCGCCGAGCGGCTCGGCGTGGATGAGGTGGGTATGAGCCATGCAATCTCCGTATTGTTGGTTGGTCGATCGAGTCTGCGCGGCATTATCCCACGGCGCGAGAGCCGTGCCGGCCCGCACGGCGCAATTCGGCAAGCTTCCGCGCTGCGCCGTTGACGGCAAGGGCGCCGGCTGGAACACTCTTCGAATCCGCGCGTTTTATGATATTTGTCAACATCGGCCTTGCGCGGGGACGGACAATCAAGACTCGTTCAAAGTCATTTGTCTCCTCCTCCCCTTTGAACGCCTTGGCCCAGGACTTCGACGTACTGGGCCTTTTTCTTTCGTGCGCGCCGATGCGCGATCAGGCGGCCTGAACAACGACGGGAACTGCGCTTGCCGCTGGTGCGGGAGGGGGAATCGAAAATCTGCCGTAAAGCGGCTACTGTGGCCGATCTTCATAATTCTGTTTCTGCAAATACCCCAAAATCTACCCGCAGCACATGCACGCTACCCTCTGCAAACTGGTGCGTGCGAGGCGACAGCAGCATCTTACCCTTGGCATCGCCTGGAAGCATGGACACTTTGCCGTTACAGCGTGACAAGGTCAATACCAGGCGTGGCAGCGGCGCGCGCCCGCCCGCAGCGCGAGCGAGGACGGACGCGGCGGCGATGCCGCCTCTAGACTTGACAATAGGACATATCTCGACAGTAAACAGGGAAGGGAGCCAGGCCAGCGGATGGCTAGTTATACGATGCGGCACGATCTCAACGTGAGACTCCAGCACACCCCTCCGTCTGGTAATGGATCAACCCGGACATCGTGCCAACGGGAAAAAGGGATACGCCACCATACTAACAGGGGGGTCAGGTCAATCCCCATCTATCGTCCAAGAGGGTCCAAACCCCGTGCGGTCATACGGGGAAAAGGGATGTGAACCCTTGTAACACATCATCCCATTCGTACGGAGGGGAACAGCAACGAGGAGGAGGAGGAGGAGAAGGGGAAGGACAGGGAAAGGACGCGATAAAAACACTCCGTCCTGGCGCACACTATCGGACAAACCGGTACTGTCGCTGCCGCCGGAGTTCCGAGTTTCGTACCGGGACGGCTCCCCGACCAGGGCAAATCTGAGAACTCCTGGGTGGTCGCGGTGCCACTGAAATGACTAGCGCGCCTGGCAGGATTCGAACCCACGACCCCTTGGTTCGTAGGCAGAAACCGCATCGTTGAAACATTGATTTATCAGTTTCTTGTAACGCTTGCCAATTTTCAATTCAGCCTCGTCCCGTCACACTTATGGCACAGTCTATTTCCGCAGGACACAGGATCAAGTTCCAGCGCTTAATGGGGCAGATGACGCGTCGCGTGTCCGCTGAAAAGAAACTGCCATCCTTCCTATGTCGGCTTGTCCCAATCAGTGGGGTTAAATGAGGGCTCATTTCGAGCGAAATTGGTATCTACGCCCTCGCCGTGGAACCAGGCGCTGCTTTCTGCCGCGAAGAGCCAATAAACTGTCAGCAAGGTTAACGGGAACATCAATATGGTTCCAATGGTGGAAATCGAGGATGTCGTAGGTGCACCACCCCCGAGAAAGAAGAGATAGCCGATGGCAGAAAGCACAGCGTACCAGTAGCGCGCTGCGTTGCTGCGATTCTGAATCTTGTACGGGATGATACACATGACGCCGTACGCCATAAGTTCAAATGCAAACTCTCCAGCTGCCAAAACGCCGAGCCAACGTTCTAGTAACGCTAGAAGTGCTGACCCGGCTATGCTGATCCACACCGCGATAATTGCGTTGTGAATTGCTTGTGGTAGCGACTGGGCCTCTTTCACCCTCGCTCCACTATCGAAAGATTTAGAGCCTCGACAGTCGCCGCAATAAACTTACGGTTCTGACTTGTGTATGCACTCACCTCTCCTGCGGCAGTAGTTAGGACAACCGAGAACGTTGATGTCTGCTGCCAGCTCCAATAACCGCCGGCCGCTGCTATCACCACACCAAGAATGCCAGCGGTAATACTCGAATTGGCGAAACCACCGATAGCAAGCGCACCCCCAAGCATCATTAGATAACCGGGATACGGGCTGTCCGGTTCGGTCTCCACAGTCTGAACTGAAGTGATATTGCGCATCGCGAATGTCTGTGAACCGACAATAAACCGAGCGCTCGTAACTGTTACGTCGCCTTGCTGGAAATATGTTCTTTCTGTGCTCATTTGCGCAAGCGCCTCCTAAGGTCCTGGTCAACGGCGTGCCGAGATCGACGCTTGTTGGTGCAGTATGATGCTTCCGACCCGTCCGTTCCAGCTTGAGTTAGATTGCGGGCGGTGTCCCGTTCGTAGTTGAAGGTTAAGGGGTGGCGGTTTCCCCGGTAAATCCGAGAGAATCGGGTTTTGCCGACCAAGAAACCTCGAATAGGAGAAACCGCC
>Ga0334722_10003118_pt1 | contig 18092 bp, 25 predicted proteins | sample C3_bottom_MG_FD_207210 | JGI IMG/M metagenome (GOLD analysis project Ga0334722, IMG submission 207210) | Sediment microbial communities from Yellowstone Lake, YNP, Wyoming, USA - C3_bottom | ecosystem: Environmental > Aquatic > Freshwater > Lake > Sediment | place: USA: Wyoming | collected...
CCAGGGCCAGCTTGAGCGCCGCGCCGACGGCGGGGTTCTCGATCCGCTCCAGCGTATCCCCGTTGCGGCCGTCCACGATGACGTGGGGCCGCTGCACTTCGTCGTAGTCGATGATCTCCAGGTCTTCGAGCTTCGGCTTCCCGGCGCGCGGCGTCGGCTTCTCGTCGTCGTAGGCGGTCAGCCAGTTCCTGAGTTCGCCGTGGAGCGAGCACTCGTTCTTGCAGGCTCTATGGTTCTCATAGATCCGGCGCAGGACCGCGAGCGGCATCATGCTCACTTCTTGTCTCCGACCGTGATGACGATGATCTCCTTGTACCCCGCGCCGCACTTGCAGCACACCTTCCGGGCCGGAGTTGCCTGATGGTTCACGCAGCACTTGTTCCCGTGGTCCGTGCAGCATCCTTTCGGATGCACCGCGGGCCGGACCTGTTTGAGCACGATCACGTCGGGCCTCCCGCTCTCTTGTAGGCTCCGGCCGGGAGCCGCCACTTCTCGGTGTCCGGCACGAGCGCCAGCTCCATCGGGTACTCCTCGCCGGTCGCCAGGGCCTTGAGCCCCGGATCGTCCGGCATGAAGTCCAGCCCGGCGTCGGCCAGCTCGGTCACGGTCCGCTTCCGTTGGATCGTCACCCCGAACTCCTTCTCGTACCCGGCGACTTCGGCGAACTGCGTCGGGAGCAGCTTGCGCGCGCTCGCCCACTGGTCCGGGTCGCCGAAGATGCAGAGCGCGCAGCTCACCCGACCCCAGCCCAGGTAGTAGGCCGGATGCGGCCGGACGCGCCACCGCGCCATGATCTCCCACACCTTGGACTCGGGCCAGTCGATCACGCTCCGCCACTGGTCCACGCGCCGCCCGCCGTTTGACGCCTTGTACTTCTCGATCTCCGCGTACTTGGCGCGGGACGTGCTCTCTTCGCGCCGCTCGCCGGTCACGAACAGGAACTTGCCCCACACCAGCGAGGAGTCGTTCGCGAAGGCGCTCCGGCCCACGTCGATCTTGAGGTAGGCGCTGCACCAGCGCACTTTCAGGTCCGCGCTCACCTGCGGGAACTTCCGGCGCGTGCCCAGCGGCCCCTTGCCGCCGACGCGCCCCGCGTCGCCGCCGCCGATCTGCTCGAACCGCATCCGGGCCGTCGGCTTCTTGTCGCGGAGCATCTCCCGCTTGAAGCCGCCCTCGCGCCACTGGAAGCGGATCTTGACGCCAAGCGTCGCGGCCACGGCCCGGCAATAGCTCTCGGTCACGGGCCAGTCCATGAACCGCGGACCGTCGCCGTCCACGCGCTGATGCCACAGCTCGATCTTCTCCTTCATCACGCCACGCTCCAGCAGGTCCAGGAGCGCCGCCGTGCTGTCCTTCCCGCCGCTGAACGACACGATGATCTTGTGGTACTTGCTCAGCGGGAGCAGCTCGGACGTGTTGGGGCGGTTCACTTGGCCTCCCTCAGCGCCTGGAGCATCGTGCGGATGCGTTCCGCCTGCCCGCGCGCGATTGACACGTTCACGCCGTAGATCCCGTGCCGCCGATAGCGGCGCTCTTGAACGTCGTCGCGGTCGAAGCACCGCAACAAGCAGGTCAGCTCGTTCTCCAGGTCGCTCTTCGTCGGTCTATTCATCGTCGTCATCGCTCCCGCAGAACATCGGAAGGCCGTCGCCTTCCAGGTCATCGAAGAACTCGTCCCAGGACTGGATCGGCTCGCCTGCCTTATGCAGTCCCTGCGTGCGGATGATGTCCTCGGGGGCCGCGGCTGCCAGTCTGTCGATCTCGTCGGCCGGGAGCAGTCCTTCCTCCCGGATGAACTCCGTCATCCGCTTCGCGCGCCAGAGCCCTTTCACGAGGCCCGGCTCGCCCTCGGTCTTGTGGCGCGGCGTCTTGCCCGTCTTGCCGCGCTTCTCCCACACCGCAAGCTGTTCTGCGTACCGGGTATCGAGCTGTGCCTGCGTCATCCAGCCTTCGAGCCGCGGCTTCGCGCGCGCCTCCAGGATCACGAGTCGGCGCAGCTTGTCCTTCGGGAGCGCGCGGATCTCGAACCCCTTCATCGCCGGGCAGAAGAAGCAGCTCGACTTGAGCGGGATGCCGCCCTTGTCGATCCAGCGAATCGGCCCACCCGCGAGATAGCACGGGTCCCAGCCGGGCATCCCCTCGGCCGCGACTTCGGCCGCGCACCGCTCACGATCCCAGCCCCACTCCTGCAAGGGATACCAGTATTCGTACTTCGGGTCGTTCGCGTTGCCCGCGTGGTTCCGCCGCCGGATGTCCTTCGGCCCGGCGTCGTAGCCGATGATCTTCTTCACCCGGCCGCCGCGCGCCCAGCACTCCAGGGCCGGAGCCCAGCTCTCCAGGTACTTGTCCTGCGGCCCGGCCTTCCACTTGAGCGAGCAGCTCTTGAACCCGAACGCCAGCGACGGGAGCGTGCCGTTCGTCAGGCAGTTCTCTTCCAGGCCGCGATAGGGCGGCCAGTTCTTGAAGTCCTTGACGACGTACTCGACCATCACCGGCTCGGGCCAGCCGACCCGCCGCGTGAACTCCTGTAGCACCGGCCAGTAGCGGTATGTCTCCGCCTTCTCTCCGCGGGTGTTTGCGAACATCACCGCGTCGGGCCGGATGCCCAGGCGCGCGAGCTGGACGCTCACGCTCATCGAATCCAGGCCCAGGCCGTGCGCCTGCACCAGCGGGTTCGGAGTCGGAAGGTAGGTCGTCATCGTCTCCTCACCGGCTTGCGCTTCATGCGCTCCAGGGCCTGCTTTGCCTCGTCGCACTCGTGCGAGTCGGTGAACCCGTCCGCGATCACGGTCTCCTCGGTCCGCGCCACCTTGCGGATGATGAGCCATTCCTCGGGGGAGCCCTTCTTCGCCGTGTCGAAGTAGCCGTCGGCCAGCGCGCGGAGCACCTTGAGCACCCGCGACGGCACGCTCACGATGACAGCTTCCTCGTCCACGTAGCCCGGTACGTCCAGCGTGTGCACCTTCGACGGGATGCCGTTCTTGTCCACGTACCGAAGCAGCTCGATCAGCGGGTAGCAGGGCGTAATCTTCGTGCTCATTCCATCAGCTCCATCGGGACGATCAGCGCCGTCCCCACGATCTGCCGCCCGGCCTTGAGGGTCGCGCGGTTGTTGACGGGCAGCGCCTTCGAGCGCCCGTCCTCGTCCACCAGCATCAGGTTTCCGGGCGCGCACTTCGTGCGGTAGATCGGCTCGATGTAGCCGCCGACGTGCGCCTGCAACTCTGGCAGGGTCCACTTGTCGCCCTTCGGGTACACGGCCTTGAGGAGACCGACCGCCGGGATCAGCGTGGACGCCTTCTTTCCGTTGGCGGCCGGGGCCGGGGCCTCGGCGGTCTCCGTGCGGATGTAGTCGCGCGGCACGATCTTGACGCGCTCCTTCACGCCGCCACGCGTCCAGAAGCGCGCCTCAACGCGCTTGGGAGTCGTCCGAATCACGACGCCCGGATACCAGTGCCCGTTGAAACGGACCTGCACCTTCTGCTCGGGCTTCAACTCCATCACGTCGCTCATGTCGTCCTCCGTCTCGGTTTCCAGAACCATGTCACAGCCGCGATCACCGCGAGCCCGCCGCCCAGGGCACCCATCACCCAGGTCTCCGGGGCCGCGCCCAGGCAGAGCACCGCCAGGAACGCGTAGCAGCTCGCGACGATCTCGTGTCCCTTCACGCCAGTTGCCTCGCCTTGAACTTGTACTGCCGCCCGCCGGACTCGCCGATCAGCGGCTTCGTGCTCACGATCACCAGCTCGCGGGGACTGCATCCTTCCTTGAGCTGGACGATGGTTCCGGGCGTGAGGGCCTTCGCCTTCACGCGCGCCGCTTCGCGCTCCGCGTGATACGCGCGGACCCGTGCGCGCCAGCGCCGCGCCCACAGGCCGGAGCAGGAGTCTTTCGCGCACCCCTCGCACTTCTCGGGGCACGTCTTCTCGGGGACCATCTCCAGGTATCCCAGAGGGCACGACACTTCGCACGGCCCCATCGACTCCTCCATGTCCTTGTAGCCCCAATCGCCGCCGTTGCACTTCATGAGCGTCACTTCGAGCCAGCGTTCCCGCTCGTCGGCCGTGCCGCGCTTCGTCGCCGTGCGCTCGTGGACGGCGTAGAACACGCCGGAGAACCGGCCGCCACGGAAGCAGTGCGCGAGGGTCACGTCCTTGACGGCCGTGCCGTCCTTGCGCTTCCACTCGCGCGTCTCCGCGCGCTCCGCGATCAGCTCCGCGCGCTTCTGTCCGTTGGTGAACGTCCAGCCCATATCAGCCTCCAGGTCTTGAGTCTAAACCTACAACTTTCGGTCTACCCCTTCACGGTCTTGAGCTGCACGAACCGCCCGCCGCGGACGACGACCTTGGGCTCGCCCGCGTAGCGGTTGGGGAGCATCGACACCGCTTCGACCGGCCGCCCGCGCCGATCCGTCAGGCCGACGTGGATGTTCACGATGCCCAGCGGGGTCTCGACGTGCAAGATGCCCCGCCGATGACTGACGCTCTTCATGTCGCGCATCGTTCCTCCAGGTTCGAGAGAGAATCCCATCGGGGCGGCCGGGTTCCGGGGGAGGGAGACCCGGCCGCCATAACGGGACGCTACCCCGCTTCGTTACAGGTTGATCGTCAGCGGCATGAGCACGTACTTGTCGTGCTCCGTGCTCTTCCAGAGCGTGGCCGCCTTCGCGTCCTTCACCGCCACCCCGACGCGCTCGATGCCCTTCGGGAGCGCGCGGAGGTAGTCCGCGACGTATTCCGGGTTGAGCACCACCTGCGCCTCGCCCTTCCCGTCGCACTCCAGCTCGGCGCGCGCCTCGCCCACGTCCGCCGTGCGCGCGAACAGCGCCAGCTTGCCCGGCGTGAACGTGAACCGGACCGCCATCGTTTTGTCAGTCAGCGCCGGGGCCATCTTCTCCAGGCCCGCGAGCAGCTCGGAGCGGTTCGCGCTCCAGGGCTCGGGCAGCCCCATCGGGACAACGGCCTCGTAATCCGGGAAGTGTCCGTCGATCAGCCGCGTGAACACGCCTTCATCGCCCATGCAGAGCGTCGCGCGCTCCGGGGCGTCCTTCGCCGCGCGCACCTGCACTTCGTTCCCGCACTTGCCGATCAGGTCCACGAGAGCCTTGAGGGAGCGGACGGGGAGGATCATCCGCGCGGCCTTCTTCACGGTCACGTCCAGCAGGTTCCAGCGCATGAGCCGCTTGCCGTCGCTCGCCACCATGCACGCCTTGCGCGCCTTCGGGTTGGGGTCCAGGTCCAGGAGGATGCCGGTCAGCGCGTAGCGCACCACTTCGCTCGACGACGCGTAGAGCGTATTGCGGTACGCGGTCGCCAGCTCCTGCGCGTCGATCCGTGCGAGCAGCTCGCCGCCGGTCACGTCCGGGACGCTCGGGAAATCCGCCGGGTCCATGCCGACGATCTGCGCGCCGTCCACCGTCACGGTGTTTTCCTTGCCCGTCGTCAGCTCGACGATTTCTCCCGTGCCCGCGCGGAGCAGGGGGAGCAGCCGGGCCGGGGGGAGCGCGAGCGTCGCGTCGCCGCGGCCGCCGATCCGGTCGATGCACGCCGTCGCGCCGTACTCCAGGTCCGTCGCGTGCATCTTGAGCGTGCCGTTCGCTGTGAACTTCACCGTGTTGAGCACCGGGATGTTCGTTTTCCTCGGTGTCACGCTTCCCAGGACGCGGAGCGCCGCAATCAACGCCTTCCGCTGCACCTTTACCGTCGTCATGTCGTTCCTCCGTTCCAATACGCTCTTCACTACGGGCCGCCGCCCCAGCACGGCGGCCGCTAGTGGAGAGGGGTATGGGTTGCTATTTCTTCGACAGCGCCTCCACGAGCGCCCCGACCGTCGGGGTCATGTCGTCCCGGAGCGCCGACCAGTACAGCGTGAACTTGTTGGGCGTCGTGTTCGACCCGGACGCCCAGCGAATCGGGTGCTCCAACTGCGCGACGGGTTCCGGCCCGTGGAACAGCGTCGTCAGCCGCGCCGCGTCCGGCGTGAAGGTGCAGGACTCGATAGGGCGATTCTCGATGTATTCCGGCCCACGGTGCCGGATAGAGTAGTGCCCCAGCTCACGCATGAGGGGCAGCTCGATCTCCATGTGAACCAGCGTGCCGGACTTGAGCCGCGTGAACCACTCGAACGTCGCGCTGTGCCGCTGGAACGCGTCCAGGTCCACCTTGAACGGGGCCACGTCCTGCTCCTCGTCCCATCGGGCCTTTTTCTCCTCGGCGAGCGCGTCAACGTGCGCCTTCGACCGGAAGGAGAGGCAACCGTCCTTGACCATGACCATCGGCTCGGGCGGATGATGGAGCGCCGCGAGCCGGACGGTATCGAGCGTCGGCTTCGGTTCCTTGGCGGAGTAGTCGAACCAGGGATATCCGATCTGCACGCCCGCCACCGCGCCGTAGAGCTGATAGACGTGAATCCTCCAGGGAACGCCCACGTCGTACAGCTCGGCGCGGATCTCCAGCTTGCGCTTGAGTTCCTCGCGCTCCTTCGCGTGCTTCGCCTCCAGGTCCGCCAGTTCATCGCTCATCGCTGTGCCTCCAGGAGTTTGAGCACGGCCTGCGCCTGCTCCCAGGTCAGACTGTGCAATTTCAGGGTCCAGCTCTCGCCCGTCGTCGTCGTGGCGTCGCCGTAGCCGCGGCCGTCGCCATCGCCGTACCAGCTCATGCCGGTTTTGCTGTCGTTCACCCGGCCGTTCATGATGCGCGCGGCCTCGGCCGTCCGCTCCGCGGCCAAGTCGTTCGCGCGGTCCCACTCGTCGGTCCGCTTGCGCGCCTCCAGGTAGAGCGGCGCATACTCGGGGATCAGTCGCCGCGTGATGTCCCCGGCGATCTGTTTGAGCGGCCGCGCGGGGTCCGCCGTGATGCTCGGGCGGTTCCTCGGTCCCATTTCCTCGCCGCGCTTCGTGCGGGGATAGCCGCCGTCGATGGAGAGCCGCCCCTTGTGGCCCCACTGGTTTCCGTGCACGTTGATCGTCGCACCGTCCTCGCGCCGAAGTACCTGCCAGAATTCCGCGGAGTCCTTACCGCCCGGCCCCGTGTACGTCCAGCCGGGGAGGAGAGCGGCCAGCTCTCGCGCGATCTTGCCCAGGTCGATCTTCGTCCCGTTCATGGCCTAGCCCTCGTCCTCGTCCTTCGTCTGCAACACAAACGGCGAATCGCAGCCGTTACACTGCGCGTCCAGCTCCGACCGGCCGCACCGGATCTTGAAGCCGCACCCGCACATGAAGAGCAGCATCTTCCCCTTGGATTTCTTCCCCACGGGGAGCAGCCGCGCGAGCACGAGCACCGGCTCGATTTTTGAGCGTATAGACTCAACTTCGACCCTCGCCCGCGTCCCGACCGGCCCCAGGGACGTGAAGGCGAACCCGTGCCGCTTGTCCGGCTCGGCGGGGACGCAAAGCCCGGCCTGCTCCGCCAGCGCGCGGAATTTCTTGTTGTGATACCCGCCCCCGCGGGAAGTGTCTTTGATACCGCCCTCGTCCGCCGCCTGATGGCACATTTCATGCACGAGCGTTTCGAGCACGGCGTCATACGGCCGCTTTAGATCCTCGGCGCTCATGTTCAGCTCTGCCGGGTGACTGGACCCGTTGGCCCACCGCCCCGACCAGTACCAACCCAGGGCATTCTTCCGGCCCTTCGTCTGGACCGTGATTACCGGGGACGTTTTGAGCCGTCCCCCGAACAGGGTCCCGTTGAAATGGGCGTGCGCGCCCTCCAGTGCTTCGATGATCGGCCGGATGCTGTTCACCGTGCGCCCCCTTCCGGCGGACGCGTGCGCGCGTCGATCACGGCCACGGTAACGCCGGGGGGCAGCGGCCCCGGATTGGCGGCCAGCGCGAGCAGCTCGGCCCCGCTCTTCCCCTCGCGCTCCGCGCGACAGAGCGGGCAGTCGTCCCTCTGTTCGCCGATCACAAGACTCAGCACGATATCGGCCATGTTAGTACCCCATCGCTTCCGCGGAGTAATCGCGCTGGCGGGCAGACACTTCCCGCCACTTCGGGGACCCGCCGCCGCCGGGCGGCCGGTAATCGTGTTCGTTGAACCGGGCGCGCAGGTCCAGGACGTGGCAGCGGTCGCGCCGATCCGTGGAGAATCGGCCGTCGCAGTCCCGGCCATCGGTGGACGTGCGGAGGGTCACGAAAACCCCGTCGAATCGGTACTCCTCCGCGTGGGAGGTCCATCCCTCATCGCACGGGCCGCCGCGGTACATCCGCAGCACGTCGCCGCGGCGCAGGGTCAGCTTGACCCAGCCATCGGCCCACCAAATCCAGAATCGAGCGTTGATCTTCATGCGGTCCCCCTTGTACTGGTAGCGTCCACTTCCGCCCGCGCGCACGCGGACGGGAGGGGACGCGCGCCCCGCGCGCAGTCCCGGCCCCCTGGTGGGCCTCTGTCGGTCCCCGGTCGCACCTAGTACCCGCCCCGTTCGGCCCGGTCCGCGCACGCGTCGCACTGGTAGCCGCGCGCCCGGTCCGCCGGGGTCAAGCGATTCGGCCGCTCGCACGTCGGGCAAGGCAGGTTGCGCGGGTTGCTCCGGGTCGCCGCGCGCAGTGCCGACTTGCCGCCGGGGTCCGCGAATTCGGTCCGGTCGTCGTCGTCCGGGCCGGGGTCGCGGTCGTCGTCAAAATCCGGGTCGTACATGGTCGATCCTCCACTAGTCTCCGCGTCCCCCGCCCCGCGCGGCCGTAGCCGCACGGGGGAGGGACGTAGGGGCTAGACCTGCGCCACGGGGGTCAGCTTCCCCGCCTGCATCACGTTCAGGTTGACCCGGAAGGGCGCGCCGTTGAAGTCGCCGCGCGCGTCCCCGTGGGACCCGGCCCGGCCCGTGCTCAGCTTCCCGGCCAGCGCCGCCTTGATGTCCACCGTAATCACGAGCTTGTCGCCCTTGCGCTCGAAGGTCATGCCGTTCATAGTGCCCCCTGATTCTGTAGCGTCCCGCGGCCGTCGGGCGGCCGCAACCCCGCGGCCATCATCGGCCGCAACTGCCAACCCTTGAAGCAAGGTACCGGCCAAAGACCGGCCAGCCATCACGAATTTGCGTAAGTCGTTGGGGGCCAATGGGTTGAATTTGTGGGTGGCCGGTCACTGGACGGTCACGGGCCGGTCAGTTGTTACCCAAAAAAGTAACATCCGTCACCGGCCGGTAACAAGTCGGTCCCCGGCCGGTATTTTGGCCTGCCCCCAGGGGTATTTGATGGTTTTGTGGCAAACTCTTGTAAGTCACTGGCGTTTAGGCACTTACGACGCGCCACGAGCCGGGCCGCGGCCGGGCCTCCAGGCGGGACCGATGGGAAAGGTGAGAGCGGACCGTCATGGAGCGGTCGTCTGGAGCCGCTGTCCGCGGGACGCGCGCGCGATCCGCTGGCCCACGAGACGGTTTACGAGCGCGCGCGTGCGGGCCGGACCGTTCCGCACCACCATCTGGTGCAGCAGCTCGAAGCCCGTGAGCCCGGTCGCGGTGTAGATGAACACCCGCGTTCCGCAGTGACCGCAGTAGTGGAAAGGCCGGGCTTTCTTGTCGAATCTCCATTGGGCGGGCACGCCGCAGGAGATGCACACGCGTAGGGGTGACTGTGGTTTCAGGAGGAGATCCTGGGCGACCACAACCGGCTTTCCCATTAGGTCTCTATCTATAGGGGCACAGTCCTCTTTCGTCAACGGAAATCTCTTGACCCTTACCCGATGCAGGCATAGACTCGCCGGAGTACACATCGGAGAGGAGCGCGCTGATGGCCGACCCGGAAGCGGAGACACAGACCAAGCCACCCAAGAAGAAGGGCACCCGCGCGTCCATCTCCATCGAAGGAGAGACGACGCGGACCAACGTGGACGACGTGCTTGACGCGGCCTCGGGCGGAAAGCGCACGACCGCGCCTCCGGCCAAGACCTCCCAGCCCCTGCGCTTCGAGAAAGCGATCCGCGATCCCAACAACCGGATCGTCGCGAAGCGGCTCCAGCCGACCGTCACGCTTTCCGGCGATCCGCTCGGCGACGAGTTCCACGACCTGCTGCCGCACGACCGGATGACGCTCGACGAGATCAAGCGCGACCTCTCCGAAGCGCGCGGCGGGAAGAAGTGGCACGTCAAGGTCGAGGACCCCGAAGGAAAGATCATCGCGGCGGACACGATCACGGTTCCCGGCGAGCCGAAGCTCGAACCCGGTTTCGAGGAAAGCGTAGGAGGCGAAGGCATGGAAGGCGGAGAAGGGGCGGAGACTCTCGAAGAGCAAATCGAGAATGACCCGGACATCGTGCGCGCCAAGAAGGACGAGCGGCTCATGGAGCTGGAGACCCGAAAGCTCGCACGGCAGGCGGAGCTGGATCGGGCGAAGGCCGAAGCCGCCACCGCGCGCCGCGCGCTCGAAGCCGCCAGCCGTGGCGACACGACTCAACACGGCGGAAACGGCAACGGCCACAAGAGCGAGGACGAGCGGATGGCGAAGATGATCGCCGACGCGAACGCGCCTCTCAAGGAGGCTCTCGCGGCGTCGAACAAGGCCCTCGACGAAGAGAGGGCGCGCAACCGGGAGCGCGAGTCAAAGGCGGATCGCAAGGCCGAACAGGAGGCCATGATCGCCCCGCTCCGGCAGATGCAGGAGACCCAGGGCAAGACGCTCGACGCTCTCCTCCAGAAGATGAACACGCCCGCGCCCATGCCGACCGGCCCATCGACCGACGCTCTCATGTCGAAGCTCGACTCGATGAAGACCGAGCTGCGCTCCGACTTCAAGGACCAGATCAACACCGTCGTCAACGGGATCAAAGACGGCCTCACGTCCAAGATCGACACCCTCGCTTCGACCGTGAACCTGCTCATGGCGAAAGGGAACGATCCCGTGACGGCCGCGATGCTCCAACTGGCGACGAAAGGCGGGGCTGGAGGTCCCGCCCCCCAGGACCCTTTTACGATGATGGCGAAGGCGATGGAGACGATGAAGGCTCTCCAGGCGATGACGAGCAAGAATGACGGGGCTCCCCAGGATTTCCCGTCGTACCTCGTGGATCGCGTTACGTCTCTCGCCCCCGATGTCATGGACTTCATCAAGGAACAGCAGGCCAACGCCACCGTCGTCACGAAGGAAATGCTGGAAGCCAAGATGAAGGAGCTGGGCGGCAAAATGTGGCAGGGTCTCGACCAGACGATCAAGACCGAGATCCGAAACATCCGCGTGACGCCCCAGGTGAACCAGCCGACCCCGGCCCCGGCGAGCGCCGCGCCCGCGGGTCCGCCCCCGCCGCCGGTCAAGCCCACGCCCGCTCCGCAGGGAGTCGGCGCGACGCCGCCCCCGGCCGGTTCCTCTCCGACCGGCGCGCCGCCGCCGCCGGTCTCGTCCGCTCCTTCGCCCGCGCCCGCGCCGCAGCCGGAGGCGAATCCCTTCGGGCTCTCGAAGGAGGATTTCGTCCAGACGCAGAAGCGCGTCAACCACGTCCTCAAGATCCTCACGTCCGAGATGCGGCTCGGAGTGCAGGCGATGAAGTGGCCGCAGCAGGCGTTCGCTCATCTGCCGAAGCCGCTGATCGACGCGCTCATGCCCGCGACGACGGACGTGGAGATCAGGAACATCTTCGAGCCGTTCGGCGATCCCGCGCTCATGCAGGTCATCGGGCAGTACGTCTCCGACTCGAACCCGCAGCACGAGTGGTACAGGACGTGGCTCTCCGACGGCATCAACTGGATCAAGGATGCCGCCAACGACAACGGGAGCGAAGAGGGCGAGGGCGAGCCGGTGGTCGAAGATCCCGAGTAGAGAGAGGGACCCAACGTGGCAGACGACGACGAGAAGAAGGGCAGCGCGCACGAAAGCGCGGCGGCGACCCTGCTCCTTGAGCTTTTCAAGGAGCAGACCCAGGCCGCGATGGAGAACACCAAGGCGCTCCGCGCGCTCACCATGCAGATCGTCGGCTTGCCGCCGGACGAGAAGAACCCGGACGGCCTGATCGGTCTCATGGACCGACTCGGCGACCTCGGGGAAGCGATGGACGAGCTGGACACCCACATGGTGGGCCAGAACGTCATGCTTGCGCGCATCAACTTCGTCTTCGACCGGATGGTGCAGATCGCGACCGGAGACGAGGAGGAGCCCGAGCTGGCGGAGAACGCCGAGCCGGTGCCCGGCAAGACGTACAAGAAGCCGCGCATTCCGATCTTCCGCGACCTCGCCGCCATCCTGATCGACTACGAGAAGGAGCTGGAAGAGGAAGCGAAGCGGGAATCGGAGCAGGAAGCGAAGGACGCGGAGGCCGAGCAGAAGGCCGACGCGCCGCCCGCGAAGCCGTCGATGCTCTCCAACGGGCCGCCCCCGAAGCCGCACCCGCGGCTCAAGGCGCTGCCGCCGCTGCCCGTTTCAGCGCCGCGGCCGGAGTAGCTCTCCCAGGGGGGTTACGAATTCCTTTCTGAACGCTTGACTTTCCATCCCATGACCCATACACTTTGTGAAGTACGGACGCAACCCACCACAGACCACACTCAATGGTCGAAGGGATGAAGCCCGCGTAGCGGATCGCCGCTGCCGCGGGTTTTTGTGCATTCGGGGGGAGGCTTTGCAGAACGTGGCGCAGACCGAGGGAACAGAAGCGAGTGCGAAGGCGCAGCGCGTTTCCTGTCCCAACTGCGGACGCCCGCTGTTCGAGATCGAAACCGTTGAGCCCGAGGGCGCGACGGTCAAGATCAAGACCAAGTGCAAAGCCGGTGGCTGCCACAGGTTCTGCCAAGTGACTTTCGGCGCTGGCAAACTGGCAGTCGCTCTCCTGTAGCCCCCACGAACGCGCAAGAACTCTCGACGGATCGGACGATCCGAGCGAGGGTCAATGACTTCTTCGTTCCTGTCGGTTGGCGCGGACGCGATCCCGATGGCCGGGTCCGACCTCGGACAGCTTCTCCGCGCGCGGATCGCCACTCCCATCGGCACGCGCGCCGTCGTCCTCGACCCCCGCCCGATCCGTCTCTCCCGTTACATGACCGCCGACATCTCCCGGCCCGTGCTCCGGCCGATGTTCCAGGGCATGAGTCAGGCCGTGGTCCACGCCCAGGAGAATCCGGGAGCGACGCCCAGCTTCAACATCCAGCATATCGCCGACGGCAGCTTCACCGAGCGGACCATCGACAATATGCACAAGGCCGTGCTCTCCGCAAAGACCGACTCGCGCTGGCGCGAGACGATGGAGAACATCCGGCAGGCGGGCCGTTCGGCCGGAGCCATCGGCTGGAAGGACTGGCTCGGAGAGATCAACTGGTTCAACCGCTTCTACCGCGGAGACCACTTCATCGACTACGTGCGCGACCCGCATCAGGTCGAGCTGGTCATGCACCCGTGGCACACGTTCATCAAGAAGCTCGGCGACTGCGACGACAGCTCGACGCTGTGGGCCGCGTCGATGGGCTCCCTCGGGGCCGCGCACAAGTTCCGCACGTACAAGGCGGACCCGCGCCGTCCGAAAGACTGGAGCCACGTCGTCTCCCAGGTGTGGGTCCCCGGCCAGGGCTGGGTCAACAACGACCTCACGATCCGGCAGGCGTTCCCCGGCTTCGAGCCGGAGGGGTTCCCCTTCAAAGACTGGCACGAGCCGAAATGGTGATGCGATGAACTCCCTCTCCATCGAGAACCTGATCGACACGCCGGGCGCGGTGCCCGTTCGGATGGTCAGCGGTCTCGGCAGGCCGTTCACGGTGGAGATCGACCACGGCGACGCGAAGATGCGCTTTCGCCACGACGTGGACGGACTCGGCCAGCCTCAGACGGACGACCCCGACTTCGGTTTCAACCTCTCGCCGAATTTCGCGCCCTGGTGGAAGGATATGCCGCTGCCCAAGGTGGTGCAGTCGGCTTCGACGGGCGCGGCGCGCACGCCGCCGGGCGGCGAGCTACTCAACGCGAGGACCGCGTACCGTGAGTCCTATCCGCTCACGGTCTCGAACGACGAACGGAACCTGCCGACGCCTTCGGGCAAGCCGCTCCTCCGGCTCAAGGGCGAGAAGTTCACGCGCGTCTTTCCGCACACGACCATCGACTACTCGGACCTGCGCCCGCAGGTGTTCCAGGACATCGGCCCGACTCCTCCGGGATGGATGGCTCCGCCGCGTCTCGACCGCGAAGAAGCGCGTGCGATCAACGCCGTCGTCGGCGCTCCGGCCGCGTACCCCGAGGACATGACCACGGACATCAGCGGCTTCGGCTCGCTCCACGAAGCGTTCATGGGACAGATCCCCGGAATGGTCACGTCCTACGACCAGCTCAACACCCCCTCGGGGCAGGCGGCCACCGCCGCGGTCACGCAGCAGGTCGCGCAGGCGAAAGCGGCGGGCGCGAGCCCCAGCGAGATCGAGCAGATCATCGCGATGGGTTCCCAGGCCGCCGCGCTCTATCTCCAGGCGAAGGCGATCCAGAAGATGGGACCGGCGCAGCCGCAGTCTATGCTCCCGATCAAGCCGGGACCGACGCTGGCCTCCACGCTCATCGCCGCGGATGAGCCGATCTACAAGCGCCCTCTCTTTTGGGTGGGCGTGGCCGCCGCCCTCGCCGCGGGCACGATGGCGCTCTCCAGCAGCAGCGGCCCGGACAGGTTCGCGCCGCGCCGCCCGCGGTTCAAGTCGCGGAGGAACGTTCGATGAACGGCCTCGCCCTCAACGACCTGTACCCCTTCCAGTTCCACGCCACCGTCACGCCCTACAACGTGATGACGCAGCGCATGGACCAGTTCGATCCGTCGCTGGAGTCCGAAGTCACGCGGCGCGAGCGTCTCTGGCGCGTGCAGCGCGGCTATCCGGGCGGTCTCTCGGGCGCGTGGTGCGGAACCGGACGTGACCCGCTGCTCGCGAAGCTGTCGCAGCTCTCGCCGGAGATGAAGCGAGAAGTCGTGCGCCGCTCGATCCAGTGGGGCGTGGAGCGCGGCGTCGCCGACTGGATCTCGCAGGCCGAGCGCGGCATGGGCACGCTCAGCCAGGGCGCGCTCGACAGCGCCATCACCATCGCGGTGCAGAACGCGCTCACGCCGCTCATGCCGGTGCTCAAGCAGCAGCTCCTGGAGATCGCGGAGCCCGCTGCAAAGAAGGCGTCGGAAGTCGTCGGACCCGTGATCGAGGAGAAGCTCCGCGAGTACGGCCCGACGCTCGCCGCCATCACGGGAGTCGTCGCCGCGGTGCTCTCCATCGTGGGGATGCTGCTGGTCGGCGGGTATCTCAAGAAGCAGCTCGGGTAGAGAAAGGATCTCGTATGCCGCAGGACGTGCCGATGGGCCAGGGGTACACGGGCGACGCTCTGCTCGCCGCGTTCCCCGGCCAGTACCGCGGCGGAGATCCCGCGCCCACGAGCCCGGTCAACTATCTCCCGCAGCCTCCCGGCGCGGCGTCGGGCCGTCCCTCGTATGCCGATCCCGACTCCGGCCGCCAGCTCAAGCTCATCACGATGCCCGGCGTCGGACAGGTCGTGGTCCCGGTCGAGCACACGATGGTCGGGATGAACGGCCCCATCGTCCCCGTAGATTATTCGATGGTGGGCGTGGACGCCATCGGGTGCAGCGTGGACCGGGAGAACATCTCCGGCCTCGGCCACCATCAGGTGTGCGCGTGGGGCGTGAATAAGATCGGCAAGGCGGCGGGCGCGGCCGCGGCCGAAGCTCTCGCGCTCGCCAAGCAGGGCCGGATCAAGACCGCGGGCGAGGCGCAGGCCCATATCGCGGCGCGGACCACGAAAGTCGGGCAGGCCGTCGTCGCCCGGCTCCAGGACCGCATCCCGAAGGTGCCCAGCGTGGTCGATGCGGCCACGTCCCAGGCGTGGGCCGCGATCCAGGCGCAGATCGCCCAGGTGCTCTCCGGCGGCGGGGTGGGCCATCACCCCGGCGAGGATCTCTCCGGCATGGATGCCATGATCTGGAAGAAGCGGCAGGCCGCGGATCATCTCTCGAAGGCGGCCGCGCACGCGGTGCAGGCCGTGCTCCAGGGAATCCAGAAGGGCCAGATCAAGAACGAGGTCCAGGCCCAGGCCGCGATCCGGCAGGTCATCGAGGCGCACGCGCAGAAGCTCCAGGACAAGGCCGCCAAGTTCTCCTCCATGAAGGAGCAGGTGATCTCGGAAGCGTGGAAAGCCGCGGCTCCCCAGGTCATGGCCCTTCTCCGCGGCGCACCCCGGCCGGGCGTCCCGCACAACGCGGGGCCGGTCGGCGTGAGGGGGGGACTTTAAGGGCATGAACTCCGTCGTCCCCGTCGAGCATCAGTCCTCTGATCTCAGCGACTGGTACGGGTCCATGATGAACATGAACTCGGCCGGGGACTGGTACGGCTCCATGATGGGCGGGCTCAAGGAGTCCATCGCGAACGCCGTCGCGGGCGACGAGCTGGACAAGCTCGCTCGCGGGATCTCGAAGCTCAACGACGCGCTGATCTCCGCCTACGACCAGCTCACCGAGCTGAAACGGCAGGACGCCGCCGCTGACGCGCTCGGGGTCCAGTACGGGCCGCCCGCGCCGGGCGACGAACTCTATGTGCAGTACCTCTCCGCGAAGAAGTCCGTGAGCGAGGGCTACAAGGCCCTCACCGGCTTCGACTACTTGACCCAGGTGATCTCGAACGTCTTCGCGCCGAACGCGGACAAGCTCGATGCGGTCTACTCGGGGATCTCGGGCATCCTCGGCCAGATCCGCAACTGGAACGATACGTGGCAGCGGCAGATCGGCGCGACGAATCCCGAGATGGTCCAACTGTGGGACGCGATCCAGAACGAGCACAACCGCCTGTGGGCGCAGGTGAAGAAGGGACCGTTCAGCTACGACGATCCCACGTACCTGTCCACCGGGCAGGAGGCCGTGCAGAAGCTGACCGGGATCGACCCCGGCGCAGCCGCGCAGCTCGGAATGGGCGACTTCGGCATCACGGCGCTGATCGGCGTGATCGTCGTCACCATCGCCGCGGTCGCCATCGCTATCGCGGTCGTCAAGCTGGCGAAGGAGTTCAACGCCGTCGCCAACAATATCGCCGCACAGCGCACGCAGTACGAGACCACGATGGCGAAGCGCCACGACGAGTACGTGGCGCGGCGCACCGCCGAAGGCGCGTCGGCGCAGCAGGCAGAACAGGAATGGCTCGCGATCAAGGCGCAGGCCGACAAGCAGCAGTCGTCCCAGGAAGACGAGCTGGCGAAGAAAGCGCCCGGCTTCGACCTTAGCAAGATCCTCACCTACGGCGGAATCGTGGCGGGCGGAGCCATCGTGCTCCCGCACATTCTCAAGGCCGTGGGCATCGGCGACGTGTTCGGAATCGGAGAACTCCTCGGAGTCCTGTAATGGCCGCACCCGCAAGACGACTGGCCCGCGCGCCGCGGCGCGCACTGACGGAGGCGCAGATCCTCCGTCTCGTGCGCTTCCCCGCGATCCGGCGCGCGATCTCCGGCGGCCTCGCGCGCGTCTCGCCGCTCTCCGTGGACATCCCGAAGGGCGGCCGGTTCATCCGGTTCCGGCTGGTCAACCCGCGCGCCTTCCACCCGGCGCTCTTCGCGACCATGCCGCTCGGCGGCCGCGGGACGCTCGGTGTGATCGGCACGAAGCTCGCCGCCGTCAAGCGGAAGGGCGAGCTGGCCTCGTTCATCCGGCGCATGGGCGCGCGGCTCAAGGGCGGCGGGCGCAAGGGTATGATCTACCAGCTCCGCGCCGCGGGGATCATCGGCCCCTCCACTCTCCAGGCCGTGCTCGTCCCGCGCTCGCGCGTCGAGCAGGTCGTCGCGCGCTTCGCCGGGAGTCCGACGCTTCGCAAGGTCATCGGGAATCCGATCCTCGCGACGCTCGGCCTCAACAACCCGCTCAACTGGAGCGAGCGCCGGATGCTGGCGCGCCGCGCGCGCTTCTGGAGAGGGAAGGCGGACGAGACCAAGAGCCCCGTCCGCAATTACATCCTCGGCAAAGCCAACGAAGCCGAGACCATCGCCATGACGAAGGACATCTCGAAGCTGTGGGGCACGTCCCGCATGACCGGCGCGAAGGCGAACAGCCGTCGCCGCCGCGCGCGCCGGAACGACGAAGGCCCCATCGTCATCACGGGAGCGGAGGGAGCCGCCGCGTACCGGATGCTCGCGCTCAAGGGCGCGCTCAAGCTGGAGATGCTCGGCATGAGGC